>Ga0316207_10003969_pt1 | contig 13262 bp, 10 predicted proteins | sample 6weekpyrite_MG_FD_204943 | JGI IMG/M metagenome (GOLD analysis project Ga0316207, IMG submission 204943) | Microbial mat bacterial communities from mineral coupon in-situ incubated in ocean water Damariscotta River, Maine, United States -... | ecosystem: Environmental > Aquatic > Marine >... | reverse complement strand
ATTTCTATAAGCAATTTCCTCAGGACAACAAACTTTTAATCCTTGTCGGGACTCAATCGTTTCAATAAAGTTTGAAGCCTGCATTAATGACTCATGTGTTCCTGTATCTAACCAGGCAGTACCACGCCCCAGTTTTTCGACACTTAATTCAGACTTGTTTAAATAAAGATTATTAATATCCGTAATTTCTAACTCGCCACGTTCAGAAGGTTTTAGACTGTGAGCATATTCAACAACTTTGTTATCATAAAAGTATAAACCGGTGACTGCATAATTTGATTTTGGTTTTTCTGGCTTTTCGACAAGGCTTTTAACAACGCCATTACCATCGAACTCGACAACACCATATCGTTCAGGATCCTTAACATAGTAACCAAATACAGTTGCACCGCTCTCGCGCAGTTTAGCCTTGCGTAAAACATCTTCCATTCCATGCCCGTAGAAAATATTATCGCCCAGAATTAAGCAACAGTTATCCGTTCCAATGAAATTGGAACCCAGAATAAATGCCTGCGCCAGTCCGGCAGGTTCAGGCTGAACAATATATTCAAGGTTTAACCCCCATTGTTTTCCGTTGCCCAACAATCTTTTATATTGTTCAATATCTTCAGGTGTAGAAATAATTAATATATCACGAATGCTTGCCAGCATTAATGTTGCCAGTGGATAATAGATCATTGGTTTATCGTAAACAGGTAACAGCTGTTTACTTATTGCCTGAGTCAAAGGATACAAGCGTGTTCCTGAACCACCTGCCAGTATGATACCTTTCATAAAGCCGTTCCTAATCTATTTCGATTATAATTTTCTTCTGTAACTTTAGTGCACCATTGTAAATTATTTAAATACCAGTCAAGCGTTTTTGAAATCCCTGATTCAAAAGTCTCAGAAGGCGTCCATCCTAATTCTGTCTTAATTTTAGTACTATCAATTGCATAGCGTAAATCATGTCCCGGACGATCATCTACATAAGTAATTAATTCTTCATACGGTTTATTTGATGCTGCAGGCTTAACTTGATCCAATAGTTTGCAAATCGTCTTCACAATTTCTATATTCGTTTTTTCATAGTTACCACCTATGTTGTATTTCTCACCAATTTCTCCTTTTTCGAGAACCGTACGAATTGCTGAGCAGTGATCTTCTACATATAACCAGTCTCGTACATTTAAGCCATTACCGTAAATGGGCAGAGGTTTACCTTCTAAAGCATTTAATATGATAAGCGGGATGAGTTTTTCTGGAAATTGATAGGGTCCGTAATTATTAGAGCAATTTGTAATTAATATAGGCAATCCGTAAGTATGCAAGTATGAGCGAACTAAATGATCGGAGGATGCTTTCGATGCGGCATAAGGGGAATTTGGAGCATAAGGCGTTTCTTCAGTAAACAAACCTGTTTCACCAAGTGAGCCATAGACTTCGTCAGTTGAAACATGTAAAAACCGGAAGTTATCCTGTTCTTTTTTTGAATACTTTCCAAAATTCTGGCGTGTAACTTCAAGTAAGGATAATGTTTCAACCACATTGGTCTGAATAAACTCAGACGGACCATCAATTGATCTATCAACATGCGACTCAGCAGCAAAGTTCACAACCGCAGATGGTTGATATTGTTTAATTAACTCATCAACCAGCTTTGTATCCCCTATACGACCTTCAACAAAAATATGCTGTGGATTGGATTTCGTTTTTTTGAGCGTTTCGAGATGTCCCGCATAGGTCAACGCATCCAGATTAATGACTTGATAACCCAGATCAAGCATATGATATATGAAGTTTGAACCTATAAACCCGGCGCCACCCGTAACCAGGATATTTGTTATTTTTGTCATTTGTATGTCTCTATAAATGATAAAATTTTATGCATTATACTAATGGATAAAATTTTTACTTGCCTCTAAAACCACATCCACGCTTATAGCATTTAAACCTGATTCCGGCTCAGGCATATCTTCTGCCAAAAGAGCAGTATATTGTTCTTTCGGTACATAAGGGCCGCAATTATCGGGGGATTCTACAGCAAACAGGGCAACCATTTTAGTCCCTAATGCTCCTGCCACATGCATAGGGCCTGTGTTAGGTGTTATAAGAAGATCCATTGATTTTAATGTGGCTTTGTAACGCTCAAAATTCATTGCCGGGATCAGTAGTTTGACGATACCGCCACTTAACTTAACGATACGGTTACCTAGTTGACGATCCTCTTCCAGTAAATCCATAATTATTTCAACTTCAATATTATTCTGCCTGGCATACTGACTTAATTTTATCGCCAGTGCAGCCCAGTTTTCTTCAGACCAGCCTCGTTCATGGAGACTACGTTGATTACGAAAGCTTAGTTTCCTTAATCCACTAAAACTTGGATGTAAACCAATAATAAATTTATCCGTGTTAATCTGGTTATCAGTAAAAACCTCATTTACTAGTTGTTGTGCAGACTCTTTAACTTTCAGGCTAACCCATTTTTCATTGTTATTATCTGTTGCCCGATTAACCGTTTGCAAACAATGCCAGGCAAAATTTCTGTCCAGGGTACAATTCTGATTCACATATATATTTGTCTGATTATTGGTTAATAGCTTCAGGTAACTTGGATTGGTTTCAAAACAAAAAATATCGGAATATTTTTCACATGCTATTATTTTTTTTAACTTGAGTCGCAACCACCAGCTATTTAACGATTTTCTATTGTAATCATAAAACTGGGTAACACGAGGGTCAAAATCTTTTAGCACTCGCTTACCGTCATTACCGGTTAGTATATGTATTTCTGCTTGTGGATACTGTTCTAAAATTGCATTCAGTGCCGCAGTTATCATTACCATATCACCGACTCGACCAACTCGAACTACTAGAATTTTCTGTAAAGTTTTTTCAGACATTAATACTACTAATTTTCTATAAGTTTAACGACGGCTTGTTCAACTACATCGACTGAAGGCAGGCTGCCATCATGATTAAATACAGCTGAATGTTGTGGATAACGCGGCCAATAACGGTATGGTACCGTCGAATAAAATATACCAATAGTCGCAGTATCGCAACTGATTGCCATATTCCGAATACTGGTATCATTACTGACGACAAGCTTAGCATCATTTAAAAAACTAAGTGTTTCCTCAATAGATAAGGCTTGTTGCATTGTAACATTCGTAACAGAGGAATGACTGATTATATCCATTATCGGTGTGACTGACTCCCAGTCTGCCAGGCCTTGCAGTAGAACGTGCTCATAATTGGGATATTTTGCTGCCAGTTTAATTATTAACTCTGCGAATAATTCCTGCGGCCAACACTTATTTGAAATTGACGCACTGGTAAAGTAAACAAGATAAGGTCTTTCTCTGGCAATACTTCTATCGAGTGGTTTAAATTCAATATTAAAACGAGGTGGCGTTTGCGGGGTCGCACCAAATATGCGTAACATATCCAGTAATATTTCTGCTTCAAATTGCATGTCAGACCGAAATACACAAACGTCATAAAAAATACGCTGCCAATATCGATATGGATAACTGACTTTAATCTTAGCCTTATTCAATAAGCATAATAAAATAGAACGGCTTGAAACGCTCATGTCAAAAATAATGTCATGATAGCCTAATGATTTAGCAATTTTTATCTGTTCTGTTTTTGGTACATCGCGTTGATCACTGCCAATCGCAACGTGGATTCGATCGACCAGATCATCTGGTATGCCAAACTGGTAATTACTTACAACGCTGAGGGTAATTGATGCATTTGGAAAGAACAGCCGTGCTTCAGCAATAAAGGCTCGAACCAGAATCATGTCACCCAACGCTGCATGCCGGATAATGGCAATACTTTTCACATCACCCGGTTTAAGGCCGGAATATTCCTGCTGTGTTTTTTTCGACACCCAGGCGCCACGCTCATACCAAAACTTCATATTTTATCTTTTTAAATAGTTCTTTCTAATATCCAGGTATTGACCATATTTTTCTAGCCTTTAGATCACCTAAATCGTAAAATATTTTACCTTATGCAAAACTCAAAAAATGTCGAAAACTTAAAAAAAATACTGGTAGTACGCAATGACAAGCTGGGCGATTTGCTCGTTTCCTTTTCAACATTTGCTCTGCTAAAACAGAATTTACCTCATACGGAAATTCATGTTCTGGTCTCAGATTATACCGCGCCAATGGCTAAAATGTGCGAATTTATTGATCAGGTCATCATTGACCCGGCAACAGTTGAGGCAAACCATCAACCTGGTGCTTTCCGATTAATGAATCAACTGTCTAAACAGCTTGAACAAAATCAGTATGATGCCGTTATCACCTTGTTTTCAACACTACATGTAGCGCTAGCGGCCTTTTTAGCTAGAATACCACTGCGTATTGCTCCTGCCACTAAAATAGCGCAAATTTTTTATAATATTCGACTTAGACAACAACGCTCGCGCTCTGAAATGCCCGAGTCTCGCTATAACGAACAATTAGCTGAATTATTGCTAGCGCAATATTCGATAACGTCAATCAAGCCGGTAAAACCACCTTTTTTACATTTCAATCCGGCGGAGATACATACATTGAAACAACGCTTTTTAACGCAACATAATATTCCCGATAACCACCAGCTTGTTTTTATTCACCCGGGTTCAGGAGGGTCGGCCGGTAACCTGTCAATACCACAGTTTGCCCGGTTGGCAAATGCTTTAACCAGCACTAAACCCTTTACGATTGTAATTACAAGTGGGCCAGGGCAAGAGGAATCACGAATTGCCAAACAGCTCTCACAACAAATTAGTTGTGAAAATGTTTTATTTGAATCAAAAGCTGGACTGGAAAATTTTAGTCAACACCTGCAGTTTGTGGATTGTTTAATTTGCGGTTCGACCGGACCACTACATATTGCAGGCGCACTCGACAGACCTACAGCCGCTTTTTATACCCGACGACAGTCTGCCACTGCTTTGCGTTGGCAAACACTCAACTCAGAAAAGAACAGACTGGCCTTTTCACCACCTGACGAAAGTGAGCCTGAAAATATGGCTAACATTGATATACACCTGGCAGCCAAAGATATTAGTCAGAATTTTTTATAACCGATTAAGCGACTCAATCGATTATTCAGTAATGGCGCTCCGCCGAACAAAATGAATAAGCGATAACCCAGCTAAAAGCAAAAACATAAACGGATTAAATGGCGACTTAGCTGATCCCGATCCCAGACTACATCCCAAAATACCGCCCCCTCCACCACTGGGTGGTACAGGATTAACCTTAACGCTGACATTATCCACTACAGAGTTATGCCCGTCATTATCGGTAACAATTAATGCAAAAGTAAGTGTTTGGTTGGCGGCCGGCGCAGTAAACGATGGTCTGCTGATTGCCGTACTACTAAGGGTAACTTTGTCACCTGAAGTTTGCGCCCAGGTATATTTAACAATACTTCCATCAATATCCGAACTCGACGTCGCATCCAGTGTCACGACGGTTCCGGTAATTGCAACAATATCACTACCGGCATTGGCGACAGGGATAGTATTAATAATAACATTCACCAGATCGGTATCAGTTTGGCCATCACTGTCTGTAACGGTTAGTTTAAAGGTAAGTACCCGGTTTCCAGTCGGTGCAGTAAAACTTGCTGTCGCCGAACTTGATCCACTCAGGCTCACAAGCTTGCCACCTACCTGCTCCCAGGTATAACTTGCGATATTGGCATCGGCATCAGAACTGCTATTGGCATTAAGGTTAACTGATACGGCACTGTTAATCGTAATGTCCGAACCGGCTCGCGCAACCGGCAAGCTGTTAACTGCACCTTTACAGGTATAAATATCGACATCATCAATGATCCAACCAGAGGCAGCAACGGATGAATCTGAAGCCATGCGCCAACGAAGTTGCACCGCACTGCCGGTAAAAGCTGACAGGTTAACTCGGGTTGACACAAATCCATTACTAACACTGGAATAAGCAAGCCGTCCAGCTAACGGGCTGGAATAAGATGAATCAATTACGCCGGTATATGGTTTGCCATCTGAAATTAAGTTATTCGCATCTTGCCATGAACTACCGTTATTTGTGCTGTATTCTAAAACGGCTCCATCAAAATAATCATTTCTGGCCTGTGTTTCATTCGCTTCCAGGTCAATAACATGTTTAAAGTGTAAAAATATTTTTTCGTCTGACAGCACCGTAGGTAACGAAACACTTATTTTGGCATATTGATCGGATAGAGAATCAACATCGCTGGCGTACAAAGAGTGCGTACCGGAAGTTGCAAACGGTGAGCCGGGGAATAGACTTAACCAGTCTCGCCAGTCGATATCCCGTAAGGCAGGATCATGTGAAAAAGTCCAGTTTCCTAAACCCGATTCAATCGTATCATTAAATACCGTTGTGAGTTTTGATGAGCCACTCGGACAGACACTTGCCTCGATATTAAACCCCTTAACCGGTTGCTGGTTCATCTCCACGGCACGCAAAGCCGCTGCAACCTGGGTACAATCTGAACTGTTTAGTTTACTTTCAGAAACTAAATCGGTACATGCCTGGGTTAGTGCATTATATAAGTCCAGGTAATCAGAACCACTCGTCAAGTGTTTAGTCTGTACTTCGTAATAAAGCTTTGCAACATTCTCAATACCTATACCAGTCACTGTTTCGCCATTGAAAGTACCACCATCAGTCATTAAATAAACGGCTTTATTATTTATGCCGCTATTAGTATGCACCCCACCATTATCATCGCTACCGGTAAAATAGTTTGAACTGGTCATTTTATCCGGATCACCAAATGCCGGTGGGTTCTGCATATTACGGATGGCACCCACACCGGGAATATCCTCACCCAATAACCATTTAACCGCCGCTGTATCAGTACCGCTTAAAGGGTCGCTTGAATTAGACTGATCGACAAATTCACCCCATAAATCTGAGAAAGATTCATTTATCGCACCTGACTGATAGTAATAATAAAGGTTCGATTCTTTTTGTGTGACGCCATGTGTTAATTCATGTGCAACCACATCATCTGCCTGCGAAAACCCATCACCGTATATCATTTGAGAGCCTGTCCAGGCTGCGTTATTAAATGTTGGTCCAACGTGCACGCTTGAAATAATCGCCCCACCAGCATTATCAATTCCGTCCCGCGAATGCGTGTTAAAATAAAAAAGATAAGTATCTTCGGCATAACGATGAGCCGCCTTGGCATCATCATCACCTGCACTACAACTCGGATCGGCTTCATCGCATATTAACTGACTTTGATAATTAGCCGTATTATTCGCTGAATAAGTTTGCCGGTTAAGGGCTGAATGCACCTGATTTAAATGAAAGCTGACTAAACCATTATTCGCATCGATAAATAACAATTCATTAATTTTTTCAGCCGTGACACTCAGTTGCCAGACTACATTCGCAGGCTTGGTATTTGGTGATAACAAATCCGGCTTATAAATCGAAAGAACCGGATCAGTTGCCGTTAAATTATTGACAGCTATCCGTCTCCATTTACTTACTGCACTTAAGGCAATCTGTTTTGCTTCTTTTGCGGTTAGTTTTGGCGTTGTATTTAACGATAAATCAGCCACCGTTTCACCCGACATAAAACTGAATTGATCTGAACTATCGACCCCCGCCACTAATTCGGCACCAATAATGGGAATACCATTATGCTGTTGTTGATAACGGTATGTGGTTACCCGGTCATTATGCCGTTTTTGTATCTTTAATTTTAGTTCACGGGCAGGATTGCGCACACCAAACGCTGGTGCATAGGTTTCGCAAATATGATCTGCTACCGATTTATTTTTTGCCAGGTTAAGTGGTTTTTTTCTGCGAGCTGAAACCAGTCGGGTTTTACCCGTCCTGGGGTTTTCTTTCAATGTAGTATCATTACGCCAGGAATTTCTTTTGTGATGACTATCATCGGCAATAGTTGCACCATTATATAAAACAGTCAGAAAAGGTATCGTCAACAATATTAATCTTAATTGACTTTTTTTTCTGACTTGCGTTAACACTTGCCTACTACTCCAACACAATAATTACCGGTAATATTTTATCGTCATTTCTTTTAAAAAATTGATTATTTTATTATAGGATGATTTTGATAAATTAAGATCATTTAAAGATACCAGCTGTTGCCGGCTGTGCCAACGAATCGACAGTTTATAATGAAAGCAGTCTTTACACTTTTGTGAAAGTTCAGTAGCTACATCCGTTTGATTAATAGATTTTTGCTTAGTAACTAAATTAGAAAGCGATGCTAACTCGCTGTTATTGAGTTGTTTTCGAATACTTTTATTACGTTTCAGGTCATTAATAATTAATGCGCCCGAGGTATCAACACTGATATTTCGCATCCAGCCCGCAAAACCTCCACTAATCACAAGCACAACAGACCATTGTGCCTGCTTATTTTTTAAGTCCGTAGCTTGACCCTGTGCAATACAACCAGCTAATGCTAATACAATAAAAATAACAAGCTGTGCTTTTATAAAAATATTCTGAATATTCATATTGCCCTCCTATCCTTGCTAATGAGTCACTGACAAGAATGCCGCTAATTTTTATTCGCTAACCAAAGTGCAGCATATTTAGCGAATGTTGAATGCGCTGACAACAGTGCGATAAAAAATCCATGCTGGCCATCTAAGAACCCTGCCTTTAAAATATATATTTTAATAAAACAACCGACTCCATGCGCTATTCCGGTTAGTAAATTTGTTTTTTTGCCAGCCTGTTGCTTCTGTCTTGACCATGCTGCTGCATAATTTGCAGACTTTACTAAATAATGCTCAAGGTCACGATAAGTAAAATGTAATAAATCACTTTTCAGGTTAATCGTCTTCATGGTTTTATTAAAATCTAATTTTTCATGTACCTGTTGATTGCCATACTTCCCGGCTGTTCGTGGATACAGCCTTACTTTATGCGCCGGATACCAGCCACCATGATGTAAGAAGACCCCAAAGACATTGGGTAATAGAGGGAAAGCATAAACATTCCCCTGATTATTCAGTTTAACAACATCCAGAATCTCTTTTTTTAACTCAGGAGTGACTCTTTCATCAGCATCAATTGATAATACCCAGTCACACGTTGCATATGATTGAGCACGTTGCTTTTGAATACCAAAACCTTGCCAGTCTTCATTAACAAATACCTTATCAGTATAACGTTTTGCCAGTTCAACGGTATCATCCGTACTGCCAGAATCCAGCACTATAATTTCATCAGCCCATTTAACAGACTCTATACAGTCAACAATCGATTGTGATTCATTTTTACAAATTATAAATACGGATAGGCTTGTCATACAATTCCAGGGGATTTAATAAATATGATTAAAGACATCGAGCGGTTTAATATTACGCAAACATTCTAAATGTTCAAACTGACAAGTTCGTTGAAAACAGGGACTGCAAGACAGATTCAAATATATGACCTCTGCCTTGTCGGATAAAGGTGGCGTGTAAGCCGGATCAGATGAACCATAAATACCAATCACTCGAATACCCACCGCACAAGCAATATGCATCAGACCTGAGTCATTACTAACAGCAATATCGACAAGAGACAAAATATCGATAACATCTTCCAGTTTCGTTTTACCGCAGAGATTAATAACATCCTCTTCATAACCATGCGAAATTAAAGCACCAATGTCGTTTTCTTTTGCAGAACCAAGTACCCAGACTCGATAGCCATTGCTAACCAGCATTTCTGCTAACTGACGATAGTACTCGGTTGGCCAACATTTGGCTTCACCATATTCAGCACCCGGCATAAAAGCAATAATTCGTTTATCCGTTTTAAGCTGGATATCTTTAACAAACCATTCTCGATTTGGGATACTAATACTAAGAGCCGGATTGTAAATCGTTGGCTGCACTTCAATTTCTTCGGCCAAACCCAACGCCGTAAAACGTTGAACTGTCTGACTAAGTAGTGTTGTATCCAGTTTTCTTATATCATTAATAAGACCATAGCGCATTTCACCACGGTAACCTGTTCTCACTGGTATTTTTGCGAAAAACGGAACTAACGCCGCTTTAAAAGAGCGCGGTAAAACAATGGCCTGATCATACTTGTTTAGTCGAAGCTCCCTGCCCTTCATGTAACGAATTTTTAAAGCAAACTGTTTATGTTTAACGGGTAAAATTATGCCCTGATTAACTTCGGGCATACGCTCCAGCAAGGGTAATGACCAGGCCGGAGCTAATACATCGATATTACATTCCGGGTAACGTTGCTTCAAACTAATAAACAGGCTTTGCGCCATGACCATATCACCGACCCACGCCGGGCCGACAACCAGAATATTTTTCGGTGATTTAATTGTTGTGTTTATGCTGGCATTCACAATAATTAAGTTATTTATTAGTTAACTGATTTACGATTCGCACATTATCTTCCAGGTGCTTTAAATTTATAGTGCCGACAATCATACTTGTTACACCCTGCTTAGAAAAAACATAATCGAAGGCTGCCTCTATACCATGCCCACCTGCGGACTTATCAGCATGACCGCTTTGTAATCCTTTTTTAACTACCACGCCTTTGTTTAATTCTTTAGCTCGTTGAATAACGCTTAAATCATGTGTGTCGCTGGCATTACATGTTGCCATGACCACGTCGCAATTTTCAACAACCCACACTCCACCTTCGGTTGTTTTTGTCGACATGCCATAGGAGCGAATCAATCCCTGTTGTTTCATTTTAGCTAATTCTTCCAGCGCCCCTTCGTGTTGGATAATATGCATATCGTTACCGTCTGAATGTACCAGCACCATATCGAGATAATCTCTTTTCAAACGCCGCAAACTACACTCAATACTTTTTCTGGTTGCCTCTGCAGAAAAATTAAAACTCGACTGGCCATTGTCAAACGTCTCACCAACTTTTGTCATTATTAACCAGTCATTTTTATTAGCTAATAATTTGCCTAATCGCTCTTCACTATTTCCATAAGCCGGTGCAGTATCAATAAAATTAATACCAAGATCCTGACAGGCGGAAAATAAATTTTTAACGGCGTTATCGTCCGGAATTTTAAATCCACGGGGATATTTAACTTGCTGGTCACGCCCTAATTTTACAGTGCCAAGACCCAGCACACTTATTTGTAAATCTGTGGAACCCAGTTGACGCTTCTGTAAAGGCGCTATATTCATTTATTGCTGTCTCCATCGACTTTCTTCCAGCCAGGGCAATTGCGCAATATCAGGACGAATAAATTTATCCAACGGAGTTAAACCGCTTGCATTCACATGGCTATTTTTTAAATGACTCTCAATATCGTTGGCCAACCTCGGTGCTAATGCCAGTTTTGTTGGCCAGGCCGTTATAATATTAAATTGTTCAGCAAAGAAAGACGTATCCGGTCGCTTGCCTTTATCTATCTTTGGTTCGGCACGATTGATATCAATACAAGCCCATTGCGCCTTGCTAAAATCCAGCCAGGGCATTAATTCATCAAGTTCTTTCCTGGCAAAGCTGATCTGTTCGCTGTCACTACGTTCAATGCCTTCTTCTGCAATTTGTCCCCCCATATACCAGACGATTTCGCCATGACTATCTTCATGACTGGTAATGGTTAAACGTGGATTAACGTTTACTTCAAGACAATGCGCATAAATTTTTTCAGGCAGGTCTCCACGTAACATAACCATTTTCAATGGTCGTAACTGCATATCCGGCTGTTGACTAATCTGCGTTTTATCCGTGAGTATATTTAACAGAGCTTTATTTCCTTGCCCGGCCATTAATACTGTTTTTTGAGTAGTAACCTGCCAGTGAGTTCCCTCAACATCCTCAACTGTATATTTTAAACTGTCATTGTTTTTACATTGCAGTGATTTAATGTACATAATGGCGTCCGGGTTTAGACCGGCGAGCGAGCGCACAATACTGGCGGTATCCAGTACCGGCTCATCAAGATTATAAACTTTACCTTTAAAGTTTTTGTCCTGAAAAGTTATGGGTCTGTTAGTTTGTTTTAACTCTTCGGTTCGGCTACGCATTAGTTTGCTGGCAAAAAAACCGGCCATCTTTGATGACAGGGCATTGTTCGACCACATACACTGGTTAGTAGATAAAACCTTTACCGGGGTTAAATCAAGTTGACCCTGCCCTGCTATACAGTCACGCCAGAGTTTAGGCATGGATGAAATCGATTCGGATGAAGCAGTAATTTTCCCCAGCAGTGCATACTTGGTACCACCATGAATTATCCCCTGAGCAAAACGTGTTTGCCCGGCACCCAATGCCTGATTCTCAAATAAGATGGCTTGATAGCCCTGCTGCCGCAATCGACTTAACAACCATAAACCCGCTACACCACCACCAAAGATTGCTACATCGCAGTTAAGTTGCTTTATTGTCATAGGGATTTATTTAGTGCAATTATTTTTTTTCGTTTTCGCGAATAGTGCTGATAATTTCAGTTGTCGAAACACCATCGATATAGGTTAACACCCGCACCTCACCGCCAGCTTCTCTTACGCAATCACCACCGGGAATTTCCTCTACTTTGTTATCCCCACCTTTAACCAGAATATCGGGTGATAACTTACAGATTAGTCTGGTCGGTGTATCCTCATAAAATGGAACCACCCAATCAACACATTCAAGTGCCGCTAACATCCTCATACGCTTGTCCATCGGGTTAACTGGTCGGTCTTCGCCTTTTAAACGTTTAATCGAAGCATCATCATTAACGGCTACAATCAGGCGCTCACCTAATAATGCCGCCTCTTCAAGATAAGCGACATGGCCTGTATGTAAAATATCAAAACAACCATTGGTCATTACAATTTTTTCACCACAAGATTGGGCTTGTCTTGCAAGATGAAGCATTTCATCTTCACCCATCACTCCACGCTCTACTGAATGTGTCTGTCGCATGGCCTGCCTGAGCTCTTGTTGGTTAACCGTAGCGGTGCCAATTTTATTGACGACAACTCCGGCACCCAGGTTAGCAAGCATTGTAGATTCTTCCAGCTCCACTCCCGCCGCCAGACTGGCAGCCAGCACGGATATCACTGTATCCCCGGCACCGGTTACATCATAAACTTCACGTGCCCGGGTAGGTAAATGCAGGGCATCTTTGTCACGTTGCAATAAGCTCATGCCTTTTTCACTACGGGTAATTAATAAAGCACTTAAATCTAAGGCCTCTAACAACGCCATTCCCTTTTCAACCAGTGCATTCTCATCAACACAGTGACCGACTACCTGTTCAAACTCAGACAGGTTGGGAGTAATAAGGGTTGC
>Ga0316207_10003968_pt1 | contig 13263 bp, 7 predicted proteins | sample 6weekpyrite_MG_FD_204943 | JGI IMG/M metagenome (GOLD analysis project Ga0316207, IMG submission 204943) | Microbial mat bacterial communities from mineral coupon in-situ incubated in ocean water Damariscotta River, Maine, United States -... | ecosystem: Environmental > Aquatic > Marine >... | reverse complement strand
CCACCTAAACTACTTCTGGGCACATCATAGAAAAGACTATATTCATCATGTATATATTCACCGCCTACTTCCTGTACTAACTGACCTCCATTAAAGAGTTTGATTGATTTTAAACCCGTAGTGTTATCTTTTACCTCAGCTTTAAATTCAAGGCGTTGAAGTGGCACAACCTGAATTCCATTATCTGGTGCAGTAATTACAATTTCAGGCGCTTGCTGATCTCTAACAATATTCTGTGATAATAAGGGCGATAGAACTTCTACCTGGCGCTCAGTAGATAAACGATCTACTGCATGTGCATATACATTAACATCTTGAATATCAAAATTCACAGGCACCGGTATTGCCATAGAGCTTATATGTTCAACATTTTCAGTTGATTGTAATTCCCTGGCACCGACAAATGCAGTGCCATATTGCTGCACAGAATTATCCGCTAGTAATAAGTTAATTGAGGCCTGCTTGGTAAAGTAATGAACCCCATCTTCTGATGTATAGCTAGTGACATTATTTACAGATGCATAATCAATGTGAATAGCCTTGATAAAGCTCTGCAATGCTAAACCTTGAGGGCTTATTAAACTTGGCGTTATTACAATGCCTGTAATATCAGACCGGTTAATATCAGAATTAAATATCGCTGCTAAATCTAGAACCGGGTCCTTACTCTCCCACTGAGATACAACTGCGGTACAGGCAGCATCACTATAACTTGTTATGTTGTATGTTACAGCCGTTGCATCAGCAAAAGCCCATTCCAAACTCAAAAGAGAGCTATAACCATTTGCAAAAAGACCAAGTTTTGAGTTTGAAAAACTCGCATATTTAAATCCATTTACTAACAAATCACTATCAGTTAACGCTGCGCTTTCTGGATAATCCCATGTCATATAAGGATCGTTATTAATCGTATCAATATTACCAGTAGGGTTTCTATTACCCGTTAAATTTTGTGACTTTAATGATGCATAAGCAGAAAAATACTTAACCTTGTTAAAGTTATTAACATAATCATCAGTCATTTTAATGGTCTGGTATGCTAATGCGCCAGCAGTAACATCATTGCCCCTGGGAAGATTATCTTCAATAGTTAAAACAGGGGGTAAATCATTTTTGATTTTTACAAGTTGATTAAGTACCGTTTTATTAGCGGATATATCTGTGGCTTCTATAATAACTGTAAAGTAACTGCTATCCGTTATTGGAGCATAAGCGTTTAAATCTATGACTAGAGCTGCTTTCTCTGCTTCTGACAGGCTTTGGGTGCTAAGGTTTTTTTGATTAATCGATGATAGAGTCAATCTTGGTCCAGCTTCACCAACAATAGATATTACAAGATCAGATAAAAGCAAATTATCGGTAACTGAAGCTTTTATAGATAAAGCCTGTCGATCAAAAACATTCTCACCAGGCTCTTCAAGACTTATTACTGGGCCTTCATTATCTGCCAGTATAGTTATCTTAATTAAGTTACTACTTGAAACATTAACCCCATTGTCAGCTGCTTTTAGCAAGAAATCAAAAGTTTCACCTGCGTTACTTATTAATGACTCAGGCAGCCGTATAAATCCTTCCGCCTCAAGTTTAAAGCGCTGTGCTGTAATTGATTCACCAAAACTTAAAGGATTAGGGACTGTAACATTTTCTTGCAAATCATTACGAACCAAAACTTCCCACGTAAGCTCAGTTTCCTGGCCTGTACTACTTACAAGTACAGGAGTTAATGTATTTATATATTCGTTATCATAGCCAAGAGATGTAACATCAAAACCATCGCCCGGCATTATTTCAATATTTGTTTCAGGTACAAGCAGGGTAATTTTGGGTGGGTCCTGGTCATCTATAATATTTAAGTCAAGTGGTACTTCTGTAGTCTCACCATCACTATCTGTTGCACGAACACCCACTATAAGTGGGGCATTGTCATCGGGCTTATGTGGAGTATGGATAGAAGCACTAAAATATTGCGCATTATCGATAAGCGCTTTAGCTTCAGTTGAACTAAATGTTTTTTCAAATAGCACCTGTCCAGACAATTCCGCAAATATACTAACACTAGAAATACCTCTGTCATCAGTTACATTTGCATTAAGCGTAAACTGCTCCCCCTCCACCAGTCGACTGCCATGTGCGGGGTTACGAATGGACACTTCAGGTAGTGCGTTAGTGGTTATTGGGTATCGCCAATTTGTCGCAGTTGAGACATTACCAAAAAAATCTTCAGCGTAAGCAGTAATGACTAATTCATCACCAGCTTGCGGAATACTGTAAGCGAAGCCACCAGTTGCATTAGGGAAAGCCTGTGCATAACCTTGACGATAAATTTCTGTAGTTCCAGCCATCACCCAGACAGTTTTTATGCCCGATTCGTCAAGTGCCTTCCATGTAAAAGTAACATTTTCACCACTAAAAACAGTTGAACCCGGGATTGGCTCATTAATGCTTATAATGGGAGGTTGGGTATCAGCAACTACATTTATATTTACTGATGTTACTGGAGTGTTATCGTTAGAATTATGGTTTGCGTCGTCAGTCGCAATGAATTCAGCACGAATAGTATGATTTCCAGTTAAATTTAAGGTCGCTAGATCAAGCTCAAAATTAACTTGCACATTACTGGCAGGAATTAGGCCTGATGAAGTATTTATTATTTTGCTATCTACAGGTGTTAATGAACCATCCAGATAATATAATGCCTGTAATGAGTTTATCGCCCTGTCATCTCTAGCTTGTGTATATATTTTAACTTTATCTAATGGATAATAATCGTTCTTTTCAAGACGGACATCAACTACTTCTGGGTCCCGGTCATTAATTACGCCTACAGTAATTATTGTTGATGATTGATTACCCGCCTTATCAACAGCTATTGCTTCAATCTCATATGGATCATATTGAACACCTGTCCCATTAGAGAAAAATCGCGTATTTACAAGTTTTAACGTAGAGAATGCATTTAGTGCGCCTGGTATAACTTGAACTGACAAACCACTAAGAACATCTTGGGAATTACCGGTTAACTCCAATCTGCCGTTGACATTTTGTATACCTCTTAACTTTAAAGAATCGATACCAACATTATCATAACCCGTTATTTTTACGACAATTTCACTATTTTCTATAACAAGCGCTACGTCATTACCCGCCTGTGTCTGTGTTACTTCTGGTGATGAAATATTAAGAACTGGAGGCTCTTCATCTTTACCGAGGGTTACATTGACATCAATACTGCGTCCTGATTTATCTTCACTATCTAAAGCTATTGCATAAAAAGTTAAGGTCTGTGCAGTATCGACTGTTTCAACAGGTTCATAGACAGTTGAATATGGCCTGCTTGTATCAGATCCAACGAGACGGCCACCTGCATAAAAATCCACACGTTTAATTGATAAATCATCAACCGCATTTGCTCTTAGCTCAATGGGTACACCTGCTACAAACTGATTGCCTTCTAACGGATAAGAAAGGCTTACTGACGGTGGTTGGTCTTCTCGGACATTGATAGTAACTGATTCAGAATAGCTTTGTTCATTATTACTATCAGTCGCTAGAATTTGTACTGATATGTTTTTACCTAACTGTTCCTGCTTAACAGGTAATTTAAATACATGGCTATCAGTATCCGGAGCAAGGTTTGCATTGTATAAATCAGTTGACTGAGTATCGTTATAAAAGAACACATCTTCTTTAATTCCATCAACTAATAAATCCAGTCTTACTCCCCACTTTAATGTATCGTCGTACATGGTCACGTCTACGTCCAGTAGCTGACCAGGAACTGTTTTTTCACCTTCTACAGGTGAATTTAAGACAACTTTGGGTGGTTGATTTTCTACTATACGAATTAATTTCGTAGGTACCTGTTTGCTATTGCCATCTTTATCATACATAACGGCATAAATTGAAGCACTGGTTTCCCCAGTAGATACTTCTGGTAACTGATAACTACCTGTCCATACATCATAATAGTTAGTTTCAGATGTAAATTGACCCGTTTTTTCTACACGCTCCTCTCTTATTCCAAAATAAGCCTGTGAAACGCGCCTACCATCATAATAAAACTCAACATAACTGATGCCTGACTTATAATATCCTTCAGGTGTGATTAGTCGAGGATCGGTCTCTTCATCCGGATATGCTTTCTGAAGCTTTGCTGCCATTTTAATCTGCATCTGACTTGTTTCAACAAAACGCTGCAATTCAATGGGTTGCTCTATTAAAGCATAGCCAATTAACTTAGTCTGGTTTTTACTAGTTAACTGGACTAACTGCTCAGGTGTTTCACTTTGCTGCCCTGCTGTATCTATTGCAATAGCTTTAAAAAGCAAATCACTATTTTGCATTTCTTCAGTTAACTGTACTGAAGTTTTATATGGCGTATTTACTTTACTAACAAGCAATTTATTATTTAAATAAATATCTACCTGCTTTACACCAACATCGTCGAAGGCATTCACTTCAATGTTTAATGTAGAACCAACTTTAGCAACATCTGGCACTATAAGCTCAATTTGAGGCAGGCTATCAATTGCAATCACGGGGATTGTGACCTGAATTGATGGTGCATTTTTCAGACGTGCGATCACTTTTCCTGGAGCAGCCTGGGATAACTGAGCATTTACACTTATATTGCCCTGTTGATCAACTTTTATTAACGACTCAAAACCTTGAGAAACTATATATTCGACGGGTAACTGTTCAGGAATACCTCCAACTTCACCATCACTAAACACAGCCTGAAGTTCAGGTAGTTTAAACTGCTTGTTAAGAGCCCCTAGCTCAAACGAGCCAGTAGAATTTAGACCATTGATGACCTGTAAATGACTTAGGGTTTTATTAAAATCTGCCTTAACGGGAATAGTTAATGCACTTAGGCCCGGATAGGAAACACTAATGTTTACATTAGTTAAACCTGTTTCCTGTAACGGAGAGACTACACCTTCTGCAGAAACCGAAATTAGCTCTGGATGCGATGAAGTATATGTAATCCCCGTTCCTTCACCCGGAAGTGGTGTAAGGCCACGAAACTGGTAATTGACTGATGGAATAATTTTGACAGTTTGTAATTGATCAAATAACTGAATTTGTTGAGGGTTAACTTGTAAACCACTAACATTTTCAACGAGGTCGTTACCCGTCAATGCCAATCTGGAAACGGCCTTCCTGTTACCAGAGGCATCAAAAGCCACTACATCGACTAGAATAAGACCATCTGATGCAATTGCTGTTGCATCAAGTTCGCGAGTAATTGGTAAGACCAGTGTAAACTGGGTCTGTCCTTGACTATCTGGGTATATATGGCGATCTGTTATCGTATCAGCAAAAGTTAGCCCTTTTTCCTTAAGCTTATCAATGACCCCACCATACGTTCTAAGATCTGACGCCCTGATGCCTATTGCAGAAAATGCTACTGAATTAATATCAATAGCGTTAGTACTGGTTTGAATAAAAAGTGTTTGAGCCCCATTAACGCTATCAATTGTGATATCGCCGATATTTATGTCAGGGGGAGAGTTATCTACCTGAAAAGATTTACTTACAGTTTGAGTGGTTAGGTCAATGAACTTTAAATTAAGTACCGGGTTATAGCGCCCATCACCAGAAGCTGTAAATTGATGCTCACAAGCTAATGGCTTATCAATAACAGAATCACTATCAGACGGAGAAAAAACGTAATTATCACTTCCCGCCGTAATTTCTGTTGATACTAATTTAGTACAATCGGAAAAACGGGCAATATAACTGACCTGATCTGAATTAACTCTTAGAGAATTCTCTGCCCGAATAGATACGTTAACATCTGCATAGGCTGATGAAAAAAAACAAATTAAGACAATAGAGATACCAGTAGTGAGCCAGCTGATATTTTTGAATAACCCAAAAGAATCCTTTAAGGTTCTTCTCGTAATTCCCATTACAATCACACAATCCACTTTATAATTATTTTTTAATCACTAAAGTACAATTTTGCATATGTAAATTAGTTCAATTATTACAGAAATATGACAAGGTTTTTTCAGAAAGCCGCTAAACCAACTCACTTCTATATGAAAGCAGAATCTATCACGCACATTAAAAACAAGCTATACCCCAATCGGGTTATATTAGAACATGCTAATATTAATAAACTACTTTAACTAATAAAGATAACTATAAATCTACAACTTAGTATAAATGCGAAAGCCACATTAATAACGACTCTACACCCTCTTTTTAGAAAATAGTAATAAAAAATATATAAACTGTTCATAGAATCAAGCGGAAAAATTAAGCAGAAGAGTTATTTTCGGGAATTTTTCCTATATAAAAATAACATTCCTTTTAGTTGCGCAATAAGAATTAATTATTTCCCAAATAACAGCGGAGCTACCAATAGTTGAGAATGGGTGTGTTATAGAGTTTTTCTGCTACCCTGATAAGTACAAACATCGTCATTTCTTGAATGATACATAGTTAATGCAAACAATTCTTCTACTCAGTATGGAATTAGGCGTTTACTGCGAATGCATTATAAAGTGAGAATTTTTATTAAGTCAGTTAAGGGAATTGGTTAAGCTATGATTTAATCAATTCAAGCAAATCAAAATACCCCCTATAACTAAACGCAAACCCAAACAGGGGATGCATTACTACAAACCTCATATCGATATCATGAGCGCTATTCTCAGCTTTATACTCCTCTATTACTGCCCGGCCCATCAGCAAGTGAAGCGGTATAGGCACCAACTTTTCACCTAATTTAAAAACATATCCTTTATCCACATATACAAGTTTATTACTCTCTACTTGAATCCCCATTCTGATTCCGATCCCTAAACCAACAAACTCAACTATGGTATCTCCATATTGTTGCATGACTGAATTAAATGCATACACCTTATTATCCTTTTTAAATTGTCTTTGCCAGTAAAATTTATCACCTTTTCTTTTATTTTTTACTGTTACGAAGAAATCTTCTCCTTCAACCGGAACCAGGGCCCCTGTTAATCGAATTAATGGCATTAGCAGCTTTATAAATGTACCGTGTTTTACGGCCAGTTTACCCTGCATAATTATTTCTTCACCCTCACATAAGCCATAGTGACTTTGTAAGGCAGGACTTAATAATGTCCACTGTTTTTTTAATATACTTTTAAACATTAACCTCTCTCCTGTCCACTAATAAATATAATGCCAGCACTAACATGGCGAAGTTTTTTATTATCGGTGCAAATGGATGTAGCCAGTACATGGGCATCAGTAGAGTAATTATTAAACTGTAAATTAGCATTACTGATAATTGCATATAGATAATTCGTTTCCTCAAATCAGCTACCCAGAGCAGGAAACCCAGGAAAATATCTATGACTGCTGCAACTATGATAAAACCATCTCCAATATTTCTTTCTATTCCGGTTAATGCAATTAATTCTCGACTTTGTTCAAAATTCACTATCGAGCTCAGGCCAGACACAACCCAGATAACACCAAGGGTTAGAAGGTTTATATAAAACAAAATGTGTATCTGCCTGTCGTTTATAAATGCAGCTGTAGCCTTATTTATTTTTAGTGAATCTGATGCGGTTTCATGTGATACAGGGAGATATTCTATAGCATTATTTTTTTGCACCGAATAATCATTTAACATTTCAATACTTTGCTTATTAAAGGCACCAATAGATAAGTCTGGAAACAGCTTAAAGCTCCATTCTATTATTTTTTCTGGTACATAGATAAAGCATGCACTTATTTTATTTCCCCTCGACATCCACAGACGTAGATTGTTAAACAGGTTTTCCATTGTCTCAGGTTTTGCAATTAAAACTTTTGTCTGTGATTTTTCAATCGTTTCATCATTGATATTATTTTGCCAGTTATTAATTATACTTACTATAAAATCACTTAACTGATAAATACTTATTAGTGGTAATTTTCTATATCGCCCAAACACCATTGGTATAAAAAACAAATAAGCTAACATACTTAATTGCTGGGTCGTCTTACCTCCTTCGCCTAATACAATTCCCGGATAAAGAACCACATGGGTTATATCACTGTTAAGCAGGTATTGATCTGCGTTTCGCTTAGTCTGAAGAAACTCACCCACCGGCGTATCTTTTTCAGCCCCAATTGCAGATATCTGAATAACACGAATATTTTTATTACTGCACGCATCGAATAAACGTTTCACACCAACATCATGTACCTGTTTAAAATTTTGTTTATTTGATGACTGATAAATACCTGCCGCATTAATAACAAGGTCAATATTCTGTAACTTATCAAGCCAGAATTCATCGACCTGATTTTTTTCTTCACAAACAAGATTACAGGGCACCCAGTTAATATTTGCTACTTTGTGCCGACTACAGCCACTTAGTTGATGTCCTTGCTGGCTAAGTGCATGGTATAAATGATTTCCAATAAACCCACTAACCCCAATAACAAGTATATTCATCTTCTAGCTCCAGTAAGGTTTAAATACCATCAAGGCATACAGTATTATTACCGCTGGAAAAGCCAGAGAACCGAGTATCAACCATATTTTCATGTGATTTTTATATCGGGCATCGGGCACCTGTATTTGCTCTGCCCTGTTTCTTAAGTCTATCTGTAACCACACTACTGGTACCCAGCAGGCGCCGACAAAGGCATAAAGACCTAGTACCGACAAACTCCAGGGAGATGTCCACTCAAGCCCCTGATAATTTAAGAGATAAAGTCCGGTGACTAACTGAATTATCACTGTGGGTGTTGTGAAGATAAAATCAGCAATGACAACTATGCGATTAGTTACCGCCATAGCCTTCATATTGCCACTTCGATAAGCCATTAACATATAAAAAGCACTACCCAGGCCCGTGCCAAATAATAGGGTAGCACTTAAGATATGTATAAATTTTATGCTGAGATACATTTCTGACTCCTAACCGTTAGTCCGGTTAGAATTACAGCAAAGACATAATCTTATTACTTCCGTAATGCTAAATGAGGAAGTATTAAATTATTTTACTCAATAATTACAATAAGTTAGAAAGTTACAGATTGATCAATCTGTAACTTTTTATAGTTTGATAAGGTCGGTATTGAACGACACCGTCAAATTCATCCCTCGATCAGAGTGAAATAATCTTTAAACACACTACAGTGTGGCTTAAACATAAACTCATTTCTTTTAACATGACGCAGTGAAAACATTTTCTAGATCACGATTGATTTATACAGGCCTTATCATTATTTTCACTTGGTGGTTGAATAAAATCTATGCACATTGATATTACTCCAGCATCGTTTAACACTCTGTTATGACCAAGCCTTTCTGTTTGAATAAAAGAAGAGTTCCTAAGATTTTTCTGTACAGCCTGTCCTTCATGGACCTTTATTATTCGATCATGTTTATCATGAATAACCAGGCATTTATTATCTATATTATGTGCAAGATTTTCCGCTGCAATGTCGGATATAGGGGTTTCACCCAGAAACTTTTCAATACGTTTAAGCAGTAATTTTCTGGTACGTTTATTAGCTTTGAGTACATTGCAGTATTTATCTATCAACCCTGTTACAGTTGATGGAGGTGATATAGCAATAATTTTCTGAGTGAATAAACCATTGTGTATTGCATGAAATGTACAGGGTACTCCAAAGGAATGAGCCAACACTGCCTCTATCGTTCCCTCCCTTTGCTGAACTTCATAAATGGCCTGACTATATTCAAAAAAGCTGGTTTGCCAACCAGTAGACTCACCGTGGGCAGGTGCATCTAACCAGATTATTCTAAATCCATTATTAATTAAAGCCTGACCGAGATCACCCATTTGTTTACCACAACTTCCCCAGCCGTGTACCAACATCACACCAGGCCCCTCTCCTGCACACCAGTAACAGATCGTTTTTTTATTTAGTTTAAATGTTTCTGCGCGCATACCTGAAGGAGTAAATGATGGAATTCTTCTTGTACTTCTTCGTCCAGGATGAAACCATAAATGGTAGGCCATTAAAGCGGCCTGTTTTGGTGCAATACCCTGGAGTAACTGGAAAACCAGCATTAATGTTATATCCCGATAGCCAGGTCTGTACTTTTTAACAGACTTCATTTTGGGAGATGTAATAGCTTCTGATTTATCAACCATACTTTAGCTCCTGTTAAATACCCTGCCGTTTTAGAGTAAACAGGAACACTAGTATAAACTTGACCTTAAAAACGAATAGTGGCAAATTTGACACATTCAATGCCATTATTGCCAAAGTACAACTTATGATACCGCCCATTTACATTATTGCTCAGAACAATGTTTCAGCCAGTAGTATTGCAGGGCCAATTGATGTATTTCATACTGCAAATCTGCTCATCAAAAATATTATTGGTGAAAGTGGCGAACAACTCATCTGGAAAATTGTCAGTTTGCGGGAAACTGAGATTGCATCAGCAACAGGCATCACATTTAAATCTGAAAGTTTACTTAATCAAATTACAGAACCTGGCTGGATTTATATACCCGGTGTTGTAGTTGAGAATGATGATGAGGTGCTAACTTATTTGAACTGTAACCAGGATTTAGCCAATAAATTATCTGATTTATACAACTCAGGATTTTCCCTGGCCGCAAACTGCACAGGTGTTTTCCTGCTGGCTGATAGTGGAGTACTGGATGGAAAATCTGCTACCACAACCTGGTGGCTAAAGGATTTATTCCATAAACGTTATCCACGGGTTGAACTTGATATCGATAGCCTGATAATAAATCACAGGAGAATCATTTGTACGGGTACAGCTATGGCACACCTGGAGATGGCCCTGAGCCTTGTCGATAAAATTCTAGGTGGAAAATACGCGCATTTATGCAGAAAGTATTTATTAATTGAGAACAGCCATAAAACCCAAACACCTTATCTTCGATTAACTAACAACCAGAAAAGCACGTTTATGCAATCAGCTAACCAGTATTTATTAAGCCATTTGCACGAAGACTTGCGCATGCATGACATCGCCAGTGCATTGGCAGTTAGTATACGAACATTAAATCGTCGCATAAAAGAGTCAACCGGTGATACACCACTTCAACATATCCAGAAATTGCGCATAGAAAGAAGTAAATATTTATTAGAAACTTCCAGCCTCTCGACAGGTGAAATTATTGAACGTGTTGGATATTATGATAACAGCAGTTTCGGTGTGATCTTTAAACGTTATACGGGCTTAACTCTCGGACAATATAGACAGAAATTTTGTGCACAAGCTAATCTAAAAAAATAGAAAATTGATCCTGTTAAACTTTTGGAATCCTGCCTTTCCATGGAAACTCTGATTCAAGCTGTCCCAATAACATAAACAAAATATTATCATCCCCTTCAGCAGCCATAAAATGCGCTCCATGGGGTAGACCATCCTTCCCCCAGTACAGTGGCACCGATACGGCTGGTTGCCCCGTCATATTTGCGATGGGTGTAAAGGGGGTTTGATAAAGTGATTTATCAATCAGTGTTTCCAGAAACTGATATTTGCTTGATCCACTCTACTATAAGTAATCAATCCCCCTGCCACTCTTGGATAACTTTTGATATCTACTTAATAATATTAAGAATACACTATCTTGCCCGTTGTAAACTATTACGCTCAAAATCACGCTCATTAAAACCATTTCTAAATTGATAGTTATTTAATGTGAGCGTGGTTACCTTACCATTTTGCTTGTTTTCCATTACTTGCTCATTTGCCCTCCAGTAACTATTAAGATACTGTTTATAATTATTAAATTTTAAGACCTTCAGTAACTCATTTTTTCTATCATAATATTCAACTCTTAAGGGAATATATCGTTGTTTGTCTATCCAGACAATTTGCCTACTGTAACCAGAATATTGATAATTTGGATAATTTTCAACCACAAAAGAATTAACACCATTCAAGCTTTCATCTCGAAGGTATTTATAATCATATTTATCAACTTCAAATGATGCTAAATCCTCATAGGCAAACTGACTACCCATAAATGGGCCCGATTTATTCGCTGATGAAATTCGCTTTACACGCTTCAAAGCCGGCATATATAACCACTGATCATCTGCAGCAATAATATGCGAATAAGATAAAAAAGATGTGCCTTTAACATCACGAGGACTATCAAATGTAGTTAAACTTTTATCACCATCACCATTGATTTCAAGAATTTTCATGCGTATATCTCGTCTACTTTCATCTCCCTGTTTGTTTCGTAATATCATTTTCATACTGATACGAGCATCTATCCAGCCCTGATCATGTTTTTCCACCTCTCTGGCAATATACAGGCCTTTTTCTTCTGCGGTTTGGGCATATACATTACCTAACAATCCCATGCTTACTAAACAGCTTATTACATATTTTTTCATCTTAAATTTCCTCGAATGCAATATTTTTTTCAGACATGTTAGTTGAATCATTTACTTCACCTAAAGCTGAATAATCATGTGTATCAAACTTCAATAACAGAGCGGGTAATAATAAAAAATCTACAGCGAGTGCAATTGCAATAGTGAGAGAGGTAATCAGACCCAATTCAAAGTTTGATTTAAAGCTTGAGAAAGTCAAAACGAAAAATCCCACAACCAGTACAACCGTTGTAATAATTAATGCTGGGCCAACAGTAGAGAAAGCATAACGCACCGCATCTTCCGCATTCAATTTTTTCTCACGTCGTGCTCGCAAATACTTACTCAAAAAGTGAACCGTATCATCAACAATAATGCCAATGGTCATTCCGAGACCTACCGCAAGTGCAAAGCCCACTTCACCGATAAACAGTGACCATACACCAAAGGCCATTGCCGGTGGAACCAAATTAGGTATTAAACTTAGTAAACCAATTTTAAAAGATCGCAATGAAAAAATTATAAGAGCTGAAATTAAAAACAATGCAAATGTAACTCCTCCCACCATCTGGTATACCGTTCGCAGACTTATATGAGAAAACATATACATAGGGCTACCTGAAATTAATTGATAATTTACTGCATTATTACTCAGCCATTTCTCGGCACGTCTATTCAGGGCAATCATATTATTATTCGACAAATTTTGTAGTGATGCCACCACCCGGGTCGCAGATTTATCAACATTTATCTGGTTATTAAGATCAAGCCCATAAGGTAATGACATTTCATACAACAACATATACTGCGCAGCCAGTTCTCGGTTATCAGGCAGGCGATACCAGCTTTCATTATCCCCATGCATATTTTTATTGAGACGTTTCATAATGTCAGTAATAGAATTGACGTGAACTACTTCAGGCTGTTCGTTTA
>Ga0316207_10003967_pt1 | contig 13269 bp, 11 predicted proteins | sample 6weekpyrite_MG_FD_204943 | JGI IMG/M metagenome (GOLD analysis project Ga0316207, IMG submission 204943) | Microbial mat bacterial communities from mineral coupon in-situ incubated in ocean water Damariscotta River, Maine, United States -... | ecosystem: Environmental > Aquatic > Marine >... | reverse complement strand
GTTTTACCTTCGCCTGGCAATGAACTACAAACCATGACAATATTACCATTCTCAACTAAAGTCGATTCTCTGCCAAATGCATTTGCAAGTATTGGACGCTTTATGCGTCGGAAAGCATTGTCTACAGTTAAACTACCATCAGCAGCTGAAATACTTAACCCTGCACTGATCAACTGTTCACGATCAATATGTAATCTACATTGATCAATACCTGAATGACCAGACTTTGCTTTATATCTAGTCGTTTTAATTTCAGGTGTAATGCGTTTAGCAACATTGCCAGATTTATTTTCCTGCAATTTTTTCATGGCTTTATCAATAATACTCATGACACACCACCTAAATTACTCATAACAACATTTTGCAAATAGTAACTTCCACTTTCTTTAAATATCAATGCAATGCCAAACACAAGTATTAAACAAAAAGCAACAAACAAAAATTTAGATAGCTCAAATTTTAATTTTGCCTTTTGAGCAGCAGACCATCTTATCTTTACTGATCCTAAAACAGGAAGACCAAGTGAATTACTTAATTCATGAGTGGTAATATAGACAGGTCTCAACATATACAATAGGAACATAAGCCCTATCCCTGAAGCTATACCCGCACCTAGTACGCCAGACATTAACAATGCTCGATTAGGGCTAGACGGGTTGATTGGTACAAAAGGTGGATCAATAATTTTAAATTTAACATTATCACTGCCTTGATCTGCTTCTGCTGATAATTTCGCTGATTCAAGCCTCTTCAATAATTGTGTGTATTGACCTTTAATAACTTTATAGTCACGATTCAACCTGGCTAACTGTGCTTCAACTTCTGGTATCGTATCAACTAGCTCTTCATATTTTTTTATTTTTGCATTTTGTTCATCCAGCTTTGATTGAATTGTACGCACTTCAACAGCTGCACCACTTAACGCAATTTTTGTACCCTGATAAACTGGATTTAAAGAAAGCGCACTTTTATTATCTTCTGGGTTGCTCCTACTATTATTTTTTTGATTAGTCTCAATTTCTTTTTTCTTTTCTAACTGTGCGATTATTTCACGCTTAGCGACAACATCTGGATGTTGTACAGTGTATTTTAGGAGCAATTCGTCTAAAGCAATGGTGTGACGGCGAATTTGCTTATCAATCTCACTGTCAGTAGCAAATGCCGGGGCTTCGCCCTTTAGTTGCTTTTCTAATAAACTATATTTATTTCTCGCAATTCGTAACTCACTTTTAAGTTTATCGCGACCTTCATAAGCAACCTGCAAGCGTGTGTAATAACCTCTACCATCACTAGGCATTAGCCCAACATTTTTCTGTTTAAAATTTGCTAATTTCTCTTCTGCAACTGTTAACCGGACCTCTTGTTGTTCTATTTGATCAACAAGGAATTTTTGTGCACTTTTCTTTTCGCTTAAACTATCCAAAACTGCGCCATCAATTAATGTCTTCAATATATTATCAATAACTTGTTTCGCGATATGAGGTTCCGTATGACTATAAGCAAAGGTAAATAAGGAACCACGCTTTTTAGGAAGAATAATATTTATATCATTTTTTAGCGTTGAAATAAGCGCACGCTTTTGCGGGGGAGGTATTGCATACTTTTTTAAATCAGTGTTATCGATAATACTTTCTAAATTTTCACGCCCCATAATAATACGAGTCATATATCTAACCTTCGCCAGCATATTGGTATCAACAGCCAACCCCTCAAGCAGCGGATCTAAGGCAGACTCACTGGCAATCTGCACTCGTGTCGACGCCATATATTTATCTGGTACAGTATAAACATAAGCCCAACCGATAAGAGAAACGAGCCAGGTTAAAATTAATCCATACCAACGGTACCGCCACATACCCCGAGCATATGTTAATAATTGTAAAAGTTGATCACGCATTAGAGACAGCTACAAATTAATTTCAGAATGTTGCTTAAAACCAGGATTCAGGAACAATTAGTATGTCCCCGGGTTGCATAGCGAAATTGGCTCTTATATCGCCATCTTTTATCAAATCATCCAGACGGGCAGAAATTTCAGTGTCTACTCCACTAACTTTTCGAATAACCTTAGCATCATTACCAGCTGCAAAATCTGTTAAGCCACCAACTTGTATCATAACATCCAAAAGTGTCAGCTGTTTTCTATATGGTAACGATTGAGGTCGTGCTGCCTGACCTATAACTCGAATTTGCTGTTTTAGTGATCCTACAAAACTTCTGACAATAACTGTAACCTGAGGGTTCCTGATATATTTAGAAATTCGCTTTTCAATATCTCGTGCTAACCTTGTTGGTGTTTTACCAACAGCTACCATATCCTCAACTAGAGGTGTGGAAATACGACCATCAGGTCGAACGGGAACAGTTGCTGATATTTCAGAATTACGCCATACAAATACATTTAACTGATCACCCGCACCAATCAAATATTCTGAGACTGCTCCAGATGAAACTGCGTTATCTTGCTCAATAGATACCGAGTCTGGTGTACTACTACAGGCAGATAAAACAGCAATGAGACCCAGAACAAACAGTCTCTTTGCCACAAATAATGTATTCATTTTTTAACCCTCTACTCAAAAATTCTATATCCCGACTTAAATCAAATTGTACCTCATCTAAGTCTTTGATTTATACATATTATTACCAAAAGCCTAATTATTAGTTATTTATCAAAGAAGTACTGCCAACTATAACCCATTGATAATTATATATAAATGATTTATTTCCCACTTTTACCGATAAAATACCCCTGCTCAATATCTAAATCTTACAATACTTATTTTATCTATAGATTATTTATTAAAGCTTTATAATTATCCTGCACAAATAACTTCAACTTTTCACGTGCATCTGCCTCTTTTGTACGAATCTTTGCCAACAATACTATATTTGAGATTGCTGGTTTATTTATTAATAAACCGATTAGATTGTTTATCCTTGTTTCCATTGTACTAGCGGAATGTTTCCCATTCGTGAAATACCATTGCCATGCAACATAACGATAATTATTTTTTAGTACAATGACTTGCTCATTAATACTCAATTTTTCTACGCTTGTTATGCTTATGTTATTTACAATCCCCTTAGAGATTACAGAACCTTTTTTGGAGTCAATCAAACTGTTTAAGTTATTTATAGCCTCGCGACCTTGCTCCTGATGAAGAAAGTAATTGAGATAAAGCGTAACTCTGTTACCAAATAGGTTCTCCAACTTTCGGGTATAAGTAATATCACCTTTAGGATAATCAGGAACGAACTGAATTGGACTTTCAACCTCCTTCCAATGAAGCTCATCAACTAGACGAGTGATATTCAATTCAGGCTCATCTCTAATTATCACGTATGTCCAACTTAACACTGGGCCAACTAAAATAGTTAGTACAATAATTACCAGTCGAGACATACTAGTTGAGTTGTTTGAGGCTTCATTCATTAAAATTTTCACTTTCTCGTGCTGAATTACTTTGAATTTTATTTATACGCCTATCTGCAATAAAAAATAAGATAAATACTCCAATACCATATATAAGCCAAGCTAAATATTCATGATCTGTTACCAAAGAGGCTTTCATGTGAGTTAAATTTCCAACAATAATGATTATATAAATACGCAAAGTATTAAAAAGCATCGCCAACAACAGCAACAATACAATAAACTTATACCCCCTCGATATATTTAGCCCCCGAGAATAAAGATACAAACTAGCTAAAGGAATAGAAACTATAAACTGATTGAAACCACTACATGCATTCTCAACCAGAAAGGTGCCAGCAGGTACATATATAAGGAATCCATCCTGGAAAGCGTCAATAAAACTTAACTTCAATGCCATCGTGACAATTGGAGTTTCTATTGTTCTTAAAATTTCTGTTAAAAAGTCCCAAATTGGCAAGGTGAAAACTATTAACAGCAAAGGCCAAATATGGTGAATAGTTTTTCGGCTTCTGGACGTTAACAAAATATTAACTAATATCAGTATCAGAAAAAATGAGAAAAACTCAATCACCTGAACTTTACTCAGATCGGCTATAAACCATATTACGCCCAAACCCAACAAACATAGGGTACTAAATGGATTTACTAGATTTAAATTAATCTCATCTCTTTTATTCAGTTCATAAAAGTAAATACCTAATACAATAGGAAGCAAAATCACTCCATGGGAATAGGCATAAGATTCTGACCAGAATTTAAATAGCTGTAAAAGCGTATCCGCAAAAATCGCGAACAATATCAGGTTTAACACCCCAACTAAAATTACTGGTTTAACTTGTAAAATTTTGTACATATGTAATTTGCCCTAAAGATGGAAAGTTATGGGTTAACCCATAGCCCCATTAAAATTTAGAGAACACAACGATAATTAGCAATAAATTCAAGTAATTATATCTAAAAGTGACATAATATGTTACTTAAAACATACCCATTATTAACTTTGCCTTTAACATAGATAATGTTTAAAATTAAGCTTACATATTATCAGGCATAGAAATTAATTATGGGTCGACTCGCTTTTAAAGATCTTTTTTTGCGTCCAGGCAAAACTCAGGATAAACGTTCAAAAGAACGTGAAGCTGTGAGCGATCGCACTATTCTGATTATTGATGACTCTCGCACAGTTGTTCATGCCCTTAAGACTATTTTAGAACAAGCAGGTTATTCAACACTTGCTGCTTCTGATGGTAAGCGAGGTATTGAACTCGCCCTGGAATACCAGCCAGATCTTATTTTAATGGATATCGTTATGCCCGGTATCAATGGCTTCAAGGCAACCCGGCTCCTAAGAAAAGAAAAACGTACCGAAGATATTCCCATTATTATTATGAGCGGTAATGAACAGGCTACAGAAAAGTTCTGGGGTATGCGGTTAGGCGCGAATGAGTTCATTTCCAAGCCTATTCAGCGTGGTTTGCTTTTTAAAATGTTAGATGATTTTGTTTTATCAAGTAAGCCCACAAAAAAGTCAACTATAAATGAAAACAAAGAGTACGACTTACTTTACGACTAATGTAAGTTAAAAACATTTTATCTTCTTATTTGTTTGTCATTTCCTTCTTTAAAGATGTTCCAAAACACAATTTTTAACTATTCAATTTTTGAATTTCCAGAACCAGAAGAACTTAACAGAAAACTATTAAATGATTTTTCTGAACTGAAAAATCACAATGAAATAAAACGCACCCACCTGTTTAATGGCCGATATGAGAATATTTATGTCAGCCTGGATAAGACACCCGAACTTAAACCTGTTCTTGAGTTTGCCAGTCAATGTGCGCAACAGGTGCTTGATTTAAATAAGGCTCTGGATATTGGTTACTGGTTTAATGATATGCCACCTCAAAGTGTTACTATCCCACACACTCACGATGATGATGACGAGCTTTTATCGGGCGCTTATTACATTAAGGTTCCTGAAAATTCCGGTAATTTAATCATAACCACTAATAAAAACAAAAAAGAAATTACACCTAAAGAAGGACAACTTATTTTATTTAAGGCTGATTGTCAGCATGAAGTAACTAAAAATAATAGCCAGCAAGATAGACTTTCAATCGGAATGAATTTTGGTTTAAAACAATTTTAATTGTTTAATGTTTCATTAAACTCTTTTTCCTTAAACTGGCATTTCAAATAATCTACAATTATTTTCAAATCACCTTGCGCATTTCCCAGACAGCTTGTTGCACCCGGTGACGGTGTCATATTGAAAACAATGCCTTTACCCGTATTAATCTTTGCTTCACCCAGATGTAATTTTCGATTTACTTTGTCTATCATTACCGGACGAATACCACCTATTTTACTGGCAAAACTTAAATCGCCTATCTGCATATCAGGGATAATTTTTCGTGCATCTTTTAAAAACAAATGTGCTCTTAGCATCGGTACTTCAAACAATATATTCTTAAACATATAATTACGAATATCAGATACTTTGAGCAAATCCCATAATACTTTTGCTACACCACTGTCAAACTTCACAACTTGCAAAAAATCCCAGGTAGTTTTCAGGTTGTAGCGCTCTAACATCGGCAAAGCTAAAGCAGTTGGTCCAAAACGAGTCTTACCTGGTACCAGCACATCCGGATCACCATGTATTGCCGCAAACGGTAATTTTTCATTTTGTACGGTATATACTTTTCCATTTAACATTGTAGGTGTGTAATAAAAACTACCAGCCATCGGTAAGCATGAATATTCCAGACAATAACCCATTCGATGTGCAAACAATAAACTATGTCCACCCGCTGAGACGACGACAAATTTTGAATTGAATTCACCCTTTGAAGTTTTTACTTTATATCCTGACTCAGTTTTAACGATTTCATTCACTTCAGTTTCCATGTGAATATCAACCGTCTTATCCGAAACTGACTTTGCTTTATCAGCGAATGAATTCGCTAACGCACCATAGTTAACCGCTGTATAATCATCCAGAATACCTAATGCAACAATTTCTTCTTTGCGTCCATCAACAACCGTCGGCTCAATATCTGCGATATCAGAACTTTCAAGTACTTGCATATTTGAAAAATATTCACCGAAAGATTTAAAACGATCACGTAAGAAGTTACATTCATGTTTACCAACACCCAGAACCATCTTTGAATATTTATAGATTAACCTGTCACGATTCGTTTGTTTTTCCGCATAGTTCAATACCATAGCAGCTGTTTGCTTTACCTGAATCGCTTTATCAAGAGTGTAATTGGTTTCTATATCACCACAATGTAAAGTTTGACTGTTATTGCGTCCATGCGAATTCACATCTGCAATACGATCATATTTTTCAATAAGACCAATATGTGACAGATCTGTAAATTGTGCTAATTCGTATAAAAGTGCTGTGCCCGATATACCACCACCAATGATGAGTACATCGTATTGCCCTTTATCCATTAAGAATCCACTCCGTGGTTATTCTGTTTATGATGAAATGGGGGGTAATACCACCCTAATATACTAACTATATCGGATAGCCCAAGGATTTCTATAGTAAATTAAAATCTTTTATATCAATAACTTGAGGTGATTTATTGGAAATTATTCCGTTTTAACTTTTATCCAGCGTAATACCACTAAAAACGCAATGGCTGACATCATAGCGGATAACCAGAAGGTGCTTTCCGGGCTGGATGACTCCCAAAGAACACCACTGAAATAGGTGCCAAAAGCTCCGCCAGCACCAAAGCTTATACTGCTATAGATCGCCTGCCCTTTACCAGCATGTTTACCAGAAAAATTCTGGTGGAATAGTTGAATAGCCACTGCATGAAATATCCCAAAACTCGCCGCATGGAAGGTCTGGGCAACCAGCATCACCATCATGTTTTCAGCGAACACAGCGATAAGAACCCAGCGTATGGTTGTTAAAACAAATGTCAGCAAAAATAAATTACGTAATCCTAAATATGGCACCAGTCGATGCATCACCAAAAAGACAAGAACTTCAACTATGACACCTAATGCCCATAATTGGCCAATCACACTTCTACTATAACCATAGCCTTCCATATATAAAGTATAAAAAGTGTAATACGCACCATGGCTAGCCTGAGATAAAAAACAAACAACAATTAAGGCCAACACTTCCGGTCTAAAAATAATTTCCTTAAGCCGGATATGTGTTACTGGTAAGTGCCCTGCTGCACGTTCTTGCACAAACAAACTCATAAAGAATATACCCAGCATAAAAATAAAAATGCTTATTGGCAAAAGCGATATTGAGTAATGATCTAAAACATAACCCAGACTTGCAACCGAAAAGATAAAACCGACCGAACCCCATAAGCGTATCGAACTATAACGATGTGGTTGATCCTCAAGATGATCCAGCGTGGTCACTTCAAATTGAGGTAATGCGGCATTCCAGAAGAAACTAAAAGCCAACATAACCAATGCTATCCACCAGTATGTTGTCGTCGCAAACACAGCCGCAAAAATACCAGCAGCAAGAAAACTACCCACCCGAACAATTAACATTCGTTTACCGGTATGGTCTGCAATCCAGCCCCAGATATTGGGCGCAATAATTTTAGTAAGAAGAATGAGCGCCATTAGCTCACCAATTTCCCTGACACTGAAACCTATATCTTTAAGATACAAACTCCAGTAAGGAATAAGCGCGCCAAGGCTGGCAAAATAGAAAAAGTAAAAACCGGATAAGCGCCAATACAAAAAAGAAACAATCGATGATTTCATTTATTTCAACTAAGCAGTATCAATAAGTTAGCAATCATTCAAATGCTTTCAGCATATAATTCAAAGACTACTTGCTGTCAGAACTGGAAGGGATAACCGGTGTATCACACTGCACATCTGCATTCTGGCCACGATGGCGCAGATAATGATCCAGAATAGTTATCGCCATCATACCTTCAGCAATAGGCGTTGCACGAATACCCACACACGGATCATGTCGCCCAGTTGTAACCACTTCAGCAGGTTGCCCGCTGGCATCAACACTTTGACCAGGTAAACGCAGGCTTGATGTAGGTTTTAATGCAATACTGGCAATAATATCCTGCCCTGTTGAAATACCACCTAAGATACCACCGGCATGGTTACTTAAGAAACCGTCTGTACTGATTTCATCGCGGTGTTCCGTGCCTTTTTGTTCAATGCAATCAAACCCTGCACCAATCTCCACACCTTTTACCGCATTAATACACATTAATGAATGCGCCAGCTCTGCATCAAGACGATCAAATATTGGTTCACCTAGGCCAGGCATCATACCGCTTGCAACAACATTAATACGTGCACCAATAGAATTACCTTCTTTACGCAGTGCATCCATATAGTTTTCAAGTTCATCGACCATTGATGCATCAGGAAAGAAAAAAGGATTTTGTTCGACTACATTCCAGTCAAAACTTTTAGGTTTAATTGGGCCAAGTTGTGCCATGTAGCCACGGATAACAATACCCGCTTTTTCTGCCAGGTACTTTTTGGCAATAGCACCTGCAGCCACGCGCATCGCCGTTTCCCGAGCTGAAGAACGACCGCCACCTCGATAGTCTCTTATTCCATATTTTTGTAGATAAGTGTAATCCGCATGGCCGGGACGAAACTGATCTTTAATGTTACCGTAATCTTTAGAGCGTTGATCCATATTACGAATCAATAAACCGATTGGTGTACCGGTTGTTTTGCCTTCAAACACACCGGAAAGAATTTCTACTTCATCTGTTTCACGCCGTTGAGTGGTGTGACGAGTTTTACCTGGACGGCGACGTTCCAGATCTTTCTGGATATCAGCTTCACTTAACTCAAGACCAGGAGGACAGCCATCAACAATGCAACCAATCGCTGCACCGTGACTTTCTCCAAAACTTGTTACCGTAAATAATTTTCCTATTGTATTACCAGACATATATAACCATTCTTTACTTACTAAAATCTGAGACGGAATAAAATGTAACGTGATCGCACGAAACTTACAGAAGTGCTTGATTCTACACCAATTCTTTCCCTATCTATAGACCAAATATCCTTAAATATCACATACATGCAAAAATTTAGTACTAAAATTATTTATATATGATCCTTAAGAAAGGCCGCTGAATTGAGTATTTCTTAACCAAAATAAGGTAAAATAAGGGGTTCAGGTTAATGCCATTTTTAAAACAATATTCCACGTATAAACAAGGGTTTAGGTAGTCTTTTGTTCAATTCACGTCAACAAAATAAACAAAACGCACACACGCCTAAAATAATTACCTGGGGCTATGTAGTTATTGTTGCTCTTTTTAGCCTTATTTTTATTACCAGTATTGTCCAGAATAAAAGAGCAAACGAACATGTCAATGCCATCGTGCTAGAACATGGCACAAAATCAGAGCTTATCGCCAAAATGTACAACTCTGCACGTGAACGTAGCATTAGCTTATTCAAGATGGTGTCAATTGAAGATCCTTTTCTACGTGACAATATTTTTATTAAGTTTAATTCCTATGCAGCACAGTTTGCGAATGCACGTATAAAGTTGGTTAAAACCACGCTGTCAGATAATGAACAGTCACTATTAACTAAACAGGGAAAGCTCACCAATATCACTGCACCGATACAGAACAATGTGGCAGAACTTGTTCAAATGGACATGATTACAGAAGCAAATAATTTGCTTATTAACAAAGCTATACCACTACAGGAAAAAATTCTCGATATCCTTGAGCAACTACAGACAATTCAGCACGACTCATCACATAAAATCGCTAAGCAGGCTCAAAATGAACAACAAGATACATCAGAAATTTTATTGCTACTGGCGTTAATTGCATTAATATCCGGCATCATTATTACCTATATGATTGTTTATATAACTCGATCACTACAGGCAAAACTCTACATGGAAAAAGAACTTGCCGAAATCACTTTACACTCCATTGGTGATGCCATTATTACCACAGACGTTGATGGTAAAATTACCCAGATAAACCCTATTGCAGAAGAACTTACCGGTTATTCATACCGCCAGGCTATTGGTAAAGATTTTTATACTGTTTTTAATATTGATTCGCATGAGATTCTCGAAGGTAAACCATCAGAGCTTGAAAGAGTGATTAATAACCTTGAAGTATTAATGACGACAGATAGTCCTAAGACACTTGCGAATAAAAATCATGCTGAATACGCAATTGAGTATACGCTTGCACCAATTGTAACTGCAGATCGCAAAACATCAGGTGCAGTAATAATTTTTAGAGATGTTACCGAAGTGCGGGCGCTGTCATCTCAGTTAAAATATTATGCCAGCCATGACAGCTTAACCGGCTTAATAAATCGGAGACAATTTGAAACACATTTGGAAAATGCGCTTAAATCTGTTCAAACAAAGACTACAGAACAACATGTTGTTTGTTTTATGGATCTGGATCAATTTAAAATAATTAATGATACAGCGGGTCATGAAGCAGGTGATGAATTCCTTAAGCAGCTTTCATTACTATTACAATCCCTTTTACGTCGAAGCGATATTCTTGCACGCCTGGGTGGAGATGAATTTGGCATTCTTTTAGAAGATTGCAATATAGAGAATGCTCTGGACATAGCAGATAAAATCAGAAAAGAAATTAAAAGTTTCCGATTTATCTGGGCTAATAATTCGTTTGAAGTTGGAGCAAGTATCGGACTGGCAAAACTTGATCATACAACAGCCAGCTTGACTGAGTTAATGCGTAATGCCGATACTGCCTGTTATATATCTAAAGAAGAAGGTCGCAACAGAATTCATCTTTTTGACCCTGATGATGAAGACATACAAAAGCGTCAGGGTGAATTACAATGGATGCAGCATATAAAAGATGCATTAAAAAATAATAATTTCGTACTGCACTGTCAGTCAATAATGAATATTGCTGATTCAAATAAAACTCATTGTGAAATTTTATTACGGTTACAAAATCAGAATGGTGATCTTGTTCCGCCAATGTCTTTTATACCTGCCGCTGAACGTTACGAAATTATGCCTGACATAGACAAATGGGTTATACAGAATACGGTCGAATTTCTTAAAACAAACAGAAAGCAAATAGATGAACATATATTTACAATTAATTTATCAGGTCAATCTTTAGGTAAAAAGGGGTTTGGTAATTTTGTAACAGACATTCTTGGAAAAAATAAAATCCCTCCATCATGTCTTTGCTTCGAGATAACAGAAACAGCCGCTATTAGTAATCTGTCACAAGCTATCGACTTTATGAAATCGTTAAAAAAGATTGGCTGTTGCTTCGCGTTAGATGATTTCGGCAGTGGCTTAAGTTCATTTAACTACTTAAAAAACATGCCTGTAGACTTCATTAAAATAGATGGACATTTTATTCTTGATATTTGCGATGATAAGACAGACTTTGCTTTTGTTGAAGCAATTAACCGGATTGGTCACATTATGGGAATTAAAACTATTGCAGAATTTGTAGAAAGCCAAGACACTTTCCGCAAACTTAAAGATATCGGAGTTAATTTTGCACAGGGTTATTATATCGATAAACCCAGACCACTTGATGAGTATTCAAATCAGTAGCACTATTTGCTGCTACTACATTATATTCATCTACTAAAACAATATTTCAAAACTGCAAATAAAACTGTTTTATTTGTGCAGCATCTAATAACAGGACACCTTCGCCACCCATTTCAAATTCCAGCCAGGTAAAAGGTATATTCGGATAATAATTCTGTAATGCTTCAGCACTGTTGCCAACTTCAATCACAATAATACCCTCCTCACTTAAGAATTGATTTGCATTCTTTAATAGAGAAATTGCAAACTCTAAACCTTCGTTAGCTGCATATAGGCCCTGACTGGGTTCTTTATGGTATTCATCAGGCAAGTTATCGATTTCATCTTGTGTGACATAAGGTGGATTACTCACAATAATATCGTACTTTTTTTGCGGCAGGTTTTTAAACATATCAGACTGAATAGCATGAACATGATTTTCAAGGTTATGTTTTTTAATGTTTGAATTTGCAACATCAAGTGCAGCTTCCGATATATCAACTGCGTCAACATGTGCAGAATCAAAAGCGGTTGCACAGGCTATTGCTATACAGCCAGAGCCTGTACACATATCCAGAATTTCTAAAGGTTGATTATTTTTTTCCTGCCATGTCTTATAATCAAACCAAGGGGAAAACTGCTCTGCAATTAATTCAGCGATTGGTGAGCGTGGAATAAGTACACTTTCATTAACATTAAATTCCAGACCAAAAAAATAAGCCTTATTGGTGATATAAGCAACAGGAATTTTTTGTTCGATACGTAAAGCAAGTGCCTCGGAAACTTTATCACGTTGAGTTGAGGTTAGCTGATAATCAAGATCGTCATCTGTAAAATTAACCGGCATATCAGCGCAATAAGATATTAAATAGGCTGCTTCATCGAGTGCATTATCGGTTCCATGACCGAAAAAGATATCATTTTGATTAAAAATTTTTTCTGTCCACAGAATAACGTCACGTAAACTCGTGATATTTTCAGGAATAGTATAGCTATTCATTTTATTGTTGGATTAAAGTTTGCTGTGGTTTTCTGTTTTATCTTTAACTCAGGGCCTTCCAGCAAACGTATACAAGTTGGTACTGCCGGAAAAACTGCATTTAAGCAATCTGAAATTGCTGGTGGATTTCCGGGTAAATTAATAATCAAACTTTCACCTCGTATCACTGCAATTTGTCGGGACAAAATTGCAGTTGGTACAACTTTAAGTGAAACACTTCGCATTAATTCACCAAAGCCATCCATGATCTTGTCACAA
>Ga0316207_10003966_pt1 | contig 13269 bp, 16 predicted proteins | sample 6weekpyrite_MG_FD_204943 | JGI IMG/M metagenome (GOLD analysis project Ga0316207, IMG submission 204943) | Microbial mat bacterial communities from mineral coupon in-situ incubated in ocean water Damariscotta River, Maine, United States -... | ecosystem: Environmental > Aquatic > Marine >... | reverse complement strand
CACCGGTACTGAGGTATAAATCCGAACCATCGTGTTTTGCTAGTACCTGAAGATAATTTGTAATACCGCTCATTAAATCTGACTGCCCATTATATTTATGTTCATTTAAGCTTAGTCCAGATAACAGCGCTTACCATCTCAAATACTTACATTTTTGTTAAAGAGGTGAGAAAATTAAAGCGGTGGGCAAATACCTACTTTCTCAGTACCTATATATTAGTAAATCTTGATATAATCACAGATTGACTGATTCTAACGCAGAGGTTCAACATGCCATATTTTGTATACCAGATTACTGAAGGTGCGACTAACATCGTCAAAAACCTGGAAAAAATTGCTGAATTTGAAGCTTATAAAGAAGCCAAAAATCACGCCCGTGAAATTCGTCCACAAATTGTCAATGAATCAACTCAGGTCAAGGTTGTGTTTGCGGATAATGCCCTGCATGCTGAAGAGCTGCTGATGGAAAAACGTGAAAAGCCAGTTATTGCTGAATGGGAAAAGTAAGCTCCCTTTAGGTTTAATCTAATCAGATGGAAGAAAACGAATACCGCAGCGCTTATAAAAGTCTTAATCCGCATAAGTGTGCTTTTGAAAAGGCGATCAACTCACGTCGTTGCCGATGCGATGCCTCAGAACGCTTCAATCTTGCTGACAGAGAAGGTGTTGCCTGTGCCGATGCCTTATTACTCAAACGTTGCGAACTGTATTTACAGACCATGCGTGAAAACGCACGTTTTTCTTTACAACTCATCCATGTTGACGGGCCGCTGCCTCATGCTAAAGAGATCCGGGTACAACTGGCCAGCGTGATTGAATTAAACCGGATTCAACACCCTGATGTGAGCCCGGAGAACGAATTACCGAATATTCGGCAACTCATTGCAACCGGCATAGATGAATTTGGCGCAATAGAAAATTTCCCTTATGGCGAGTTAACCAAGGCCATTAGCCAGTTTAAAAGCCGAAAAAAAAGGCAAAAGAAATAATCCTTTTGCCTTTTTAGAGTCAATAAAAAGTCCGTCTAGTCTTTTTTATCGGCAGAATCAAAATTAACCACAACTGAAGATGATGGCTCATCGATAAAACGAGGTCGGGCACTTTTATCACGCCCTAGCTCCTCTGCCAGCTCTGTTTCGCGAGCAACAACCATACCCAGACACTGCCTGATATCATTTATTGTCTGTTCTGATAAAGGATGCTTAAGACCAGGTGCCGTATAAGTATCCTTAGCAACATTACTCAAAACTTTTTTAACCATTAGAAGAATACGCTCTTCTTTGCTAAGCTCATTTGACATAATAACCCCGTGATCAATAAGTAAATAACGATTTAATCTGCTATATAGTAAATAACTGTATCTTATAAAGAATAAAAATAGAATTATATAACAGATATATTATAGCATAAGAATATACTTAAGCAGGTCTTTAAACCCAGACCAAGAAAAGCTTAAGTCAAAATATTAGTGCTTTACCAAATCATAAAAAGAAGCGTTTTAAGAAGTATTAATGACATCGTTTATCCAAAAAAACTCCAGCAGCAAAACCTTAATACTGACAGGCTTTTCTTTAGTCATCATCCTGATGGCATTGATTATTATTACTGGAATGTCAGAATTTAAACGCGCGAGCCAACAGCTGCAAGAAATCGTAAACGTCAATAACTATAAAAAAGAACTGGTTGAATCTATGCATATCAGTGCTTTCAAACGCGTTTCCAGCCTGCAACGCATGGTGTTATTGCAGGACGCATTTGATCAGGATGATGAAGCCATGTTTATTGATGAACAAGGCAGTGTTTTCACCCAGGCACGTCATAAATTATTAATGACCACCCTCAATCAGCAGGAAGCTGATCTGCTGGTACAACAGGCAGAATATGCAGCCATAACCGTGCCTGTTATCCGGCACATTGTGAACCTGACCCGCCAGGGAAAAATTAAAGAAGCACATGACAAAATACAAAATGAATTAATCCCCGCTCAAGAAATTTTATTCAAAGCCCTGAGTCAGCTGCAAAAGATTCAGGAGAAAAATATTAAATATGCATTTAGCTCTATGTTAAACGCACAAACTTTTTCGCGTTACTACATGCTTGGCCTAGGACTTGCGGCCGCGATATTAAGTATGATGATCGCCATGCTAACTTATAAGCGTGTACGACGTGCAGAAAATCAGTTGTCATATGAAAAAGAGCGTGCGCAGATCACCTTACAAAACATTGTTGATGGCGTTATAACCACCGATAATAAAGGCAAGATAGATTTTATCAACCCTACTGCCGCCGCACTCACCGGATGGCATCAGAATCTTGCTATTGGCCAGCCACTATTAACAGTGCTTAATTTAACCGATAAAAAAATGAATACCTGTTGCTCTACAATTGAAGACCTGGCTCACTATAATGTCGAGTCGACCATGTTAAACACACGAGACAACAAACAAATTGATATTGAATTTAACACGTCCAGTTTGCCTTCAGATGATCTACATGTCGGCGGACTCGTGGTTACTTTTCAGGATGTTACCAAGTCACGTAAACTAACACAGACACTAAGTTATCAGGCCACACATGACCCTCTAACCGGCCTCTACAACCGCATGGCGTTTGAAGAAAAACTCGAAGCTCATATCAATGATTCAAGAAACCGAAAACAAACGCACGTTTTATGCTTTCTGGATCTGGATCACTTCAAGCAAGTGAATGATACAGCAGGACACGTTGCCGGCGATGAGCTGCTAGTCCAGCTAACAAAAATATTTTCAAGACATATCCGTAACAGTGACTTTATTGCACGTATGGGCGGTGATGAATTTGCTATTATTCTTGAAAACTGCGATACCGAAAAAGCATTCGATATCACTGAAGATATTCGTAATGATATCGATGAATACCGTTTTGAATGGCTGGATAAAAACTACAGGGTCAGCGTCAGCATCGGCATGGCGATTATAAATCAGGATGCTAAGAACATTACTCAGGTATTATCTCAGGCAGATCAGGCCTGTTACCTGGCAAAGGAAAACGGACGTAACCTGATAAAAATTTATACCGACAAAGCTAAAAAAAATCATTCCGTTTAAGCATCAAGATCGGGGATTAACTGGTCTCTTAATTTCTCAATCATGTCTTTAATCATCAGCTTACGTTTTTTTATCCGCTGTATTTGCAGACGATCAGCTGTTGGTAACTGCTGTAAATGATAAATCACATCATCCAGATCCCTGTGCTCAAGAGTTAAGGCCTCAATTCGACGCTCAACCTGTTCAGTATCTACCTGATAGTTACTCATCGTTAACACTGTTCCCAGGGCAGCTTGTGATAACGCCAGCCCCCTAATGAGCTACGCTGATGCTGCTGATCGAGTTCACCTTCAAAACCTTCATCAATATGATAAACATTCTGCAAACCTGCATCGAGCAAACATTGCCCTGCCTGCTTCGAACGTTTACCACTGCGACAAATCAAAATAATTGCCAGACAATTTTCACCATCTTCACAAACAGCGCCACCCAATAATAATTTACGAACTTCCGGTACAAACTGCGGATTGATATCCCAGTCCGGTTCATCTATCCAGGGAATATGCACAGCGCCCACCGGGTGACCAACGAATAGGAACTCCATGGTTGAGCGAATATCAATTAACAGACTACGTGGATTCGCCTGCAACATATCAAATGCCTGTTTTGCTGATATTTCAAAGTCATCCATAGTTCTGCCCTGCCTGGTAGTTATTCTTTATCAAATTTCAGTGAAACCGAATTAATACAATAACGCAAACCGGTTGGTTGTGGGCCATCTTCAAACACATGACCTAAATGCGCATCACACTGACTGCACAAAACCTCAACCCGGACCATGCCATGACTGGTATCGCGAATTTCAGTAATTGCCTGATCGTTAACCGGCGTCCAGTAACTCGGCCAGCCACTGCCTGAGTCATATTTTTCTTCTGAGCGAAACAATGGCTGATCACAACAAGTGCAATGATAAACGCCGCTTTCTTTAAGATTATAGTAGCTTCCGCTAAAAGCAGGTTCGGTACCATGCTCTCTGGCCACCCGGTACTCTTCACTAGTGAGCTGCTGACGCCATTCTTCATCAGTCTTTTTTACTTTTTCCACGACTACTCCTCCAGCTCCAGTGTCTGCTTTAATTCTTCAAGTTGCTCTGATGCCAGCATCCATTTCTCTTCATCTTGTTCAAGCAGCTGTTCAACCTCAGCCTGTTGTTTCAATAATTCAGCCAGGCGGAATTTATTTTCTTCAAGATAACAGTCTTCACTGGATAACTCCTCGTGCAGACTTTGTTTCTTAGTATTTAACTCATCGATTGATTTATCAAGTAATTTAATCGCTTTTGTTAACGGCTGCAATTGCTTTCTAAGCTCTGCTTTTTGCTGACGAAGCTCTTTTTTGCTTTGCCCTGTACTCGACTTATCGTCATCAGCATTACAATTTTCCTGCTGCGCCTTCCAGGCTATTAAAGCCTGACGATAATCATCCAGGTCACCTTTGAATAATTCACACTTTCCATCCTGCACCATATAAAACCGGTCTGTCACTGCGGTTAATAAATAGCGGTCATGCGAGACCACTATCAACGCGCCGGCAAAATCCTGAATGGCTGACACCAATGCAAAACGCATTTCGATATCCAGATGATTAGTCGGCTCGTCGAGTATCAACAGATTGGGTTTTTGATAAACAATCAGTGCCAGTGCCAGACGCGACTTTTCGCCACCTGAAAACACATTAACAGGCTTTGAACAGTTATCACCATTAAAACCAAAGCTACCCAGAAAGTCTCGTACCGATTGCCCTGATTCTTGTTTATTCAACTGCTGCACATGGTAGATTGCATCTTCCTGCAGGTTAAGCTGTTCCAGTTGATGCTGAGCAAAATACCCTATTTTTAAACTCGGTGAACGAAACACATCACCACTAAAGGCTTCCAGTTCGCCTGCCAGTAATTTCATCAGTGTCGATTTACCGGCGCCATTATGTCCGAGCACGCCGATGCGGTCATCCGGTACAAGATTAAAATCAAGATCACTGATTATTCGCGTATCGCCATAACCAATCTCAGCCTGCTCAATTTTCACCAGCGGATCGGGTACTTTATCTGGCTGTTTAAAAGTAAAGGTAAAAGGTGAATCAATATGCGCAGGCCCAATTAACTCCATTTTTTCCAGCGCTTTAACCCGGCTTTGTGCCTGTTTAGCTTTACTCGCCTTTGCTTTAAAACGCGTAATAAAACTTTGTATGTGTTTGACTTCACGCTGTTGTTTTTCAAAAGCGGACTGCTGCTGAGCGAGTTTTTCTGCACGCATCTTTTCAAAATCTGAATAATTACCGGTGTAATAATTCAGCTGTTTATTTTCTATATGAATCATATGACTGCAGATCTTATCGAGAAAGTCACGGTCATGTGAGATCAGCATCAGGGTTCCCTGATAACCCGTCAGCCAGTCTTCCAGCCAGAGCACTGCATCCAGATCCAGGTGATTGGTAGGTTCATCAAGTAATAATAAATCTGAACGACACATTAATGCCTGTGCCAGATTCAAACGCATGCGCCAGCCACCTGAAAAGCTGTTAACCGCGTTTGACTGTCGCTCTGCATCAAAGCCCAGCCCCTGTAATAATTGCGCTGCACGAACCCGCGCATTATACCCATCAATGGCTTCAAGCTTAGCGTAGAGCTGACCCAGCCTGTCATCCTCTTCAGCCATCACCGCTTTTTCGATATCCGCTTCGATTGAGCGTAATTCTTCATCACCATCTAGCACGTATTCAATCGCTGCCACATCCGAATCTGGCGTGTGCTGCAAAACCGTTGCTATGGCTGTATTAGGTGGAATAGAGAGTTCACCGGCCTCAACATCAAGCTTACCCGTCATCATCGCAAACAGGCTGGATTTACCACTGCCGTTTCTACCGACCACACCGACACGATAACCGCGGTGAATCTGGCAACTGGCATTTTCAAATAAGACGAGATTACTGCGATAACAGCTTACGGCACTGAGTGAATACATATGAGATCATGGCATCGAAAATAAAAAGTCATTATAAAGCAATGCGCCAACAAAAGATCAGGCAAATACCCGGGCAAAGGCCTTACTACGGTATTTACCTGATAGTCATTGAGTTTTAGTTATTATGCGCCCCGTCGCAAAAAGGAATATTGCCTGATTTTCCACAGCCACAAATATAAAGCTGTTCATTCTCATTGGCCTTATATTCCAGCGGTGCATTCTCCGTACCCTGATGACTACCATCACAATAAGGCGGCGTTTTGGTACGTCCGCACTGACAAATATAAACCGTATCTCCAGCACTAACCTCAATCATTCTTGGTGAACCTTGTTTATACATATATCTCTCCTTATATTTTTATTAGTCCACAAACGGACCATATTGACGTATTGGCTCACCATGCGGTAACCCCATACAAATCATAAACTGACTATTTTCTTTGGCAGTAATCTGCAAAGACGGTAACTCTTCGACAAAAGCGGCCTGATCAGCTAACAAATTGATATCATTCACAAGCAACTGCCCCTGCATAAGATAAACCAGCCCGCGCATACCGTCTTTTAACACCAGTTTATAGGTATTGACAGCGTTTAGCTGCACGTGCTGATAAATCACTTCTGTTTTCAATAACAACGGCGAGCCTTCACCCACTAATTTTTTTACCTGTCCACCTTCGATTTCCTGAACAGGAAACTCTTCCGCCTCAACTTGCTGATAAGATGGATCTATTTGTTTTAGACGTCTGGGCAAATTAATCCATAACTGAATACCATTACTGCCACCTTCTGCTGCCGGCATTTCAGAATGCACCATGCCGCTGCCTGCAGTAAAGCGCTGAGCGCCTCCCGGTGTAACAAATGACTCATTACCCAGATTATCTTTATGATTCATACCGCCATCAAACATATAGGTGATGGCCTCAAAGCCACGGTGAGGATGATCAGGAAAACCGCGCCCCGGACCGATATTGAAATGATCCCACATTACAAACGGATCAAAGTTCATAAATTCATGCAATGGCATCAGCCGCTTCACATCGACACCATCACCTTCGGGTACCACAGTGACATCTCGTATCTGTACAGTCATAATTTCGCCTCTTCCGGTAACAGCGTTACATCACGAATATTTATTGACATATTTTTCTCCTGAGGCGTTAGGAAAATTTTTCATCACGATTATGCGGCTGCATAAAATCAAGCGCCGGCCCCTTGGGAATTATCTGAGTCGGATTAATACTGGTGTGGCTAACATAATAGTGACGCTTGCAATAATCGATATCCAGCGTGTCAGCTATTCCCGGAGTCTGATATAGCTCTCGCATATAATTTGAAATGTTTTCATAGTCTTTTATGCGCCGCAGATTACATTTAAAGTGGCCGACATAGACCGCATCAAAACGAACCAATGTTGTAAACAAACGCCAGTCTGCTTCGGTTAACTGAGCGCCTGCCAGATAACGCTGCTTAGATAAAACATTCTCAACATTATCAAGTTCATTAAACAAACGATCAAATGCCCTTTCATAAGCGGCTTGTGTCGTCGCAAAACCACAGCGGTAAACACCGTTATTAATATTGTCATAAATCGGCTGATTCACACGATCAATTTCTTCACGCAATTGTTCAGGATAATAATCGGCTGTATCGCCGGTAATTTCATTAAAGGCTGTATTGAGCATACGGATAATTTCAGATGATTCATTATTAACAATGGTGTTCTGTTTTTTATCCCATAAAATCGGCACCGTTATCTGACCGGTAAATTGACTATCGGCTTTTTGATAAAGCTCATAAACATAACGAAAAGAAAACAAATCATCTTTGTATTTGCCATCACTGCTAAAGGTCCAGCCATCATCTAACATTTCAGCTTCTACAAATGAAATACTAATAATCGATTCCAGTTTTTTAAGTGTTCTGAAGACAACCGTTCTGTGCGCCCAGGGGCAGGCATCCGACACATAAAGGTGATAACGGCCTGCTTCTGCTTTAAAACCTGCATCACCTGATGGCCCTGCGCTGCCATCTGCGGTAACCCAATGGCGAAAGCTTGATTCCATACGGTCAAACTCACCTTCCTTCTGCTCTTTATCTAACCAGCTATCAGCCAGCTCACCATTTATTAACATACCCATATTTTTTCCTCTAGCTATTACAAGCCTTGAAATACAACGTTGCTGCTATTTACTTGTTCTCGAAGCCGGAATAATTAACACCGGATAAATGTGCTATCTCGCGATGCCATGTTGCCAGATCATCTTTATTAAACTTATTCAAATGATCATGGCCACAAGCACGAGCCATCACTTGCATCAATTCAACTGACGCATTAAAAAAATTCTGTAATTGGATCGAAGAACTTTCAATGTCCAGACGGCTTCTCAATTCTGGTTTTTGCGTGGCTATGCCCGCCGGACAATTATTGGTATTACACATTCTTGCACCGACACAACCAATTGCCTGCATCACACTATTTGATAACGCAATACCGTCTGCTCCCAGCGCCATTGCTTTTACAAAATCAATCGGCACCCGTAAACCACCGGTTATAATTAACGTAACTCTGCCACTTGCACCCTGTTCATCCAGATAGCGTCTGGCTCTTGCCAGAGCAGGAATAGTTGGCACACTAATATGATCTCTGAACATATCAGGGGCTGCGCCCGTACCGCCACCACGCCCGTCAAGAATTATGTAATCGGCACTGGCATCGAGCGCAAATTGAATATCTCTTTCGACATGGTTGGCACTCAGTTTAAATCCAACTGGAATCCCACCAGATATTTCTCTGACTCGGTCAGCAAACTTTCTAAAATCAGCCACCGAGGATAAATCTTTAAAAGTTGGCGGTGAAACCGCATCAACACCTTCGGGCAGGCCTCTGACCTGTGATATTTTCCCTATATTTTTACTGCCGGGTAAATGCCCGCCGGTACCTGTTTTTGCACCCTGCCCGCCTTTAAAATGAAAAGCCTGAACTTTTGTTAAAAGCTCCTCCTGATAACCAAACCCGGCACTCGCCAGCTCATAGAAATATCGTGAGTTAGCTGCCTGTTCTTCCGGCAACATGCCACCCTCACCTGAACAAATACCGGTACCCGCAAGTTCGGCCCCCTTTGCGAGTGATATTTTGGCTTCTTCTGATAACGCGCCAAAACTCATATCCGATACAAACAAAGGAATGTTTAATTTCAGCGGCTTTTTAGCCTGCGGTCCAATTATGAGTTCTGTACCAACCAGTTGATCTTCCAGCAAAGGTTTTGTTGCCATCTGAGCTACCATTATTTGAAGATCATCCCAATGTGGTAATTTGTGACGAGGTACACCCATCGATGTCATTGGGCCATGGTGCCCTAATTTAGATAAACCTTCTTTTGCCAGCTGGTGAATAAATTCCACCGTAGGTTCTTCAGGCGTTGCAATGGCGACAGGCAAATCCGATGGCTTTTGTAATAACGCTGGCCCTTCTTTACCAACCTGTTCGTCCGTAAACTTCTGATGTGTACCATCACAAAATGGCGTATTACCTGTCTGCTTACAGGCACAGAGATAGGCTTCACCATCTTCATCAGAAACAATAACTTTTGGATTAAATGATGTACCGACATGTGAACCATCACAAAATGGCTGACTTTTAGATTTCCCGCAGGTACAAAAATGATATTCCTGTCCTTTTGAGAGCGTAACTTTAACCGGCTTGTTATCTGCAATAATTGGGGTTTCCATATTTTAATCCTTAATGAGATGATGACTATCCATAACTCACTGAGCTTTCTTTGCAAAACAAAGAAAACTCATTAAGTCACTTTTATTTAGCTAATTTCCTATCAATACTTAATTCACCCGAGCCATAAACCGAAAGCAACAATAAGCCACCCGTAATAGACAGATTCTTCATAAATAAAATCATCTGCATCTGATCTGCAAAATTTGAATGGAAGATAACGCCAGCCACTAATGTAAATGCTGCCAATGCATACGCCGCCCATTTAACTTTGAAGCCTGTTATCACCATCAAGCCACCCACGATTTCCAGAATAATCACCAATGGTAATAATGCACCGGGCACACCCATTGCATCCATATAACCGGCTGTACCGGCATAACCGTCACCAATCTTATTAATACCCGCCATTAAGAATATTAGACCTAATAACAATCTACCCGCTACTTCTATGAATTTATCCATTGTCTTCTCCTGTTGATTAAATGATGGAATGATTATGGTATTTATTTATTAGATATAAAAGCGCAAATTTTATCCTTTACATATCTAATTTTTAGATATATTTTATCACCATGAAATCACCACGCGTCAGTCTGGACCAATGGCATACCTTACAAGCCGTTATTGATTACGGCGGCTATGCCCAGGCTGCCGAACATCTTCACCGTAGCCAGTCCACAGTCAGTTATGCGGTTAATCAATTACAACACTTATTAGGCATCCAAATACTGGAGATTAAGGGCCGTAAAGCCGTACTCACCGATGCTGGCCAGATATTGTTACAGCGATCACGTCAATTAGTCAGCGATGCGAGTGCTATTGAACAACAGGCAAAACACCTTAACATGGGCTGGGAAGCAGAAGTCAGACTGGCAGCAGAGGCAGCATATCCTACACAATGCCTGATGAACGCCTTAAAACAATTTGAGCCTTATACAAAAAATACCCGCATTCGACTTCAAGAGGTCGTTCTATCGGGAGCTGAAGACGCCCTTTTAAATGGCCACGCTGATCTGATCATCACCGCATATATTCCCCAGGGATTCGTTGGTGAAGACTTAATTGAGGTCGAGTTTGTCGCCGTCGCACACCCTGATCACCCGCTTCACCAGCTTGGCAGACAGCTAACGACACATGACCTGAGTCGTGAAACTCATGTCATTCTCAGTGACTCAGGTCAAAAGGGTATTGATTCTGGCTGGATCAGTGACTCACGCCGCTGGACCACATCCAGTCCGGATACAGCACATGAACTTATCAGTAACGGCCTCGGGTTTGGCTGGTTGCCAGCTCATGGAATACAACAACAATTACAATCCAACGAGCTCAAAGAGTTACCTCTGGATATCGGTAAACGTCATAGCGCCAAACTTTATCTGGTTTACGCTGATGGCACACAGGTAGGACCTGGCACACAAAAGTTGGCTGAGATATTAAAAAAAGTTACGCTAGATCAATAAAAACCAGCGTTTTAACACTCTCGCAACACCTCATTAGTTTTCTTCTCCTACTATATTTGTAATGTTTTTTTATTTGCGTGGCATTTCTTTTGAGAGCTTTTATAAATTATGACAACCATCTTATTAGTAGAAGATAACGAACTAAACCGTGACATGTTATCACGGCGACTGGAACGTCATGGTTTCAATATTATTTTTGCCAAAAATGGCAAAGAAAGTATTGAGGTTGCCCGTCACAGTCTTCCAAATGTCATACTAATGGATATAAACCTGCCAGTCATGGATGGCTGGGAAGCAACCCGAATGATTAAATCTGATGACACAATCAAACAAATACCTGTTATTGGCCTGTCAGCACATGCGATGCCAGAAGACAGAAAAAAAGCCCTGGACTGTGGTTGTGATGAATACGAAACAAAGCCTGTTGATTTACCACGCTTACTCAAGAAATTAGCAATTTATAGCACTAAACAAACCATCTGATTCAACCTAAAGATTTAATAATAAAAAATGATTTATTTAAAAGACCTGTGGATCAAGGACGATCACGAATTTGAGCAAGGTGTTGTCAGAATAGTCATTGCTTCAATTGTTTTAATATATTTTAGCCTTACTCAATTGCATCTCACACCGATTTTTTTCGCATCTTTGCTTTATCTTATTTTTAGCATTGCAATGGAAATCAGCTGTTACTTGATTAAATCTCCCAACAAAATCCGCCGACTTATTGGTATCGTCATCGATATAACGATAGTCAGCTATGCATTATTAGTGGGTGGTGAAATAGCCGCACCGTTTTATGGCGGATACCTCTGGATTAGCATTGCTAACGGTTTCCGATTTGGCCGTGTATATCTTTATTTTTCAACAATCCTCGGTGTTATTGCTTTCTCTCTTGTTCTTATTTTCAATGCTTACTGGCAGCAAAATAGCTCTATGGGACTAGGACTTTTGATATGGCAACTATTACTACCACTTTATGTTTCCCTCTTATTAAAAAAGCTTGAAACAACTATTGAAAAAGCAGAAAAAGCCAATAGAACAAAAAGTGAATTTCTTGCCAATATGAGTCATGAATTAAGAACCCCTCTGAATGCTATTATTGGCTACAGTGAGATGCTGGAAGAAGATGCTATTGATAATAATGAGACACAAACTGCTAATGATCTTAATAAAATAATCACTGCCGGAAGAAGTCTTTTAACCATGATTAACGACATTCTTGATTTATCAAAAGTTGAGGCCGGAAAGGCTGAGCTGCACATTGAAACGATTAAACTCGACTGCCTGATCAGTGAAGTAGAAGATATTATAAGCCCACTGAAGTATCAAAATAATAATTATTTACAAATTAACAATGGCTGCAAAATAAATAGTTTAACAACAGATCACAATAAAATACGCCAGATCTTAATTAATATTTTAAGTAACGCATTAAAGTTTACCGCTCATGGCACTGTTAAATTTGATATAGGCCTTAGCGTTAAGAATGGCATTCAACAATTGAAATTTTGTATTAGCGACACAGGCATCGGCATGACAGAAGAACAGATTAAATCACTGTATAAACCTTTTAAACAAGCAGATTCCTCCACTACCAAAGAATACGGAGGAACCGGACTTGGATTAACCATTTCAAAACATTTTATTGATCTTTTAGGCGGCAAGATCGAAATTAAGAGCACGCCTCTTGAAGGGTCAACGTTTACTGTCTTACTCCCACTTCATAATTAAAAAAACTAAAAACTTTTCATAAGCATGTAGCGCTATATTAATGGCTACACGATGCTGAATATTTTCTGCCATTAATGAACTGACCGTAAAAAATTATGTTTAACCCGATCGTCCATCAATTCTTGGTTTAACCAGCATTGCACTGTAACTAATGCAAAATAGTGCAAAAGCGAGAATCCAGAATAACTGCGACAATAAAACCCACTGTAGATAATAATCGACAAAGATCATTGGAAACAGTACTCTGAAAATAACAGCTAGCACGATAGAAATAAAAATCCAGAAAACCACAGCTGGAG
>Ga0316207_10003965_pt1 | contig 13273 bp, 16 predicted proteins | sample 6weekpyrite_MG_FD_204943 | JGI IMG/M metagenome (GOLD analysis project Ga0316207, IMG submission 204943) | Microbial mat bacterial communities from mineral coupon in-situ incubated in ocean water Damariscotta River, Maine, United States -... | ecosystem: Environmental > Aquatic > Marine >... | reverse complement strand
CCTTTATATGAAAAAGTTTCGAAAATTACACTAAAAGTGCATAAATTACTTTTAAATCCTATATCTAATGATAAACATTAAACATAAAGCTTTTCGGATTAAAAGTATCATCTGATACAGTTAAATCGTTGTCAAGCGTGAATTTGTGGCTAATGGTATCCAAAAAAATCTTTAAGAATATTAAATTATTTATTGGCTTTTTATGAGGATGGAGGGAGTAAAGCTTAAAAAAAAGAATCCCTATATCTTAAATTATAAGACAATAAATCAACTTGTCATCTACTAAAGCTTCGGTGTTTAGGTACTTAGAAGAAATTAAACAAAAGAAAAAAAGCTTATAGGTAATATTTTTCAAATAGAGTTTCAGCATAGAAAGTCCATAATACCTACCTACAGGCAAACTATTACACATGAGTAGTATTGTTACATTACAATGACATATTATCTCTAACCAAGCAGATAGGTGGGTAGAATAGTTACTCTACTAATAGATGGTATATATACGATCTACCCGTTAAAATTACATATTTAGATACATATATATAGATTGATGCATTGTTTTATAGCTATACTTCCATCATTAATATTAGGAGATACTATGCCTTACGACACAGTTGATAGAGATAAAATTAAAGAGATGGTACGTGATTTTTATGCCATCATACTAAAAGATGACAGTCTGGGGCCTATCTTTATCAAAGCGCTAGGAGATGACCTTGAGGGTGGAAAGTGGATTGAACATTTTCATACCTTGGACGACTTTTGGGTTCTAATGATGACAGGAAAGAGAGGGTATGGTGGTGATCCTTTTCCTCCCCATGCATTTATAGGACCACTGACTACGGAAAACTTTGATCATTGGCTAGAGCTTTTTCATGAAGTTGTTTATCGCTTGTTTGTTACAGAAGTTGCTGACAGGTTTTATAAAAAGGCTGAAATATTAGCAGAGCAATTTATAGATAACCTTGGTCTAAATGACGAAGATGATGACGACTAGACTAAGTTTTTAATTTCAATACAGGCAATCATTACATTAATATGATAATCATCACTTTGTAATGGTTTTGTTATACTCTCATCATTGATACTAGGAGACACTATGGCTTACGATACGGTAGATAGAGGTAAGATAGAAGAATTGGTACGTGAATTTTATAGCATTGTACTTAAAGATGATATTGTAGGTCCTTTCTTCATAAGAGCCTTAGGTAATGATTTAAAAAATGACAAATGGTACGAGCATTTAAATACTTTAGTCAATTTTTGGATGTTGATGATGGAAGGAGAGAAAAACTACTGGGGTGATCCTTTTCCTCCTCACGCGTTTTTAGGGCCGCTTCCCCCTGAAACCTTTGATCGCTGGTTAAAACTTTTTCATGAGGTCGTCTACCGGTTATTCCTTCCAGATATTGCTTCAAAGTTTTATACAAAAGCTGACAAGTTGGCAAAACAATTTATAGAGAACCTTACTGATGATGAAGACGAAGACGATTAAACTGGGGTTTTCAATTTTAACTCTGCTGTATGGGTAGTCTACATCAATTCATAGACGAGCCTTATCGTGAAAGCTTTACACCTTACTTAAAACTGCTTAATGCACATACCCATAACCTTTATACACCATACATTCATGATAGTTTTATAAACAAGGTAAAGTCTTCATAGATCAATTTGTCCAGAGACTTGAGGTAAGGAAGTAAATACTTTGAATTCAAGGGAGCCTCTCAGAGAGAGTGCATTCAGCCCATCTCTACGGAGTCGATTTCACCCTTGAACTCTTCAATGGAGAAAGTAACTTGATTAGCTATTTTTTCAGGTGTGCCTTGAAGAACTGCTTTTCCTAAACGTATTTTACGTGTGGGTTTGGTATATTCACTGACAATGTACGTCACCAGGACATATGGATCATCCAGTGCACCTGATGCACAATATTCAATATCGATGTCAGGGTCTACCATTGCACTACTCACAAGTGTCACAACTTTTTCCAGCTTTTCTTCACTCTCTTTTTCTGCTACAGCCTCTTCCGGATTATTCAGAAGCACCATAATTTTTTCAAGTTTATCTTTAATTTCTTTTTCCATCACAACTTCTTCCGGATCGTTCAGAAGTGCTACAATGTCTTCAAGTCTCGCTTTTATTTCTTTTTTCATGACAATATCTCCTAACCTAATCAGCCATTCAATAAGAACAGCTTGTGTTGAAGTCTTGGGTAATACGGTGTTTATTGTGCACCATACTGACGTGAATCAATCTCTTCCATAAATCTCTCTAAAGAAAAGGTAACCAAATTAGCCAAATCTTGAGGAGTTTTTTCAAGATAACCATGTGTCAAAGGCATATGCTGCACATGAGCATCAGAACCATTTGCCAAATATGTAAACTGGACATATGGGCCTCCAGACTCACCACTACCATCTGCATCTGCTGTTACAAGAACCCCGGGAATAAAATAGTCAATATTTACATCAGGGTCTACCGCAAGATTATCGATGATTCCTACTGCTGTTTGTAATTTCTCTTTTTGTTCTACTAACATAACATCCTCCTTGAAGGGCATTTATATTTCATACACTACGGTACAAAAGGGACAAATGAACCTTTTAGGGGCATCAACATACCCCATTTTTACAGAGCCTGTTTCAATTTCGCGCTTTTTACTACTCAATATATTAATCTAAGCAAATCAACTATCGTTCCAGCTCCGTGTTTTGTATATATCCTTGCTAATCAGTCTCAGAATTAATCTTATCTTTTTAACAAGTTCTACAGCTTTCTTTGAATTCCCACTTTTGTTAAGAATCCTCCTGAAGTGCTTTTAGCATACCCTTTGATCTGATATGCTTTAAATACTATCGGATCGAGATATCAGCTCAATGCCTATCTCAATCACCACTTTATATATGGTAACAAAATAAGTTAAACTAATACTATAGAAACTTAAATCAATAAAAATAGTTAAGAATAAAAAAAGTTCATATGATGCTGAATATACCTTTACTAAAAGATTTTAGCTTGAAGCTTTAGGAACAAGATATAATTACGAAATTAATCATCCAGATAATTTTAGGTATTGACAAGGAGGATAGAGTGAGTGAACAAGCGAAGATATTAGAAGAGCTGCAAAGTCTTATTATGGAGATTTTAAAAACAGGATCAGCATCTATAGAACAGGGGAATAAATTAGATGGGCTTGAAGCTGCACTATTTAAACAGAGATGTTTTAAACAAAGTAGCAACACGACTTATGAAAATCAAGGTGAAGAGATAGCTTATCTCTTTATGGCTGATAAGTATGAGGAAGCAATTGACAAACTTTATGAGTACAAAATCAATTCAAATGATTTTTTTGGGTTTGTTGATTATCACTTTGACGAAGATGAAGAAGATGATAAAGAGATCATGGATATTTTTACTGATACATTAGTACAAAAAGTGAATAAAGATTATGAACTACGGTGTCAATCTAACCAGTAAGACTAACTATCTTTATCAAAGTTGATTTTATTTTTTAAGTTTAGTGGTTTAATTGCAAATTACGATAGTTTAATTTAAAATACGAAAAAATATTATGGAGACACTAATGGATGAGCTAAAAGCTTTTCTTTCATCAGATGAGAATGATGCTTTTCAAGGTGATACTGAGAAACAAAAAAAGCAAGATGAAGCTACTGCTAAAAAGCTTAGTCAGCAAAATCAAAAAAATATTGAGCTGGCAAAACTGTATGAAGATGCTTATGAATATGAAGAAGAGTTAGCATCCTTTGAAGCAGAGTTAAAAGTGGTTGAGGGGAATAAGGTTGAAGAACTAGCGGCTGCCTTAACTCAAGAGCTTCCAGATGAAGACAGAGATTATGCAAAAGAGTTAGAAGGTATATTAGTTGCAACGTGGATGCATAAGGTAGAGACTAAACAAACTCATCCTCAAGAGCAATTAGACCTTATTAAAGAGTGTACATTATCGAATGTAGTAGAAAAATTAAGTTCTGCATTTCCTGAATATGAGGGTGACTTTAACCAAGAAGTAAAAGCGGCTTTTACGGATAGATTAAAAACACTAATTACTATTAAAAAAGATCATATTAAAGAAGAGATAACAGAGCTTAAAATCGCAGGTCTTAAACCAACGTATGTGAAGAGAATTTATAAACAAGTTCATAGCTTAAAATAAAGCTAACACTCATGTAGTAGACTAAATTATTTAGACTACTACGGGGAAAACCTTTATCTACTTAATCGCTTCAAAAGCAACTTCATCAAGAGAAAAGTCTTTTAAAGTATCGATAATCCATTGATGTTCTTTAGAATTTTCATTAACAAAAAGAATAACACTACCGCCATCTTCTTCATTTTGAATCATAATTGTATCACTCTCATCTGCTTCCCAAGCTGCAAGTGAATCATATTCTACATACTCTTTTGCAATCGTATAACTTTGTAGCATTATCTCTTTTTCAAGAGAGTAAAAAAGAAATCTTTTTGAAGACACATCATCTACTTTTACAGGTACATTTGAACTTACATTATAAATCTTATAATCAAAATGTTCTAAAAGTGCAGACAAAAAATCATGACTCCACGCAAGTACATTTTTCATACATTTCTTAGTTGCTGGGTCTGTATTATCTCTATCTAAATATACCGTATTATAGTCTTTACAGATATTACTATAGTCTATTCCAATACCTATTTTTTTCATCTAAACTTCTTTTATTACCTTAACTTCGTCTCCAACTGCCATTGAACCATAGTCTATTGGTGTCACAAAAAGACCACGTTTTCCATGAATAAGCTCAGGAAGTTCAGGTGCAAATGCATACAGGTAACGGTAACTTTCACATGGGCCATTGACTTCAAATAGCATGTCCCCAATCTCAATAACAGAACCGGCTTTAAGATGATAAAGGTCAACATCTACATAAATGTCTTCCATTAAAACTCCTTGTTCAAGAACAAGTTCTGCTTCTTCGATGATGTCATAACTCTTTTTGGAAACGATAACCATCTGATGTTCTTTTCCATTTTCATAGTCTCTGCTGCCCATGATACCATTTTCGTCACAGTCCATGTCATCAACGCTCATACGGTGACCGGCACGTATCATATCAGGCATAGTCATATACAGTGATAATACTTTTCCGCTTGTCATTTTTGTCCTTTATTATAGCAATAAAAATTTTTGGGATAATAGCACAATTTATCTGTATTCAATGTATGTCCAAATCACGGTCTAATATGTTTCAGCTAAACTAGATTTTTTAGATGATTTATATTCTCTATCACTTCAATAGTCTATAAAGGCAGTACCACCTTAAACAATGCACCTTTATCCGTATTGCGGATAGTTAGACTACCGCCCATATTTTTTTCGATAATGATCTTTGCCATATAGAGACCAAGACCTGTTCCTTTTGACTGGAACTTTGTCGTGAAGTAAGGTTCAAATATTTTATGAATTATATTCTCAGGGACACCACCGGCATTGTCTTCTATTGTTACAATAACCTTGTTCTCCTCCTCTTTGGTTACAATGCTTATTTTCGGACTTTTTATCTTTTTTTCAACCAACATATCTTTTGCATTTTGAAGGAGGATTAAAAGTACCTGTTCCAATTCACCAAAATGATTATTCAATACAGTATGCGATCCACTTTTAAAGTCAAGGGTAAGAAAATGCGACTTAAACGTAGCATCTAAAATCTGAAGTGTCTGTTCAACAGCCTCTTCGAGCGTGAAATCAACCTTCTCTTTATCTGGATTGAAGAAATTTCTAAAGTTGTCAATGGTCTTTGACATAAACTGGATGTTATCATTAATGAGGGTTTGCGCTTTTTCAAAACCTTCAATATCCTCCTTGCCAAGAAGTAATTTCACATACATATCTTGATTAATCAAGGCTAGATTGTTTAATGGTTGCCTCCATTGATGAGCAATATTACCAATCATCTCTCCCATTGCTGCAAGCTTCGACTGTTCCAAAAGCATAGCCTCTTTTTCTCGTATGCTTTCAAGTTTTGACTGTACTTCATTTTGAAGGTTTTGATTTAAATACTCGAGTTTGGCCTGTTCGTTTTTTCGCTCCTGTATATCTCTCCAGACAACATGGACAAGGTCTTTACCAAAATAGTCAATCGGGGTCAATACAATTTCTATCCAAAGTTTTTCCCCATTGCTTTTGCTGTGAGTCCACTCAAACTTTGCCCCTGCATTTTTTATGACATCTTCTAAGATTGCATTGGCTTTCTCTTGTGACAATTGACCATCGGGCTGAAACTCCGGTGAGATATCTTCAGGTCGTTTTCCTAGGATCTGTTCTTTGTCCTCAAACATAAGCATATCAAGAGCCGACTGGTTACACTCTGTAAACATCCCATTTTCCAAAATCAGAACACCGTCGACTGCATTTTTAAAAATCACTTCATACATCTGTTGCTGATCTTTTATTTTTTTAGTCTGTTCATCAACCGCTACTCGAAGCTCGCGAACCTTGTTATCTTCTGCCGATAAGCGCAAGGTATTCAACTCTTCTTCAATCGTCATCTCTGAGGGGTATATACTAAATTCAACCACGCCGTCATCACCGACATAATCATATGATTCATCGGCCCAGCAGCAACTGTGAAAAGCATGCGAAAAAATACCTATTAATTTCCCCTGTAAAAAAGGACAGCCCCAATGCTCTTCTGGCTTTAAAGAAGACTGCATATTCAGCTCCCAAGGCTTATGAATAACTACCTTTGCCGTTTTAGCTGAAAAGTCAATATGTTCCAATTCAAACTTTCCCCAGCCTGCACCACCGACAGCACTTCCCCACTTGAGAAATCCTTCTTCAAAGTCTGAAGCAAAATGATTGATCATGGCATAATAATCTTCTTCTGTACCTTGACTTGATGAATGGGCAACGAGAAGCTGGAACAGCTCTTTTCCCACTTCTTTTACGAGAGGCTGAAAGAGATGCAATAAAGAGGGGTCATTCCAAAAAAGAGTCGATGAAATACCAAAAAAGTCTAAAATTCCCTTTTCTGTATCCCATTCAATATCAATGCCATTTATATTAATTTTTTTATATTTATTCATGATATCATTATTCCATGATTTTTATTAATAATACGTATATATAGAAAAAAGTAGAAGAAAATATAGTGATAAAACCGAGTAGAACTCATTACAAAAAAGGTTTTCCGACATTGACATAGAAGTTTTTTTACCATTGTTTCTGTGAGATCTATAACATATGATTAGTCTGTCAATATAAGTCTATACAGAGAAATTTTCAATACCCTAAGAACTTATGCTATTGAGTGGATGCTGATGTTCAAAGGCAGCATTATTTCCAAACATGCAGCCCCGTCTTTGTTATAAGCTCTTTTGCTACTCGACAAGTGCTTATTAAGGACTGTCTTCATTGCATCATAAAGCTTTATGGAGATTATATCTATATATAAAAAATTTATATTTTTGATATAACCTTTTTATCAATAAACCCTGCAAAAGGGATTTGAACCAGATAGGCCATCATCAAAGGTAATATGATCGATATACCAAAAGTATTACTGGTAAAGGTGGCTATGACCAAGGCTAAGGTTATATAACGGGTAACACTATGCCAAAACGCTGCTCTTTGCTGGGGAGAGCTAAGATCGTATAACAACTTTGAAACAAAAAACACCGCTAAATAAAAAGCAATGACTGCAATAGCTGATACATATATAAGTTCAGGTTCAAAGTCATACAGTTCGAAAAGAAGCTGAGAGTTTTGAAGGCCAAAGAGGTAAAAGATGATCACAAAAATACCAATAATACTTATGTACCTGCGTTGCTGTTCGATAAAGGCTTTAACAGGCTTAATGTACAAGATGATACGACTGGTAATAAAAGGAACAACGATTAGCAAGATAATCACAGCCCGCGCAAAGTTACTCACATTTCTTCCATCAACATAAGACTGTTCAAAATATGCTGACGTATAAATACCAAAGGCATGTAACATCAATAGAGACACAGAGATCAAGACTAAATTTAGGAGCAGTAAAATAAAACCGATTGAGGTATCTGCATTAGACTTCTTAATCCAATGCATCACCATTCCTCCTCCGCCCAGTACAGACAGAAGAAACAGTCCTGCAGCTATTCCAAAATCTTTCGTCAAAAGACCAATTACCAAGGCTATAATAGGTAAAATGATGTAATTGGCAAGCAAGCTTTTTGCAATCACTGTTTTATACTGGAATATAAGTCCGATATCTCGCAGTTTGACACTAAAAAGCGTTGGCATTATCAAAGTCAATCCTGCAAACAGACATATCTTAGAGCTAAAGATAAAACCGTCCGTGTTGTACCCATAAGCTAAGCCAAGTATAGCTGCGAAAATAACGATTAACAGTTGCATCTGTATCCTTCTATAAACATAATGATTAGATTATACATAAAATGTATATTAAACGTATAAAGTAAAGTAGTTATTTTAATTTAAAGAGTGTATTGTATTATAATTTCGCATATTTTACCGAAGAGCTTTGAAAAAGGTATAATTACAGGTTTAAAAACAGGATTGACATTGACCTACTATATACTCAAACTTATCATCACTACCTTCTTAATCGTTTTGATCTCTGAAATTTCCAAAAGAAGTTCCTTAGCGGGTGCTATATTAGCCGCTATTCCTCTAGTCTCAATACTGGCTATGACATGGATGTACATCGATACAAGCGACAGTACCAAAGCAGTAGAGTTTTCCAATAATATTGTCTGGCTCATTGCTCCATCAATGACACTATTTATCTCTTTTCCGCTCTTTATAAAAAAAGGCTTCGGTTTTTATCCGAGTATGTTAATATCTATTATACTGACTGTTTTTGCCTATTACAGTGTTATCTATCTTCTTGAAAAGTTTGGCATCAGATCATAAATATAGATCTTGCTTACACCAAGGTCCTTTTATACCATTCAAAGAGCTTTTTTATCTTTAATACAAAGCTTATATGGAACTAAAAGATTAAGTTGTCTCAAAAACTAAATCAAAGATTTTCAGACAAGATGATAGAATTCACCTCACAATCTCTATACTACGGACAGTTCATGAATACTATTAAAACAACAATCATCCTCTTTTTCAGCCTAAGCACACTCTTGCATGCAAACGATTATACATGTGAGGTCACATCGATTGAAGATCTAAACACACATAAAAAGTCTAACCCCGAAAAACAGATTTCCTATAAGGCAAAACTGGAAGCTGGAAATCTCTATATTACTACCGGATCAGGTGAGATCACGGAATATAAGACTGCTATGAAACTCGAGGGAACAACTGTCATGATCGATAAAGATATGAGTAGTACCGCATTACTAAAAGGTAATCTCAAAAGTGGTCTAGCCATAGATTATGAAGAGGTAAAATATATATTTGCATGTAAGTAGTCTACAACTGACTACTCTCGCATTTCATCTTTTAATTTACTCTTTGTAAAAACTCATCCATCACCTCGACTGCTTCATCCATATTTAGATCGCGGAAGAAGTGCCCCGCCGTCTCAATAACTTTCATTTGAATTTTTTCACCATCAGCTAAGGGAGAAACTCTCTTGTCCAGATCAACTACCACCGTATCCTCACCTCCGATTAAGACCAAGACAGGCTTCTTGATCGCAGGCAACAGGGTCGGTGTATCCTGTCTGGGACTAAAGACATTATAAGAGAGAAAACTCTCTGCACTTGCCTCACTTTTTTTACACTGCATCATCGTCATACCGTGTAACATCTGTTGGGGTGCATCAAAGGCTTTTAACATCTTAGCTCTTTGTATTTGGGGAAAGAGTGTTTTAGACGTACCCTTATATTTCATCGCAGGAGCGATAAGTATAACCGACTTAATAAGCTCATTATCATTTTCAACCGCATACAGTGCTGTTTGAGCTCCGCCCTTTGAGTGGCCTAACAACGTAATAGCCTTCACTCCTTTATCTTTTAACCACATTACCCATTGATCGATCTCATCCACTGAATCTTCATAAAGATGTCGATGAGGAATTGCACAATCATACATACCGTGACGGTTACTCAAACCCAGACTCAAATTAATAGCTAGGGTGTTATAACCAAGATCATAAAATAACTCTCTAAGATAACTCAGTGTTTGCATATCTCTATGCGCAAGAGAACCATGCGTAATTAATACTACACCATCTTGTAAATCTCTACCCTCGGCCAAGTCTAAGGCTGCATTAAGAATAAGCCCCTTATATTTTAATTTCACCTCTTTGGCTTGAAGCGAGCTAACAAAAAGAGTAGAAAGAATCAGTACCTTAAGTACTTTTTTTACATCTGTTTTTAGCATATAACCCTTCCTAATTATAATATTAATCTCGAAACACTGTAGAAGCTGCTTAACTGTTTTTACGACCTAGAAGCTCCAGAGTATCAGTACTGCCTTTTAATCACAACGAATACTCAGCTAGTACAAAAATGGAGTGAAACTTCACTATTATATCTCTTTTTAAACAGACTTCAATTCCTTAAACACTTCAAAAGAAACAATTAAAAAAACTTATAAAAACTTAATAATATAAAAAAACACAGCTATTTCGGAGTTTTCTGTTCGAATCCCCTTTTTTAGGGTAAATTTCATGCTTTATCCCCAAAAACTTAACTCTTTTAAATAGTTTTATGATATCTTTTAACTCTATTAATAATTTTGATAAGATAGTTATAAATTTCAAAAGCATGGTGTGAATATTGAACAGAGTCTATATTGCAAAACAGGAAATTTTTAATGTCAAGGGAAAGACCTTTGCATATGAACTGCTGTTTAGAGACCATAAGCATGGTATAAAAGAGTTTAAGTCAAATATTCAGGCAACTTCACATGTTCTCCTGAACAGTTTGACAAACATTAACTTAGATGAACTCTTGGGCCATGAGGGGGTTGCTTTTATCAACCTCAATGAGCAGGCATTGACTTCAGGTATCGTCGATATTTTAGATAACCAGAGATTTATTCTAGAGATCCTTGAGACAACTGAACTCACAGAAAAAGTCATTGCCAAGATCGTGCAATATTATAAACGAGGCTTTAAACTGGCTATCGATGATTTTGACTGTAGTGCAGAAATGATCAAAAAGTTTACGCCCTTACTCAAATATATCCATATTCTAAAAATTGATGTTATTGAAGCTGAACCGGAGAATTTGGAAAATGTCGTACGAAAAATAAAAAACTTTAATATTAAACTTCTTGCAGAAAAAATTGAGACAAAACAAGATTATGACCATTACGTCAAAATGGGATTTGATCTCTTTCAAGGTTACTTTCTCGCAAAACCTGAAGTTGTTGAGATCGATAGGTATAAAGATGTTACACGTATAACGATCATGCAGTTGATTAAACTGCTTAAAAACAATGCCTCAACAGGACAAATCGAACATTATATAAAACAGAGGACCGATCTCTCTTACAAACTTATTCGCTTTTTAAACAATCAAGAGACATTTGAGACCGAAGTGGAATCCGTTATTCAAGTCATCACTCTTTTAGGCCGGGAAAGATTACTAAGATGGTTGCTTTTATACCTCTATTCTGAGATGTCAAACAATCCCGTCTCTGAAGCTATCATGAACATTGCCGTCAAAAGAGCAGAGAAGATGGAAGCCCTTGCAGATAAAGAAGAAAAAGACAAGGCATATATCGCAGGTATGTTCTCCATGTTAGACACACTCTTTGAATCAGACATGAAAGATATCATGAAAGATATAACTATGGATAAAGACATAACAGACCTAGTACTCAATAAAAAAGGAAAGTTCTTAGCAAGCTACCGCGAGATAGAACATACAGAAAGAGATTATTTAAAACGCTTGTTACTGCAAAACTTTGACAAGGTAGACCTGATTGATATCATCTATGCACTTGAACTTAACAACATCCACATTGATAAAGACCGGTTGTAATCAAGTGCTTATCACTCCTTCCAACACCATTTTTCATATGGAGACAAAAGCCTTAGTCAATTAAGAGTCCTTGCTGCCAAAGTCGCTACAAACAGAGATGTAATTTAATATTTTTTGAAGAAAAATCATTACAATTTGTAATAAAACAAGCAATTAGTTAATTTTTCACCTTTATTTCGATAGATTTTACAAAAACTTTACACTAGTTCATTAAAGTATGTATAAATTTGAAACCTATCAAGGAAAAACTGTCATGAAAAAATTCTCTCTTGCGACGATAACTACAACTGCCCTTCTTCTTGCCTTTGTCATTTTTATGCTAGTTTATCTAAATAATGCACTTAATCATGCTGAAGAACAGGTCTATACTGACTTTTCAGAAAAGATCAATAATGATCTTAGTCATGAAGAGAGTCTTTTGGAAAACATCGGTATCGTAAATGCCATTTTTCTTGCCGATAGACAGGCAATAAAAGATGCTTTAATCGCTAACGACAGAGAAGCAGCTATTCGTGAACTCAAGAAAGTCGTAAAACTCTTCAAAAAAAGTACCAAAATCAAAAACATGAAGATCCATATCCACACGGCCGATGTCAGAGCATTTGTGCGAAACTGGAAACCTAATAAGTTTGGTGATGATTTGAGCGGTTTTAGAAAAACGATTATGAAGGTAAAAAAGACCCGTAAACCGGTCTTCGATTTCGAAGTCGGCCGTATTGGACTGACACTGCGTTCTATTGTCCCTATTGTACAAGATGATGAATATCTTGGGTCGGTAGAGTTTATACAAGATTTTAATCAAGTTCCTAAAAACTTCGAAAGAAAAGGGAACAATCACCTCTTGTTGATGAATGGTTCACTGCTTAACATCGCAAGCTACTTAAAAGATGCTCCTAATGTAGGTAACTACAAACTTTCTACCAATGCCTTTAACAAAGACTTTCTTGAAGCTGCACAGCTATTAGATCTGGAAAGATTGAAAAAAGAGCATTATATCTTGACGGATAAATACTTTTTTACTTACAAGACAATCAAGGATGTTGAAAATGACGATGTTGGTATACACCTACTTGGAATGCCTACTGAAGATGTTCTACAAGCCATTGATCATGCAAAAAATTCTGTCTTGACCATCGCCTTTATCGCCTTCATCTCGTTTATGCTACTTGTCTTCTATCTGATCGTTTTGAAAAAGAAATAGAGGCTATCATAGCTAAACTTTTCACCCCTTACACACTTGCTTCTTAAACCTTTAAGAAGCAAGATTTCCTATCGATTCAATAAAAGACTTATTTTCAATTTTCTCCTTATATTAAGCAATACAAGC
>Ga0316207_10003964_pt1 | contig 13273 bp, 9 predicted proteins | sample 6weekpyrite_MG_FD_204943 | JGI IMG/M metagenome (GOLD analysis project Ga0316207, IMG submission 204943) | Microbial mat bacterial communities from mineral coupon in-situ incubated in ocean water Damariscotta River, Maine, United States -... | ecosystem: Environmental > Aquatic > Marine >... | reverse complement strand
CTCTAGGTGGAGCTGTGAACAGGTAATCAGATATGGCATCGGCAGAATAAATTGACACCAGAAATAACAGTAAAACCCTGTCAAATTTAGTTTTTGACATGACTAAATCTCCACCATACTTGAGAAAAACGAATTACGCGACAAATCTAGCCTTAATTTCACTTAACAACTGGGATTGTCGCTCACGCCTCATCTTATCACCTTCTTCTACATTTAGTTGTTTTTCTCGTTTTTTTCTTTGATTTAGCTCGTTAAACTCCTCAATCTCATTTTTTGAAAATACTTTTTCTTCACCGTTAGCTACACAGCTTCTCTCATAACCAAGAGCATCCAACACATCACCTGCTACTGATTCAAAAATACTAATATCAGTCAAAGCCATCTCTGAGAGGTATTTCTTACTGTTATTTTTCAAAATTGGACTAGTAACATTTCCCCATAAATCGCTTGAATTTGCAGCATTTTCAGCCTCCTTAGTCTTATGAAAATCAAGCATTTGCGGAACATAGTCAGTACCCAAAAAAGTACAAAGAGAACGTGCTGTTTCTTCAGGTTGTTGTGTTAGCTGTTCATAACTGACGCTATAAAAACGATTTTCATCAATTAACTCTTTAAACTTTAATGCCATATTCTGAGTGGCTGCCCAGCCATTTGCTATATTATAAATGTGCTTCTCACCGACTACTGCTTTTTGAAATGATAATGCAACATCGCGACCATCGCGATATAGATATATATACTTCGGATTATTAAAATGCTCCTCAATCTCTTTCACATATTTTATATTCGCAAGACTTTTACAGCACCATGTTTTAGCACCCTGGGCTTCTGCATAGAAATCGTGAATTGCTGCATAAACACCCAATAAAGATCGACTTTTAGCCTTAACAGCAATTTCATGTCTGTCAAAACTCATGCCACTCCATTCGACAGGGTTTAACTCAACTAGTCTACAGACATCGTCAATTAGCTTATAAAAGCTTTCATCGTTATCAAAATTTCCATAATACTCCATAAGTGGGAACATACGCTCTAAAATATGTGGTGGATGAGGGGAAGCAATTTCAGTCAATTGATTTAGCATTAATCTCAATAGATTAGATCCGGATCTTTGGGTGCCTATCATAAATACAGGTGTCATAATGTACTCCTACGTTTTCTGTTTTATAAAATTAATGCTAGAAATTATAATATTTAGAAACAAGGTAGATTTCCTTCATATTAAAATCACAACATCTGTTGGTAATTTCGTGTATTGATAAATTTAAGCAAAGGCGATTAAACCGATGATTCCTGAGGCAGGTATTATCCAGACCACTTCTAATTTAAACTTAAGTAAGGCAATCATTGCTGCAATAAAAATCACAACTGATATCAAACTAGTTTCTGCGGACATAGAAACAACGTAGCCCGCAGCTGCTATCATGCCAATCACTGCGCAACGTACGCCTTTTAATATTGCTTTAATATTTTCTGATTCTTTTAATAGCTGTAAATAATGGGTACATATCAGCATTATCATGGCAGGTGGAGCAAAAATTCCAATTGTGGCCATTACTGCACCAAACACACCTGCTACTTTATATCCGATAAAAGTAGCACTTATTAAAATTGGGCCTGGAGTTATCTGCCCCATAGCAATTGCATCTATAAATTCTTTATGACTTACCCACTGATATGTTTCAACAACTGATTCTTGTATAAGTGGAATAAAAACAAACCCACCACCAAACAGAAGAACACTCATACCGGCAAATGTAGCTAAAAGTTTAGCTGCTATATATGTTTGAGATTGTACTAAAGTAATAATAAAAATAAGGATACTAGTTCCAACAAGTGATAATAAACTAGTGAGATTATGGTTTTGTTTAAATGTAGAATCTAGATTGTCAGTAGGTTTACTGGAAGATGGATTTTTCTTAAACAACACCCAACCTAATAAACCGGCGGAAAAGATAATAATTAAAGTACTGTAAAAACCACCAATTAAAATAAGTATCAACATTGCAATTATTGCGATACTCACCTCAATATAACCTGACAAGGATTTTCTACCCATATTTATTGACGTAGCAACAATTATTGCAGCTACTGCTGGCAAGATACCTTTAAAAATATTATTAACCGCTGGAATCTCACCCCAGGTGAAATACGCATAACTCAAAAATAATATAAGTAAAAACGAAGGTAATATTACCGCTGTTGCACATATCATAGCGCCTGAAATTCCACGGATACGATAACCCGCATAAGCCACAACATTTACTGCAACAGGGCCTGGAAGAATAGTCGCTAATGATATCCCGTCAAGCATATCATCATCTGTTAGTAATTGTTCCCTATCAACCAGATAGTTTTTTACTACTGATATAAGCGCCATAAAACCACCAAACGCTGTACTGCCAATTTTTATAAATATCCAGAACAAAGAGAATAGTGATGGTTGACTGGCTTCAATAACTTCTTCGGTATTTGCACTCATAAAAACTACCTAATAAAATTATGACAAATTTGTTACTGCTCATAATTTATACAATATTAATAAATTCAGATTTTTATTATAAATATTTTACACGCCATTAATACGCAACTTTGCTTAAAAGGGAATTTTTCCTATGCAAATTTGTAAATCAATATTATGAACTACTAAATAGGAATTTTCCCCATCCCATCTATTTGCATTTGATGTTAATTTTGTTTTACCCGTTTAATTAATGTTGGTTAAATTATGGCTAATGTAAACAAAAACAATCTAAAAAAATCTAGCAATGTAGTTTGGAGTGACTCTTCTGTCACTAAAGACAACAGGGATAACCTCAATAAACAGAGATCTGCAATTATATGGTTTACTGGCTTATCAGGCTCTGGTAAATCAACTATTGCTAATGCCCTTGAGCAAAAATTGCATAAATATAGTTTTCGAACATATTTACTAGATGGCGACAATGTACGTCATGGCTTAAGTAATGACCTTTCTTTCAGTAATGAAGACAGAAAGGAAAATATTAGAAGAATTGGTGAATGTTCAAAGCTATTTATTGATGCTGGAGTAATGGTACTAGCAACTTTCATATCACCTTTTAGAGATGATAGAAGCTTTGTAAAAAACATTGTCAACCATACAGAATTCATTGAAATTTATGTTAAATGTCCGTTAAATTTATGTGAAAAAAGAGACGTTAAGGGGCTTTATAAAAAAGCAAGATCTGGTGAAATAAAGCAATTCACTGGCATAGACTCACCCTACGAAGAGCCTGACAACGCAGATTTAACGATAGATACCTCTAAATTAGATATAGATCAATCTGTTGATGCAATAATTGACTATTTACTCAGACATTCTTATATAGTCTCAAACAGGAGATTGAGACTTAGCCGATTATTGTTTGATTATTTATTACCCGGAAAGAAGGTTGCTTTATTAAAAAATTAGAATATATTGTGACTTAATTAACAGGGACGTTAAAATTTAATATCTAACTATACTCAATTTATTAGGCATCAATTAATCCATTTCTTATTGCCAGACGTGTAAGCTCAACAATATTAGTTGCTTTAATTTTATTCATAATACGGGTGCGATGATTACTAACCGTTTTTGGGCTTAAGTGTAGATCTGTTGATATTTTAACCACTGAACGTCCCTCGGCAAGTAAACAAAAAATTTCAAATTCTCGCTCAGTCAAACATTTTACTTTTTCTTCATCTTCTACCCAGGACTCATCACTAGCTGACTCACATACATCAGCGCTCAGATACTTTTGACCTTTAATAATGACACTTACTGCTTTAGCTAGTTCCTCCGGTGCGCTTTTCTTAGTCATGTATCCTGCAGCACCTGCTACAGTAGCACGGGTAACATAAGCAAGATCATCTCGCATACTTAGTACCAAAACCTTGGCATTCTTGTCCTTGGCATTTAAATGCCTTAAACCTTCTAATCCCCCCATACCTGGCATCATTAAGTCCATAATTACTGCATCTGGCTGATAATCAGAATAAACCTGGCATGCTTCTTCGGCAGAATCTACCTCAAGAAATTCATATTTAGATTCACTTTCTAGCAAATATCTAAAACCCGCTCTGACTATAGCGTGGTCATCAACTAATAACAGTTTAGTTTTTTCTTCACCTGATTTCACAATACACTCCTAAAGGAAGATAGCAATAGTTTTGTGTTTTTATTTAAAACCATATCAAAACCAGGTCAAAATAATATATACTTTTTCTGGCTTACCATATTTCCGCTTATTAAGCATAGGACAAATTGTCAAAGTTTGTGAAAAATCTTTCCTTAGATAATCTGATCAAAAAAACAATCATACCTACTTATCTATTTCAACATGCACAAAATGCTGAGGAATATTGATATACTAGTCTAACACTATTTAATAAATTGATGATAAATTAAAGAATAAAATTGGCTTTTTCATTTTAAAAATATATATCAAGCCAAACTTTGTTAATCAATTTTATTATTTTTATAATTATTCTAAAACGTCATATCCATAGCAGTTCAAATTATACTATAAACCAGTATCATATAGTGATATAAATGCACTAATTATATAACTTCTATATATACTGTTTATTTTTAAATACTAATTGATAGCCTATTATTTCATACACTTCTAATTTATAAAAAAATATAAAACAAAATGTTATTAAGCTAGACACAACTTAAACCAATAAATAAACTTTCTTGAATTACCGTTAATCCATATCATGCGATTTTTAATGACATATTTATATGTGAAGCCAATTCATTTTCAGAAAATGGCTTTACCATGTAGTGGCTAACACCTTTGTCAAGCGCAACTTTTCTATGTTTATCTGTTGAGCGTGATGTAATCATTATTATTGGCATATCATGTGTGATAGTGTTAGCCCTAATATGAGTAGTTAACTCAAGCCCATTCATTCTTGGCATTTCCATATCAACAAGAACCAGGTCAGGCTTACGTTTATCAATTAGTGATATAGCCTCCATTCCATCACGAGCAGTTCTCACCTCAATTCCTAAATCCTCAACAAACTGAGCTAGAGACTTTCTTGCACTTAGCGAGTCATCAACAACCAGTATATATGGAAGTTTTACCTTAAGCTGTGGATCTGTGTAGATAATATTCTGTACATCTTTATTACTAGAAATTTCAAATGACTGTTTTAGTTCCGGTAAATCAACAACAGTAGCTATACTACCATCACCTAATACTGTTGCGCCTATTATTCCCTCAATCTTTGGTATATAAGGTCCCATCGATTTAACTACAACATCTCGACTATCAATAACTTCCTGGACAAGTACGGCGCTCGTAATTCCAGCATCATCTTTAACTAATATAACCGGGCGATTAGAACGGTCAACATCTCTTCTATCTTCGTCCAGATTTAATAGCCTTTCTATCAATATTGTATTAAAAACCTGGTTATCTAACTTGAAAGTTAACTCTAAATCAACATTCTTCAGTCGACCTAATCCAGGATAAATAATTTCTTCTATTCCTCGATTTGATAATGCATATATATTTTCCCTAACCCTGACAAGAATTGAATGTATTGAAAAAGAGGAAACAGGTAAACAAATAGAAAAGCGACAACCATTCCCTTCCTCAGACCTGATATCTATAGTGCCTTTTAACTCACGAATTTTATTATGCACGACATCAAGCCCAATTCCCCTACCTGATACCTGGCTAACCTCTCTTCTTGTTGAGAACCCTGGCCTTAATATCATATTCTGGATATTTTCAACTGTCACCTCTTTTTCACTATTTACCAAACCCAACTCAATTGCTTTTTCCCTTACCTCACCTAAGCTCAAGCCTTTTCCGTCATCTTCAATATCGATCATAATCTGATCACCAATTCGATTGAACTCTAACTTTATATGGCCTCGACTACTTTTGTTTAGCGTCTCTCTACGCTCAACTGATTCAATACCATGATCAACCGAGTTTCTAAGAAGGTGCATCAAAGGTTCAACTAAACTATTAAGAACTTCACTATCCATATATGTATTGTTATCTATAACTTCTAAATCAACTTGCTTATTAGTTAAACGACAAACTTGTTTTACACCTCGTTTTAATCGACCGATAATAGTTTGTGTTGAAACCATTCTAGTTTTCAGTACGAGCTCTTCATTTTCTTTCTGTAATTGCGCCTGATTAATCACCAGACTATTCAATTGAGTAAAATCTTTTTCTAGCACCTGGGCAAGCTCAATTGAATCAGCCGCAATTTCAATAAGTCTCCTGCTCATTGAATGTAATTCATGATATTGATCTAGCTCTAACGGGTCAAAATCATCTACAACTGTATGATCACCTAAATGATTGGCTACTCCTTGTACATCAACAATATGCTCTAGATCAAAAGATAACTTCTGTAAAATATGATTATGACTTTTAAGGCTTTTATAACGCCCTTTTATTATTTTAATATACTCCTGAATTTGAGAGGTAGAAATCAGGTTTTCACCGGCAAGCCTAAGTAGATCATCAGCTAATCTAGCTGGTATTCGTAACATGTTTTCAATGCTTATCGGTTTTTTAACTTCGTCATTTAATGAGGTTAAACCATCAGAAGCAGAACTAGATGATACAAATTGAATTTCATCAGTATCAGCATCAACATCAAGATTAAAATCAGTGGCACCTTCCTTGTCCAGCCTGTTTGCCCAGTCTAACACCAATTGATATATAGTTACGCTATTATCTGGAGGCTCAACAATCCCTAAAAGAGCCTCTGACATAGTCTCAAGGCAATCAGCAGCTTCTATCAAAACATTTAGTAATTTATTTGAGGGAATTTTATTTGCTTTAGTCTGTATCTCAAGTATATCTTCTAGTTGATGGGTAAGATTTGCAACGCCTTTAACACCAACGACATTACCAGCACCTTTCACAGTATGTGCAATTCTTTGTGCTATTTCCAGATATTTAGTACTTTTCTGTATTTGTAAATTTTGAATAGCTGTAGAAAACTCTCCTGTTTGTACAGGTAAATCCTGAAGCAAAGCTTCAAGTAGCTCAGGATTAACATCTAGTGGCAATTTCAAAGACATATCTTCTTTAGTAGCCTTATTCTGACGTATCATTTTTTCTTCATCTTTAAAAACAGGATGCTTTAACAACGTTTCTAATGAAAGAATATTTTCAGCGTCAATGGGATTTTCCCATACTTCATTTTTAATATATTTAATTAAGTTATCTGAAACCTTTTCTTCAGCAATATTCTCTAAATATGACAAAATGATTAGCGGCCATGTTGTGAGCAGTAAGGCAAACTCTTCACTTAGAACCTCTTCTTTTAATGCAAGCACATGAACATTACTTGATAAATATCGACAAAAATTCCCTAGCCCCTCAAGCCCAATCAAATCAACAGCATTGCTTATGTTTTCAATCTGTTCAGCCGTGTTAATTAAGTAATTTTTTAAATCAGAAATATCTTCCTTTAATTGATACTCAGTCAATTCATCAGTTGTTATATCAGAAAGCTCTTCACAAACAAGACTAACCAATTCCCTCTGTTCTTCGCTTATAAGTAAATTTGAATTGGTGTTGATATTGTAAGGCAACTGAATTGTTTTTTGTTTTGTCACCTCTTCATTTGATTCTAAAACTGTCAAACTACCAACATCAACTATTTCACCCTTTTCTTCAAAATGAAAATCCACTGAATCAGAGCTAGTAAGTGCTAGTAAATCTGAAACATCCACTGTATTTTCATTCTCTAAATCAGATTGACTTGAAGACACAGGGCTAAGCACACTACTTAAAACCTCGTTATCTTCCGAGTTTAAATAATCGTCAATTAGATCCGTGACACCAGGCTTAGTGACTTCATTAGTTTCTTCCTGATATGCCTCAAAACTACTAATATTGTTAGAAGTTTTTTCTGAAGAATCATGGCTTGAATAACCTTGTTCTAAATTATTATCTAAGAGAAAGTCTGTAAGCTCTATTTCTGTAGTTTCATTGTTATCTGGTAACAAAAACGTTTCCTGTAACTCTTCATATTGCTCATCATGCTTAGCCTCAAACTGATCACGAACTAGCAATTGAGTAATCTCATTTTCTTCCTCTCTAGTTACAGGCCTTATCCATAGAGGGCTTTTAAAGTGACTCAATAGGTGAGCATCTGAAATTTTACTAGAAGGAATAAACACATACTCAGAAAATATTTCGGGTATTTTTTTAAGGAAGCTACACTCGTTTTCAGTTAGATTTCTATTGGCGTTGATTAACATCTGTAAACCTTCAGACAAAATGACAGATAGACGCAACAAGCCTGCATGATCTGAAGTTATCAACGAATTATAAATATTTTGAAGCTGTTCTTCATACTGGTTTAATACGAATTGGGTATCCGATGTTTCGATATTTAGCCGTGATGCGATATCAGACAGAGCCTGTACATCTTGTGAGCCTATTCTACACTTATAAATCTCACCACCTAACATCATTGACTACCTTTATCCAGCATATTGAAAAGATGATCACTCACATTAATGTACATTTCAAAAATTGTAATAGCTGCATAATATATCAAACAGCTTGCTGTATCTCCTGGGTTGAAAAAGCGTCTAATTTTTCTGTCTTAACATTATTTGAAAGAGTAAATACACCAACTATAGAAACTAACTGATCAGAATAACGCACTAGTTTTTCAGTACTCTTTGTCTGCTCTAATAATTTACGACCAGTTAGTTCGGTACTTTCTTTAATAACTTTTGCTCTTTCTAATAATTCATTACTTATACCAGCCTGCTCTTCAGAGCTTTTAGCGATATGCTGTACCGAACTAACCAGGTCATTGGTAGCCTGCTGAGTCCTTTTCATATTCTGACTCGCCTGGTTAATTAAATCAGTACCTTCAGCAACCTGACTAATTACTGTATTCATTATTGTAACTGTATCTGCAGTTTCTATGCGAATATTATTAACCACTGTTGATATTTCAGATGTTGCTTCACGAGCATTTTCTGCAAGTCTTTGAACTTCATCTGCTACAACAGCAAAACCTCTACCTGCCTCACCCGCGGATGCTGCATGCATGCTTGCATTCAACGCCAGTATATGCGTGCGTTCTGCAATACTATTAATAAGACTAACAATGCCTGAAATTTCCTGTGACCGTTCACCCAATCGTTTAATTCTTTTTTCTGTTTCACTTATTGTGCTTCTTATTGAGTTAATACCTTCTACAGAAGACAGTACTGTTTGTAATGCTCTTTGAGTATTTTGTATAGTTATTTCAGCTTTAGTATTGGCTTCATTTGCATCATCAGAAATCTCATTCATTGTTGCTACAGTCTCTTCTAACATTATCGCAGTGTTTTCCACTTCTTTTCGCTCTTTGTTTGCAACAAAAATAACACTATCCGACTGTTGCTTAATTAACAGTGAAACATCTGATACCTGAGAAGAAGTAGATTGGGCTAATCGCATAATTTTTGAAGTTTCTTTAGCAAGCAAGTTTAATGAATCACTAATCGCTCCTGTAATATCTTCTGAAACAGGGATCTTAACAGTTAGGTCTTTATTCTGTGCCAATTGACTTACCGCTTTAATTAAACTTATAACAGAGTTGTTAAGCTTCTCACTATCTTTTTCAGCCTGAGCAAGTGAACTTAATCTTTCATCTAAAAGTTTATCAAAAGCATTAGATAACTCACCAAGCTCATCTCCCCTGTTTAGTCCGGCCCTTGCCTTTAAGTCTCCTTCGTTAACTCTTAATACTGTATCCTGTAGAACCTTCATTGGTTTTATAATGCTTCTAGCTAAAAAGAAAAAACCTATAGACACAGCTAAAGCTATTATCACTAATGTTGATATAAAAATGGTTGTTATTTTATCTCTCATATATGATGCATCATTACGACTTTCTAAAATAACTTTATTACTGATAGTGATCATTTTATCAAACAGTGGTTCGATTATTTTTACCGATTTTTTTACATCACTTTTCTGACTAGACATCTGTAAAACAGCATTAGACATTTTAAGAAAAATATTATGATACGAAACAATTGAATCATGAATTCTTTGCTTCTTTTTATCAGATAGATTTAATTTACTTACAAATTCTTTAAAAACACTTATCTCTGATATCAAAGCATTACTGTAAGTACCATCTTCTGAACGTACAAAATCATTCTCATGCTTAAGTATTTTATTTAGCTCTATGTCCAACTGGGGCACACCCATTTTTTTCACTGTCTCTTGCAGTGCCAATGAGACATTTCTTAGATCTAAATTTAAGCCTGTATTCTCATCAAGCCCAATATCTATCTGCAACTCAGCTGCACGTAGAAATTTTTCCCTGTAATTTTCAAACGCTTCACCAAGCTCAGTTACTATATCAAGTTTTTTTTCGGTTTTAACAAGCGTAGTCAGATTTTTTAAATTTTGACTCGCAACGATAATACGTGTATCAAATTTTCCGAGGTATATTGGATACTTTTTAAGGTAAAATTCCGTTTCACTACGCCTTGCATTAAGTAAGTCCAGCTGTACTTCATGGATTCCTTTCTCAAAAAGAGTCATTCTTTCGGCTATTTCAACGGCAACACTTTCAGCTTTTAATACTTGCATATATGCCAGACCAATTACAACAAAGCCAAACAACAAACCGATTAGTAAGCCAATTAATTTTTGGGTTATTTTTATACTTCCAAACACACCAAAGCTTTTTTTAACTTTTTCTGGTTTTGTTGGTTTCATAACAGGTGTCTCCGTGGTATATTTTAAATCTGAATAATTCTGACAAAATGATTCTTTAAAAATAATTAATCATTTAAATAAATTTATATTTATTAGCTATATTAGGATATTTTCCTTAATAGATTTAAAATATTCTTTTTGGTCAAAATTGATCCATATTACATTATCTACTGTGTATGCATCTGTTACAAAGTTTTTAACAGCAGATATATCACTGGGTAATTTATTAAGTTTACTCCAGTTTTCTATGTTATATGACTGAGGCAGGCTATCAATTAATATACCAACCGATTCACTGTCATCACCGAGAACAAGCAAATTATTATGTTGTATATTTTCTTCTGATAGTCCTAATAATAATGGAAAATCGTAAACTGGAATCAGGTTACCGCGTAGATTAATAAGTCCCTTCATCCAGTTTTTAGTTTTTGGTATTGGGTAAATATTTACGTTTCTAACAATTTCACTTAAAGAATTTTCAGCTATTAGAAAACCAATATTTTCTATTACAAATCCGTAACGGACTGCATAGGATTCAAGCTCTATTCCATCTTGGTTTAATAGTGTCTCTTCCGAGTTTTTGAATCGGCTAAATACTTCCTCTAGATTTAAATTGTTATTTACTTCATTCACCATGCAACTCTGTTTCTGATTATCTAAATATCATCAATCACTTAATTCAATGCTGTGATCTGGTCTAGAATCTGCTCCGGGGTAAAAGGCTTTGTTATATATGCCTTGCCACCCTGTAGTTCAGCCCATACTCGATCGGCTTTTTGATTTTTACTTGAAACAAATACTACTGGTATCCGTCGAGTATCTCCATCCTGAGATATCACCCTACACGCATCATATCCGTCTGCTCCCTGCATGACTATATCCATAAAAATCAAATCTGGTTGTTCACTTCTGGCTACTTCTATTGCTTCTGTACCTGTTGTTGCAGTCAAAACTGAATATCCCGCATCTGCCACAATACCCCTTATATTAGCTAGATCCATTGGAGAATCATCCACTAATAACACTTTGTTTATTGCCATTTCTATTCCCTCTTTTAATATTAAAGCCTCTATTAATTTGATAAGTGTGGTGTATTCCACATACTCTACAATAGTTGAATAGAGGCTTAATTTATATGGGACTTTTTCACATTATCCTCTTGTTGACCCATTTCACTTAAGTATTTTTGTGCAATATGGTGGAATTGTTCACGCTCTAATGGCTTAGTAAGGTAACTATCACAACCCGATAATGAGCCTTTTACCTTATCAAATGGAGATGATTTTCCTGTCAGTAATATCACAGGCGTATTTTTTGTTTTATGGTATTTTTTTAGATATTTACATACCTTATAACCATCAATACCTGGCATCACTACATCTAAAAATATAATGTCATATTCGTTAAAACGACAAGACTCTATTGCTTGTTCTCCATTTTCAGATAACTCAACCTGTGCACCAAGTAATTTTAGTTCAATTTCAAGTTGTTTCCTTACTGGCTGACTATCATCCACAACTAACGCGTTAAATAATTGTTGATTCTTTGTCTCTGAATGAACAATATTTTCAAGAAAACTATGCGATAAATTTGTTTCATCCAGAGCGCCTCCAATTTTAAGCTCTGGAATAAAATTCATTTCCTTTACGGTCATGGTATCAAACGTGTTAAGTACCTGTGATGCAATAAAGGGTACGCTAAGATTGTAAATTTTTTCACCGTTTATTTTCCGTCGCCCCGCAAAAACTGTTGGTACATCCGGCGTATTATCTGCCTTTAGAAATTTATTACACCAGTATGCCACAGCTTCATCGCTATCTGAATTGACCAAATACAATTTATGTGCACTGGGTTCAATATTATTAGTCAGTATATACTGACGAACTGAACCAGAAGAAACCCTAAGTACCCTCTGTAATTTTTTCGTGTCATTATCAGACATCCCAATCAGGTATACACTGAATTCATGTGCCACACTCATATAAGACCTTTCAATATCACATTAATATTACTTATAGCAACCATGAATAACTTAATAATTATTCCAGGTTCTTAAACGTGACATACTATATATACAATACAGTGTATTTTCTATATAGGTCTTTTTCCCTATCTTTGCTGATTACTAACAAGTGTGCCATAACAGTGAAAATCACCCACACTTTTCCTAACACTGCACCAGTATGAGTGCAAAATGCACGCTTTTAAAGCATGTTTAAAATCCTGTTTTCTACAGGTTGATATGGGGTAAATGCAGAGTGTGAACCACACTCAGATGGCTGACTAAAAATTAAGCATCATATATATCAATCCCAGATAATTTATCTAAAATGACTATATATAGAAAATGCTGATAATTTTATTAACCAGGAGTATATCAACTACTTCCCTCCCTTTAAGCATGTCAATCACGCTAAAGGGGGAAATAGTGATAAATGCCAGTATTACTTTTTCTTTGGCATATAAATATCGGTACAGGTGCCTTCAGCTACCTCAGTAGCAAAGTTCAAGGTTTCTGACAAGGTAGGATGAGGGTGTAT
>Ga0316207_10003963_pt1 | contig 13274 bp, 9 predicted proteins | sample 6weekpyrite_MG_FD_204943 | JGI IMG/M metagenome (GOLD analysis project Ga0316207, IMG submission 204943) | Microbial mat bacterial communities from mineral coupon in-situ incubated in ocean water Damariscotta River, Maine, United States -... | ecosystem: Environmental > Aquatic > Marine >... | reverse complement strand
GATATCGGACATGGTGCATATCGGTTTATAGAATTTTTAAGCGCCAGTGGTTTTAAAGTTTGGCAGATGTTGCCAATGGGGCCAACTCATGAAGATCGCTCACCTTATCAATGTTTATCTGCGCACGCGGGAAACCCATTACTCGTCAGTCTCGATTGGTTAGAAGATAGAGGCTGGTTGATCAAAAATGGAATTAACAGTGCTTTGGACAAGGAATCTTTTCGGTTGGGCTGTTTACAGCAAGCTGGCGATTACTTTTACAAACAGGCGGATAAAAAATGGCAGAAAAAATTATCCCAATTTGTGGAGGCTAACAAGTTATGGCTGGATGAATATTCTTTATTTATCGCTTTCAAAAAAAAATACAACAACTTGCCATGGTATGAGTGGCCGGAAGATGAAAGACATTGTGATAAAAAGATAATAGAGCAGGCCAGAGATAGTTTAAAGGATACAATTAGACAAACTGTATTCGAACAGTTTTGTTTTTTTACTCAATGGCATGAAGTCCGTGAATATGCCAAACAGCATAAGGTCGAAATATTTGGTGATATGCCAATTTTCGTAGCCCGTGATAGTGCCGATGTCTGGGCACAAAGGAAAAATTTTTTAATGGATGTAGAAGGCAATATGCAGCATGTTGCCGGTGTTCCACCTGATGCCTTTACAGAAACCGGGCAGCGCTGGGGTAATCCGTTATATGACTGGGACTATATGCAACAATCACATTTTGAATGGTGGAAGCAACGCTTTGAGTCGCAACTAAAACTATTTGATATTGTGCGGATCGATCATTTTAGAGGCTTGCAGGCCAGCTGGCATATACCCACTAGTGACGAGACGGCGATTAATGGTGAATGGGTAGCAGTGCCGGGTAAGAAATTATTAGAAGAGATGTTTGCTTCATTTGAAAACTTACCGCTGGTGGCTGAAGATCTTGGTGTCATAACAGATGAAGTCATTAAATTAAAGAGACACTTTGAATTACCGGGAATGAAAGTATTACAGTTTGCTTTTGATGGTAATAGCATGAACCCGCACTTGCCACATATGCATGAACAAAATGATCTGGTTTATAGTGGTACTCATGATAATGATACAACACCTGGTTGGGCTGAAAATACCGCAAATTATAACCTGGATTATTTCAATGCGTACGCCAGTGTTGATGATTCTAAAGTAGAGCAACGAGTCTGGGAAATTTTGAAGATGACACTGTCTTCTGTCTCATTCCTTGCCATTATCCCTATGCAGGATATTTTGTTACTGGGGTCGGATTCAAGAATGAATTTTCCCGGCACAATAGAAGGTAACTGGAGCTGGCGTTTTGACTGGCAACAGCTTAACCCTGCTGCGAAGAATAAAATTTCAAATATGCTAAAGACGTATGGGAGGTAGCTTATGTCGAAGGAAAAACCTATTTGTGAAGCCCCGTTACCACAACTTGAAAAATTAAATAGTGATAGCCAGTCTCTTGGTAGTGACTTTGAACGTTACTTGACGCGTTTCCTTGGTCGTTTTATCGGCTGTGATCCCTATTATTTATATGAATCATTATCACTAACGATTCGCGATCGTATTATGACTGGCTGGCGCAATACCTGGAAAGCCTATGAGCAAAAAGATGTGCGTAAAGCTTATTATATGTCACTTGAATTTTTAATAGGTCGCTCCTTAGGGAACCACATACTTAACCTGGGGCTGGACAAGAATACACAACAGGCGATGCATCAATATGCATTGGAACTGGAAGAAGTTATAAGCGCTGAACATGATGCTGGCTTAGGTAATGGCGGACTGGGTCGATTGGCAGCTTGTTTTATGGACAGTTGTGCCAGCTTAAAGTTACCGGTTATCGGTTATGGTATTCGTTATGAATACGGTATGTTCCGACAGGAGTTGGATAATGGCTATCAGGTTGAAGAGCCTGATCAATGGTTACGTGATGGCAACCCTTGGGAAATTGAGCGACCTGAATATGCACAGGATGTTAAATTCGGTGGTCATGTCGATATGTATAAAGACCTACACGGTAAAGATTATTATCGTTGGGTAGAGACCTCTGATGTCATTGCCATTCCCTATGATGTGCCTATCTCGGGTTTTAATAATGAAACGGTTAATACACTACGGTTATGGAGCTCAAGCGCAACGAGCATTTTTAACCTCGATGATTTTAATGCGGGGAGTTATGCCGATGCAGTACAGGCAAAAAATGAAGCAGAACATATATCGATGGTGTTGTACCCCAACGATGCGAGTGAGAATGGTAAGGAACTTCGCTTGAAGCAACAATATTTTCTGGCTTCGGCAACATTGCAGGATATTCTGCGAATGTGGGAATTAAACGAAGGTAATAATTATCAGAGCTTTGCCAGCCAGAATGTATTTCAGTTAAATGATACGCATCCTACAATTGCGGTAGCAGAGTTAATGCGCTTGTTGATGGATAATAAAAACCTGTCGTGGGATCAAGCCTGGAGTATTACCACGCAAACTATGGCGTATACAAATCATACCCTGTTACCGGAAGCCCTGGAAAAATGGCCAGTGGATTTATTTGAATGCTTATTACCACGCTTGTTACAGATTATTTTTGAGATCAATGCAAGATTTTTAAAACAGGTATCGAGAAAATGGCCGGGTGATAGTGAACGTCAGGTAAGAATGTCGATAATCGAAGAAGGTCCACAACGCTACGTGCGTATGGCGTACCTTGCTATCGTAGGCAGTTTTTCAGTAAATGGGGTGGCGGCATTACATTCCAGGTTATTAATAGAAGGGTTATTTAAAGATTTTTATGAGTTCTGGCCGGAAAAATTCAATAATAAAACCAATGGTGTCACACCTCGAAGATGGGTGGCATATTCTAATCCGTTAATGACACAGTTAGTCAGTAAAAAAATCTCGGCGGACTGGGTGGGTGATTTTTCTAAAATTCAACAAATAATAAAATATAACCAGGACCCGGATTTTAAAAAGCAATGGTTTGATGTTAAGCAGGAAAATAAAAAGCGTCTTGCAAAACTGGTAAAACAGGACTGTGGTATTGAATTTGATATTAACTCTTTATTTGATGTGCAGGTAAAACGAATCCATGAATATAAACGACAGTTATTAAATATACTGCACGTTATCCATTTATATGATCGTATTAAACGTGGAGATACTGATAACTGGACCAACCGTTGTGTCTTAATTGGTGGAAAGGCCGCCCCGGGGTATCAGATTGCCAAGCTAATAATTAAACTTGTTAGTAATGTCGCCGACGTTATTAATTCAGACGTTGATGTTGATGGAAAACTACAGCTGGTATTTCTACCAAACTATGGAGTGTCTAAAATGGAAGTTATCTGTCCGGGCACAGATTTGTCCGAGCAAATATCAACAGCCGGTAAAGAAGCATCCGGTACAGGGAATATGAAGTTTATGATGAATGGGGCCGTTACAATCGGAACCTACGATGGTGCCAATATTGAAATACTCGATGCGGTGGGTGAAGAGAATTTTTTCCTGTTTGGTTTAAAGGCTAATGAAGTCGAAGCGCTTAGAGGAAATTATCAACCTCAAAAAATTGTCGATAATGATGATGACTTAAAACGAGTAATGCACTTATTAACCTGCGGGCATTTTAATTCATTCGAACATAATATTTTTAATGAATTAATCGATTCATTACTTAATCCGAATGATCCCTGGCTAACGCTGGCAGATTTTAGAAGTTATGTCGATGCTCAGCAACTAGCGGCTGCGATGTATCAGGACAAAGACAAATGGATCGAGGTGAGCATCAACAATAGTGCCTGTAGTGGATTTTTTTCTACCGATAGAACTATGCAGGAATACAATAGTGATATCTGGAAATTGAACTAGAATTTTTAATGCTTCGCGAATACAGAGATTAAATAAATCTGTCCCGCTTAGCTTAACTCGTGAAAGCCACAAAGTAGTTAGGTAATAACATCGGGCTCACTTCGTCCACTGCGTTGTTTAACTTCAGCCAGCTTATAAGCAATTGCTATCAAGTGTGCAAGTGCTTCCTGTATCGGGTAATCGTGCTTTGCTGGATCGGGTTGGTACTGTTCAATATAGACTCGAAGTGTTGCACCTTCGGTTCCGGTTCCAGACAAGCGATAAACGATACGCGATTCATCTTCAAAGATAAACCGAATGCCCTGGTGTTCGGTTAAACTGTTATCAACCGGGTCAATATAGCTGAAGTCATCGCATTCAGCTATTACCAAATCATTTACCGTTTGTCCTTTCATTGTCTTTGTTAACTGACGTAAGTGCTGTATTAATTCATCTGCAACCTGACTGTCGATGGCTTCAAAATCATGTCGGGTGTAGTAGTGTCGCCCAAAGCGTTTCCAGTGTTCGCGGGTGATGTCTTCAACGGATTTTTGTTTAACGGCTATCAAGTTTAACCAGAACAATACTGCCCATAAACCATCTTTCTCCCGAATATGATCGGAACCGGAACCAAAGCTTTCTTCACCACACAATGTTATGCGTTTGTCGTCTAATAAATTTCCAAAGTATTTCCAACCGGTTGGGGTTTCATAGCATTCTATGCCTAGCTGTTCTGTTACTTTATCGACCGCACGGCTGGTCGGTAATGAACGAGCAACACCACGTATACCTTCTTTATAACCGGTAATTAAATGACCATTGGCAGTCATTATTGCTAACGAATCACTTGGGTTTACAAAAAAGTCTTTACCAAGGATCATATTACGATCACCGTCACCATCAGAAGCTGCACCAAAGCCTGGTGCAGGTGTAGTTGATTTCATTGCATTGATCAGATCATCAGCATGTGCCAGGTTTGGATCTGGATGTCCGCCTGCAAAATCGGTCAGAGGGGTGGCATTGATGATCGCGCCCATATTGGCTTTAAGTCGTCGACCAAATATTTCTTTTGCGTAGGGGCCGGTAACCGCATGCATAGCATCAAAACACATATTTAAAATTCCGGAATTGAATAGCGAACGGATCTTATTGAAATCAAACAGTGCTTCCATTAAGTCAGCATAATCTTTAACTGGATCAATAACTTCTATCTTCATATCACCTATAAAACAACTATGTTGGTTGTCTAAAGGGATGTCCTGGCATTCTACAATATGATATTGGTTTATCGTTTTACTGGTTTCAAAAACTGCATCGGTAAAAGAAGTGGGCGCCGGACCACCGTTGGCGATATTAAACTTAATACCAAAATCACCATCCGGGCCGCCGGGATTGTGACTAGCCGATAAAATAATGCCACCAGCGGCTTTATATTTTCTAATTAGGCAGGAAGTGGCGGGGGTAGATAACAGTCCGTTTTCTCCCACCATGACATGTTTAATGCCATTTGCTGCCGCAATTTTAAGAATGATTTGTATCGCTTGCGCATTATAAAAACGACCATCACCACCTAAAATTAATAAGTTATTCTTTAACTCAGGTGCATTATTAAAAATTGCCTGAACAAAATTTTCCAGGTAACCGTCTTGCTGAAAAACAGTCACCTTTTTGCGTAATCCTGAAGTCCCGGGTTTCTGATCGCTAAAAGCGAAGGAGTTGATAGTTTGTAATTGCATAGATAATCTTTTTATATATTGACCCAATCTTTATTAAGCATAACATGGGCCATATCGGCTCTGCCCTGATAAAGGGCCTGTTGAGACAGGGGATCCGCTGTTAACTTAATTTTTATGTGCACTTATAGCGCATATCTTCTACATTGTATTAAAACAGTGCGTATTAATTGTTATATTAAAGCGAAATTATTGCACTTTTATAGAACAGTTATAGCTAATCGAGGATTTTAGCATAATTTAATAGGTGTACTTAGCTGGAATGAATATTGCTGATATGTAAGCAAGCAATACAATAATTAGCAGGGAATATATTTATGTCGGAACCAACAAAGTGTGCTGCCTGGCAGGGGCTATCAAGTCTTTATGATGAAATTAAAGATAAACATATGCGTGATATGTTCGCATCAGATCCTGATCGATTTAATAAATTTTCAATACAATTAGGCGGAATTTTATACGATTATTCAAAAAACAGAATTACAGACGATGTAATGTCATTACTGTTAGCCTTATGCAAAGAATTGAACCTGCATGACTGGATTGAAAAAATGTTTCATGGAGAGTTGATCAACCATACTGAAAACCGGGCAGTACTACATACGGCATTACGAGAGCAAAAAGAGCAAACTATTCTGTTAGAGAAGAATAATATTCTGCAGGATATAAGAGCAGAACGTGAACGGGTAAAACATCTAGCCGAACAAATACGCTCAAGGAAATGGCGTGGTGCAACCAACCAACCGATAACCGATGTGGTCAATATTGGTATTGGTGGTTCCCACCTTGGACCTTTAATGGTTAATGAAGCATTACGCGCTTATTCGTTACATGATCTCAAAGTACACTATGTCTCGAATATTGATGAAAACCATATTAACGACACGCTTGCTTATTTAAACCCGGAAACCACTTTTTTTATTATTGCTTCGAAAACATTTACGACACAAGATACGATGGTTAATGCTGAAACGGCGCGGCAATGGTATCTCAATAAACTGGGTAGCGATAAATATTTACATCGACATTTTTCTGCCGTTACCTCTAATACAGCTCTGGCAAAAGACTTTGGTATTAGAGAAGAAAATATTTTTAAAATGTGGGATTGGGTCGGCGGACGTTACTCTTTATGGTCTGCTATTGGTTTATCAACGGTCATTGCCATTGGTTCTGAACAGTTTGATGAATTGCTTGAAGGTGCTTATGAAGCTGATCAGCATTTCAGAAATACGCCATTTGAAAAAAATATTCCGGTCATCATGGCCTTGCTGGGTATCTGGTACAACAATTTCTTTGATGCGCAAACGATGGCTGTATTGCCCTACGATCAACACTTACATCGTTTCCCTGCGTATTTGCAACAGGCGGATATGGAAAGTAATGGTAAGTATGTTGACAGGGAAGGACAGCAAGTTGGTTATACAACGGGGCCAGTAATTTTTGGCGAAATCGGTATTTCCGGGCAGCATGCTTTTTTTCAGTTACTACACCAGGGTACTAAACTGGTGCCTGCAGATATTCTTGCCCCGGTCTATAGCTCTAATTGTATTGCAAAACATCATCGGGCATTAATGTCGAATGTTTTTGCACAAACAGAAGCCTTGATGTACGGTAAAACTGAAACTGAGGCCGAACAGGAATTAGTGGCGCAAGGATTAGATGCTGAACAAGTGAAAAAACTATTACCCTATAAGGTATTTCCGGGTAACCGACCAACCAGCACATTTCTTTTTGATACACTGGACCCTAAAACATTGGGAATGATAATCGCGCTTTACGAACATAAAATATTTGTTCAGGGTATTATCTGGAATGTAAATTCTTTTGATCAATGGGGAGTGGAACTAGGGAAGCAGCTGGCTAAAAACATTCTTACAGAGCTGGATGATAATGAAGAAATTACATCACACGATAGTTCAACCAATGGACTAATAAACCGTTACAAGAAACGCAGGCCTAAAAAAGAGATACACGCTCAAAAATAATGATCTTAATTGGAGACATTGGCGGTACAAACACGCGACTTGCATTAGTCGAGCAAACAGCAACTTCACGTGAGTTTAAAGTACTACAGCACTATAACAGCATTGAGTTCTCAGATTTCTATCAGATCTTAAATTTATTTTTACAGCAGTATACTCAGGGTATAACGATTCAACTTGCCTGTTTAGCCATCGCCGGGCCGATAAAAAATGGAGCGGTTAAGGTCACTAACCTGCCCTGGAATATTTCAGAGCAGGAGATCAAACAGCGTTTTACTATTCCAGCGGTAACACTGATTAACGATTTTTACGCGGTAGCTTATGCTGTTTCCTTGTTATCGATGGATGATTATATTGATATCCACAAGGCTGTCGATTGTGTGAATAAAGATTCGGCGGTAATCGGTGCAGGTACCGGGCTGGGGGTTGCTCAGTACCGGTTCATAAATGGACAACATCGTGTTTTTTCGAGCGAGGCGGGTCATGTTGATTTTGCCCCCGTCGGTAACCAACAAACACAATTGTTAAGCTGGTTACAACAAACGTATCAGTATATTAGCGTTGAAATGCTATTATCCGGCGGTGGTTTAAAATTAATTTATGACTTCTTCTGTGCAACAGAACCGCATAATGAATCTGCGACTATTCGAAATCAATTTACAGATAGCGATCCAGCACAGGTTATTTCAAATTTAGGTTTAAGTGCAAGTGATACATTATGCGAAAAGGCGCTGGATTGTTTTGTCGATATATATGCCGCTACAGCGGCGAATGTAGTGTTGCATTATTATCCTGTTGGTACGGTTTTTATCGCGGGCGGTATTGCGGAAAAAATTAAAACAAAAATAGCCTCGAGGCATTTTGTCGATACCTTTTGCAACAAAGGGGCGATGACCGAAGTATTGCGTTCGGTCTCGATAAAGTTAATTACCGAGTCACAAATTGGATTACTGGGGGCCCTGGCCGTTGCCCGGGATGTAGTGCAACACTCTCCCAATAACCAGAAAGAGAGCATTTAGGGTATTATATTTTTGCAGGTTTTTTTCGACATCGATTTTTGTTCTGTGAAGATTATTGTTCTGTGAATATAAGGCTTAAGTATTTGTTCCAAAAGAGATAAAATACTAAGCGAATAACCCCAGTCTATATAGCAGTTTTGTCTCGCCCCAAAATAAGATATATTTCAAGTTATTCTTTAAATATCATAAAGTTAGAATGAGCATATCATGTTTAAATCATTACCAGCGTATACCGGCAGCCAGTCATTGACGGTAAAACATCTGGCAATCGAAAAACAGGATCGCTGGTTGTTTAAAGATGTCAATTTCGAGCTACAACCTAAAGAGGTGCTTCACCTAGAAGGGGAAAATGGTGCGGGTAAAACCACTCTGCTACGCGCTATTTGCGGATTAACCCTGGCAGATAAAGGGGATATTTTCTGGAATGATATTTCTATTCAACGGCAGGCGTATGACTATCACCTGCAGTTAAGCTACCTTGGGCATAGTGACGGAATAAAGCAGGACTTGACCGTACTGGAAAACCTGCGGGTTTCAATGGTTTTATCGCGTTCTATATATAAGGTATCGGATAAGGCCATTTTGCACGATATTCTCGATAGTATTGGCCTAAAGAATAAAGAAAATACACTGGCATTTAATCTGTCAGCTGGTCAGCGCCGGCGGTTGGCGTTTGCGCGATGCCTGCTAAATGACAGTGCTTTGTGGGTTCTCGATGAACCATTAACCGCTTTAGATATCAAAGGGGTAGCTTTTATAGAGCAGGCGATACAGGCACATATTGAACGGGGAGGTTTGGCCGTGATTACCTCACACCAACCGTTAAAAATAAAGAATGTGCGATGTACGCGCTTAAATTTATCGGCTGTGGCTTAAAATGTTACAGGCCTTTTTTATAATTTTACAACGCGACCTGATTCTCGCGATTCGACATCGTGCCGAGTTAATGAACCCGGTGTTGTTTTTCGTATTAGTCGTCGTGCTGTTTCCCTTAGGTGTTGGGGCAGACATTGCGATACTTGAACGAATTGCGCCCGGTATTATCTGGATAGCGGCATTGTTGTCTGCGTTGTTAAGTCTGGACAGAATTTTTCGTACCGATATGGAAGATGGTTCGCTGGAGCAAATGTTGATAAGTGCGCAACCTATGTCACTGTTGATACTGGCTAAAATTATTGCCCACTGGTTAATAACCGGTTTACCTGTTGTGGTGGTTGGGCCATTACTGGCACTGTTTTTAGGGTTACCTGCCGCTGCGATAGAAACCTTATTGATTACTTTACTGGTGGGTACGCCGATATTAAGTGCAATCGGTTCAGTGGGGGTTGCGCTGACTGTTGGTTTGCGTCGGGGAGGTGTGATACTGTCTTTGCTGGTGTTACCCCTGTATGTGCCGGTTTTAATTTTTGCCAGTCAGGCAGTTGATGCTGCCGCAGCCGGATTTCCGGTTCTTGCACCTGTCGCAATGTTATCCGCGTTATTACTTCTATCGTTAAGTCTAACGCCGTGGGCAGCATCGGCAGCATTAAAAATGAGTGTAAGTTAGTATTATGATAATGCGTTTTATATACAAACTGGGGTCACCGCCTTATTTTTATCATTTAAGTAGTCGCTTGCTACCCTGGTTAAGTGGTATCTGTTTGCTTTTATTTGCAATCGGTTTATATGGTGGTCTGGTTTTAGCACCCGCAGACTATCAACAGGGCGATAGTTTCCGAATTATTTATATTCATGTACCAGCTGCGTGGTTATCATTATTTGTTTATATGGTGATGGCTGCAAGCGGTGTAATGGCATTAATCTGGCGGATCAAGATTGCAGAAATTGTTTTAATTAATAGTGCACACATCGGTGCCGTTTTTACGTTTCTTGCTTTAGTAACAGGCTCTATCTGGGGTAAGCCAATGTGGGGTACCTGGTGGGTTTGGGATGCGCGTTTAACCTCCGAGTTATTATTATTATTTTTGTACCTGGGTATTATCGCGTTACACAGTGCCATCGACGATAAACGAAAAGCTGCACGTGCGGTTGCAATATTAGCAATAGTGGGTGTAGTGAATATCCCGATAATTCATTATTCGGTTGAGTGGTGGAGTACCCTGCATCAGGGGCCAACCGTTACCAAATTTGATAAACCCTCGATCGATACCCGAATGTTAGTACCATTACTGGTCATGGCCGTTGCCTATAAATTTTTATATGCCATTGTTGTATTGTTGCGTGCGCGTAATGATTTACTTTGGCGTGAACGTCGTAGTCAGTGGGTAGCCAGTTTATTTACTGATACTAAATCGAAATAGAGATAAAGTTAGAAATACAAAGGTAATTCAAACGCATGGATACTTTTCAACAGTTTTTTCATATGGGCGGCTATGCAGCGTATGTGTGGTCGTCTTATGCTATTGCCTTGGTAGCCTTTATCTGGAGTATCGTTTCGCCCCTGCGCGAGAAGAACAAGTTAGCTAAACGCATTCAGGGTATTATCGAAAATGAAAATCCCTGAAAGCTTTAACCCGGTGAAAAATTATGCATCCTCTTAGAAAACGTCGTCTTATATTAATCATTACCATGGTAGCGGGTATTGCCATTGCCGTCGCTTTTGCCCTGGTTGCCTTTAACCAGAATCTCATGTTTTTCTTTACACCATCTGATGTACAGACTGGTAAGGCACCTCAGGATCGTTTGTTCAGAATGGGGGGGATGGTTGTGAACGGAAGCGTTAAGCGTTCGACAACCAATGTTGATGTGGCATTTGATCTTACTGATAACGAAAAATCAGTAACGGTTAAATACAGTGGGATCCTACCGGATTTATTTCGTGAAGGTCAGGGTATTATTACCAAGGGTAAGCTCAACGCAAAAGGTGAATTTGTTGCAGAAGAAGTGTTAGCCAAGCATGATGAAAACTATATGCCGCCTGAAGTCGCTGCAACCATGAAAAAGAAAAAGCCTGAGTTTATTAACAAACCATAGCTTTTAAAGATTTGTAGTCTATTTAATATAAAGGATAACAATCGGTGATACCTGAATTTGGTTTATTCGCTTTAGTCGTGGCTCTGGTATGTGCATTGTTACAATCGAGCTTGCCGTTGATAGGTGCGGGTAAAAATATTCCCGCATGGATAAGCGTAGCACGTCCGGCAGCACAGGCACAGTTTGTTAGTCTGGTAATTTCCTTTTCCTGTCTTGTTTATGTTTTTATACAGAATGATTTTTCGGTTTTATATGCGGCACAAAATTCTAATACTAAATTACCATTACAATATCGTATCTCTGCCGTCTGGGGTGCGCATGAAGGATCGTTATTACTATGGGCATTAATATTAGCTGCCTGGTCATTTGCGGTAACACTCTTCAGTAAAAAAATTCCTGATATCATGATCGCCCGTGTACTTGCCGTCATGGGGATTATCAGTATCGGCTTTATACTTTTTATATTAGTTACATCCAATCCGTTTAGCCGTATTTTCCCGGTACCGGTTGAAGGGCGAGACTTAAATCCTTTACTGCAGGACTTTGGATTAGTCATTCATCCGCCGATGCTCTATATGGGTTATGTTGGCCTGTCGGTTGCCTTTGCTTTTGCTATCGCAGCTATGTTGGCAGGCAGACTCGATGCGGCCTGGGCGCGTTGGTCGCGCCCCTGGACAACTATCGCCTGGGTGTTTTTAACAATTGGTATTGCACTTGGTAGCTGGTGGGCTTATTACGAACTGGGTTGGGGCGGCTGGTGGTTCTGGGATCCTGTCGAGAATGCATCCTTTATGCCCTGGCTTGTGGCGACCGCACTTATTCATTCACTTGCGGTAACGGAGAAACGTGGTTCGTTTAAAGCATGGACGGTGTTGTTGGCTGTGTTTGCCTTTTCACTAAGTTTGTTAGGAACATTTCTGGTTCGTTCGGGGGTGTTAACATCGGTGCATTCTTTTGCCAGTGATCCTGAACGTGGTTTATTTATTCTGGTCTTTTTAATTATTATAATCGGTGGTTCTTTAATGCTTTATGCCTGGCGAGCTTCTGAAATAAAATCGACCAGTCGTTTTACCTTTTTCTCTAAAGAAACAGCACTGTTATTAAATAATATTTTGCTCGTGGTTGCCGCTGCGAGTATTTTACTCGGTACTTTATATCCATTGGTTATTGATGCCTTAAGCCTGGGTAAAATTTCCGTTGGTCCACCTTATTTTAATAGTGTCTTTGTTCCGATAATGGTGCCGTTAGTCGCGTTGATTAGTATTGGTGTTTTAATTCGCTGGAAAGAAGACGTTGTCTCGCGATTAAAAAAACATTTAATAAGCTATTTATTGCTGAGTTTAGTGCTGGGTTTACTGGGAACCTGGGCAATGCCTGATTTTACACTTGGTGCATTTATCGGTATCAGCCTTGCCTGGTGGGTGGTGTTAAATATGGGGCATAGTTTTTTACTGCGATATAAAAATAAGGGCTTATCATTTAATGCATTAAGAAATACACCAAGAGCTATTTATGGAATGCATATTGCGCATATTGGTATTGCTATTTTTACTATTGGTGTAACGTTGACATCTATTTATTCTACAGAGAAAGATGTAATGCTAACGCCGGGACAGCAATACACTCTGGCAGGTTATGATTTTAAATTTACCGGTTCTAATCGAATAGTCGGTCCAAATTATAAGGGGGAGCGTGGTCATGTTACGGTTACCCGT
>Ga0316207_10003962_pt1 | contig 13279 bp, 14 predicted proteins | sample 6weekpyrite_MG_FD_204943 | JGI IMG/M metagenome (GOLD analysis project Ga0316207, IMG submission 204943) | Microbial mat bacterial communities from mineral coupon in-situ incubated in ocean water Damariscotta River, Maine, United States -... | ecosystem: Environmental > Aquatic > Marine >... | reverse complement strand
CGAGAGTTGTAATGGCCACCTACCGCATCAAAAACGAAGCTGACAAGGCGAAGGTGCTTGCTGACATAAAGCGAGCACCGACCGCCCCCAAAGGCTTTAACGTCACCTGCACCCGCAGAACGCGCACCCATGAGCAAAATGATTTGATGTGGGATCTGCTTACGGAGTTTGAAAAGCAGGGCGCGACCGTCAACGGAAAGACGTTCAAAAAAGAGGCATGGAAAGCCATTTTCTTGAACGCGCTCGGCTTTGACAGTGACATGCTGCCGACACTCGATGGCGAGTCATTCTTTGCGGAAGGCTATCGGTCCAGCAAGCTCAAAGTGCCTGAAATGACCGCCCTTATAGACCGGATCTTTCAAGAGGGCGCAGAGCGCGGGATTAAGTTTCGCCAGGATCAGGAGCAGGCAGCATGAAGATCCACGCCCGCAAAACCCTGACCCGCCGAGAGTTTGGCTTTCTGCTCATTGAGCAAGATGGCAGATGCCCGAAATGCGGGTCAAGACTGGACTTCACCAAGCCTCGCCAAGTCATTGACGAGCATTTGCGGCCACTTCGCGAAGGCGGGACAAACGAGCTGCACAATCGTCAGCTTTGGTGTGTGTCCTGCGCGTCTCACAAGACGCACAAGAAAGAAGCCCCCGCGAGGGCCAAAGCCGCCCGATTTGAAGAGGGCCGCACCCAAGCAGAGCGCCGCAAAAAGAACGGCTCTCAGATCCAGTCTCGCGGCTTCAGCAAGACATACCGCCGTCGCATGGACGGGACAGTTATGGAGATAGAGAAGTGATGACTGACAGACTCTTACCCGCTTCTGAAGTCGCCGAAATGATTGGACTGTCAATCCGAACAGTCCAGGACATGATGCAGCGCCGAGAGCTTCCATATTGCCAAGTCACAAAGAGCCGCCGTATGGTCCCCTCCGGGGAGCTGGCAAAATGGATCAAACAAAATACCGTCTCGGTAGGCCCAGAATCAATGGTAAGCCGTCAAGCGTCTGGTATGTCCTCTGGAGACAGGGAGGGCGCGAGCGTCGCAGGTCTACAGGAAAGAGCGATCGATACGCTGCCGAGGGATGGCTAGCGAGGTTTCTCGCGATCAAGAATGCACCGCCCGACACTGTAGACGTTAACTGGATATTGGACCGCTACGAAGATGACCGAAAAGACCGAAAATCAGCAAGCCAAATCCACTTCAATCTCCGGCCTGTTCGTGCCGTATTTGGCCCTTCCGTGGCTTCTGATATTTCTGCTGATCTTGTTGTTCGGTGCATATCAAACTGGCATTCTGGTGGAGCGTCTGACGGAACTATCCGAACCCGCCTGCTTCTCCTCAGAGCCGCCTTGAATTGGGCCGTAAAGATGAGATTCATAGACGAAGCCCCCTATATCCCAGCGCCACCGCCCGGTAAGCCGCGCGACAGGCACCTGACCCGTGACGAGTTCAGACGCCTATACGCTGCCGCAGAGGAACCACACGTGCGCGTTTTCCTCGCTTTAGGGGTGTTCTCTGGGCTTCGACATGGCGCAATCCTGTCCCTGACATGGAACCAGATCGACACAGACCGCATGATTATCCGCCCGGAAGGCGGGTCAGACAATAAGAAGCGCGCCAGCGTACCGATCAGCCCTGCCCTGGCGCTTGCCCTCGGCACGGCCAAATGGCTGCACCACGGGCCGTTTGTGGTCCACTGGAAGGGCAAACAGATCAAGTCGATCAAGAAGGGCTTTCACAGGTCTGTGGAGCGCGCTGGTATTGAGCCTGTCCGCATCCATGACCTGCGCCGCACCTGCGCCATATGGCAGGCAGAGGCAGGCGTGCCTATTGGGCAGATCGCAGAATGGCTGGGCGACAGCGTGGCCATAGTGTCGAAGCACTATGCGCGCTATTCGCCGGATTACTTGAACCAGGGCGCGGACGCGCTGTCAGATTGGGGTTAGTAAAATGATCGAATGGAAGGGCGATGTTGTTTACGTGTCTCTGGCCACCTATGAGCGCTTTCGCAATCTGGGCGAAGACATGACCCGTTATCGGATCGCTTCACCCCTTCAGCCAGAGTCGCATAATGCGGCGCTGAAACAGCACGAAACTGCAACAGCTGCGGAAAACCACAAGGAAACAGACGATTGACGCGCACAACAACGGGCCTCGCGCGGTGGGGCCTTTCATTGGTAATGATGAGGTCGGGAGTTCGAACCTCCCCCGTGGCACCACTATGATTATTACAGATCGCGCCGCCCTGATGGTGAACTGTCAGCGCCTCAAGAGCCGCATAATGCGGCATTTTGAGGAACATACAGGGAATACGCACTTTACGGATAGCGCCCTAATGCTGGGCCGCATTTTGACTGAGTCAGAAACTCGTCAAAAGGCTGAGCGGCAGTTTTGGCCTAAAGTGAATCTGCCTGATGATCGCTCGGAATGCTGGACTTGGAATGCCGCGACGAGGGGCGGATATGGAAACCTGAAGATCAATCAAGTGAGCATAAAGGCGCACAGGCTGTCTTATGCCTTAGCGCATGGCGTTATCCCGGGTGCCTTCATTGTCTGTCACCATTGCGACACACCACTTTGCGTGAACCCTCACCACCTGTTTCTTGGGACCAGTCAGGACAACGCTGACGATATGGTGTCAAAGGGGCGGCAGAGCGTGGCAAACCAGTCCGGCGCTCGCAACGGCAATGCCAAGATCAACGATGCGCAGCTAGAGGAAATTCGGGCGCGCATTGCGGCTGGCGAAACCAACGTCTCAATCGCCAAGGATTACCCCATCGGTCATGCGATGGTGTCGCGGATCAGGAGAGGGCGGGCCTATGCCTGACCCGTTAAGCAAACCGGCTTTTTGCAACACGTTCTCTGGACGTGTTAAGATGTGGAGTATGCTGGGCGCAATCGCGCTTCTCACAGCCTGCGGTGGAGGTGGAGGCGGAAGCACCACACCAGCCCCGACACCCGCGCCACCACCAACGGCAGCGCCTCAACCCGCACCAGCTCCGGAGCCGGAGCCAGCCAAGCCGTTTCGGATCGTCTGCACGGGTCAATCCAACATGCTTGGCACGAACCAGGACACGAGCGGTCAGACGCTAGAAGACGATGAAGTCACGATCTGGCTAGACGGCTGGAAGGTCTCAACGCTCTATCAGAAGCCTTACCGCACAGTGACGAGCGAGTTTGTTGCGCCGAACAATCTTTGCCACTGGTTCGCGATCCGGGCGCATGAAGAACTAGAGCGACCCGTTGAAATCGCATTCCATGCTGTCGGCGGTCAAAGCATCGCCGCATGGCGCGAGGGTGAGCATATGTGGACGGACCTGCAAGCTAAGGGGTCTATCGCCTTTGAAGACGGCGAGCCCGCAGACGTTATCCTATGGGGACAGGGCGAGACAGATAATAATTGGGAAGTTGAGGTGTATAGAGCCGAGTTTTTGGACGTCATGGACCGGCTCAAGTCTGAGCCTTGGGTTTCTGAAACTGCGCCCGTTCTCGTCATGGAACTCAATCCCGGTAATCAATGGGACCAGATGAACGCGCTGCATTCAAACTGGAACGGCCCGGAGATGTGGACCGCAAGCGGTGAGGGCCTATTCGGTGACGGGTTCGCCGGACGATACGGCAAGATCCATTATTCTGGACAGTCTTTGCAAGAGATGGGTTATGAGCGTATGTGGGACGCATGGATGGAGTCTCAGCAATGAATGTTCAAAAGCGCACAAATTGGGCCTGGTTAGCGATTGCAGCCGTCATTTTCGTGGCTGGTGCGGCTTGGAGCATTGTGAGCCCGCCCGGTCAGCCCGCCCTTTGCGATAACCCGTCGCCTGCTGAGCAGGTGAATTGCAAATAAAAAAACCCCGCCAGCGCCTCCAATAAAGAAGCTCTGACGGGGCAAAACCGCTCAAGGGTGGGGCAACGCCGAGCGGTTTAACTTGTGGGGGAATTGGGGCTGGGAAGTAGCGCGGAATGGGTCTCGAACCCATCTAATCCCTTCGGAATCGAACCGAATTTTCTGACACCAGTCTCCGCGTGAGCTTGCCACCCAAGTATAAAATCTACCCCGAAACTTCAGCAACCTCAAGAGTCTCCGGCTCGCGATAGGCGGGGAACCTAAACGTGCGATCAGGCTCATATTGCGCACAGGCGTAATCTATCGGCTCGTGCCAGCGCTGTAAGCGGTTGCGGCTCTCGTCGGCACAGGAATCACCATCCGCCTCAATGTCGCAGAATTTGGCGAGGTAATTGGGGTTAGGCCTTGTCCGGCAGTCAACAGCGTGTCCGAGCTTTATATATTGAGAATCCCAATACGCCTCTCTCAGCTCGTTATAGATGCCGAGACCGATCCAAAAGCACGCAGCCACGATAAAGCCCCAGATGATGAACCGGGCTGACTTGATCTCGTGTGCGGGCTTGCGGGCGACTTTGGTCTGAATGAGCCTAGGCATTATCTCGACAAGCTCACCAGCAGACACACACACAAGGTCGCGAAGCTCAACAGAAACACGTATCCGAGCGCTATTGCGATTGCATCGCTCATATCACTGCCCTCCACCTGAAAATGCCCAGAAGCAGAAGCCCAGCACCAACGAAACCGACCCCAGAAGCCACCACACGTCGATTGGGCCCCGCTTCAGCGTCGGAGGGACCAGCGAGCCGCCAGAGTGTAGCTTGTCGGCGTTTTCTAGGAGCGCTTCTTTGCGTTCCTCTGTCAAAGCGTGGCGCATCGCGTTTCCCACGCAACCGTCATGGCAACCAGATAATCACGCACCCATTGCGGCGCGGTGTTGAACTGGTTTGATGTGATCGGCATAGGCTGAAGATCCGAGCAGACCGCCGCTTCAGTTTCGCCAGCAACATCTTCAATCACGGATGAGGGTGCTTCGGATGCTGTCTGGCAGCTCGTCAACGGCAGTAACGCCACTAGGAGCAGAGGCGCGAGCGTCAGCCACTTGTGCAGATTTTTCATTGTTGTCTTCCCTGATTTGTTTTTGCGCAAGGCGCGCTTGCTTCTCGGCAATCAAGCGCTCCATTTTGCGGATTTGCTCATCACGCCCGCGCAGCCACACGAAGAACGTGATAATGAACAGACCGACGATAATGCCGATCTGAAGTGCTCTACTGTTTGCGACGGCGCTGCCTGCCGTTGTGAGAACGCCAATCATACCTTGGATTGTCCCGCCTCATCACGCCCTTCACGGGCAATGGTTTCGCCGCGATACATGCGCCACAGGCCCCAAATCAGCAGGCCCACACCGATCAGCATCGCCATGATGATGATGTGATTGAAGGTGAAGCCAGCAATCAGCGGCTGCGTGTTTTCGACAGTCTGCGCCGTGTTCTTTGAAAGGCTGTTGACCGCGCCTGCCGCAGACCCAGCACCAGCCAGGATTGCGCCAACGTCGCGCCCTTCCCTGCCGCTGTCCTTTTTCGAAAGCCCGCGATGCGTCTTCGAGTCTTCCATCGGCTTAGGCGGCTTTTTCGGGTCAACCTTTGGCACCTTGATCGCATTGCGCGCTGTTACGCTTGTGCGGTGAGCCATGAACTCGTCAAACCCGCCATCATACCCCGCCGCCTCTGCTGATAGGAATTGCGCGTCATCCATTGTTATTGGCGTTTCAGGCGTCGGGTCAGTGCCCTTTTCCCGGCCCCGTACAGGGATTTCCGGCTCTTCGAAAATCTCAGCATCAACAGCGGGCGTCTCGACCGTTTGCGGCATGAAGTCCCGCCAGTCATTCTCTAGGTCGGCGTGGCGTGCATATTCGGATGCGCGATCCCATGCCATGCCCAGCCACACAAGAGCTTCTGCAATGCGGCGTCTGTGCAGGCCTAGCAGGATTTGGCCACCCGCTTTGCGGTATTTCATCAACTGGTCAGCAATCGCCTCACTGGGAGCCTGTTTGCGCACCAGCTTCTTGAGCGTCGGCCATTTAGCGGAATCGCCGCCCAGGTTATAGATAAAGCTGCCCAGAGCGTCGCGCTGATTGGGCTGCAATGGGATGTCTTCAAAGTGGTGACTAAGTGTCGGTTCCACTTCCTTGCGGATATAGTGGAAAAGCTCAGCTTCAGCCTCATCTTCGCTTATCTCGTCGCCAATGGCTGGAGTGTCGCCATTGCTGAACTTGGTTATGCCAAAACCAATCGTTGGCACACCACCGCTATCGAAATACGTCTGAGGCTTGAACTGCTCCCACTCTTTAATGAGTAGCAGCGCTGTCGGCGTCAGTGTCATCATCGCTTTCTTCCCCGTCTATCGTGTGGCCTGAGCCGTTGAGTGCGCTTGGATCTGGATTGATCACGTCAACCGCGTTTGGATTGGTGACCGCCGGTAAATTCTTGTCCATTCGCTTCACAAGCCGGATTTCCTCGTCAGTGATCAGGCCAGCCTTCAGCATAATGTTGATGGCGTGTTCCATGTCGCCTTGCTTGAATGCCGTTTCAGCAATGCCCTTTGCGGTGTATTTGCTGTTCTTCGCGAGCCTTAGAGCGTGCTGCCAGCGCTTCAGATAGCTGGCCGCCTGCTCGGTAATCTTGTTTGTCTGGCGGTTGCGCCTGCTGCGTGTCTTGGCTGCTTTCTTGCCTGCCTCGACACGTACAGGGTCTTTCTCATTGATCTGCTGAACAGAGCGCAGTTTAAGCACCGCATAACCGCCCGTAAAACAGGCCATCATAAGGATTTCGCCAAAGCCAAACCAGAACGTGAAGAACGCCACGCCCCATATGAATTTATGCGTGTCTGGCGGATCGTCGGCAGGGTTCCATTTATTTGATGAGAGTCGTGCGCCAAAGATGAAAAGGTCATTGAAGCTGGATTCAGCGGCGTTCTCTGTCACCTCTGTAGACTGAACACCGCGCTTCTCGGCCCGCAGCTCAATCAAGCGCCCCCGGATCTCGGCAAGGCGTGTGTCTCGGGTTGCAATCGCTTCCTGTTGTTTCTCGGCCAGGGCAACCGCTTGTTCATCATTATCAAGTCCGTCGTTTACAATTGAATCAATGGAGCGCTGATAGGTCGAAACAGTGCTTTCAGTCAGTGCGGGCAGGCCGTCACGTTCTGTCACAAGGTCGCTTATCTCGTCATCAATCGATCCAACGTCTACCGCTGCGACTTCAGAGATTGAGCTAACCGCGCTGTACTGCTTCTGCATAATCTTGGCAGACACGCCGAACGCATGAACCAGGAGCAGCAAGGCCGCAAACACCGTCATGAAGGTGAACCAGCGAGACCAGCCTTTCATGGTATGTGCCGCAAAATAGATCGCCAGTGAGCCCGCTATGACGCTAAAGGCGCGTATGCCCCATGCTATTTGCTGGGTCACATCGGCAGGGATAACACCGCCCGCCAATGGACGGCTAAACTGTGCGTCAAGTTGCAGGAATGCCCACACCAGATACACGCCAAGCGCATATAGCGCGATAACAATCCAGAATGTCGCAAATCCGGCCCCGGCGTGTCGCCAGAGCTGTTTCCAATCAATGCTCATAATTGCCCCTACGGTTTTACAACGTCATTGAGACGTTCAACAGCGCGGTTATATTCGTTGATTTCGGAAGGCGCTTTATTCCCCCCGAATAGCTGGAACATGGTTCCAAGGAAAAGAAGCGCTGACGTGGCAAGGATGATCCAACTGCGGTATTTGTCCCGCTGCGCTTTGCGCCGTTCCTCTTCTAGCTGGTCCCGCTCTTTCAGAATGCGATCAATGATCGGTTCAAGTTTTTCCTCAACCCATCGATCCAGATTGTCCCGCAATAAGCTGACCTGATCGCGCTCAATGTCAGACCGAGCCCCCGCAATGCGGTACTCCATCTGCTTCTCAAGCTCTTCAGTCTGCACCTTGTCGCGTTCTTCGACATATTTGCGCATCGATTCCTGGACCGTACGCATAGTTTCCATCGATGGCGCATAGCGCAGATCATATTCGAGCTTTAGAATCCGCTCCCTTAGAGCGCCATCGGCCCCGGAAGACATGGTTAAACCCCATCAAAGGCGTGGCTGTTCAGGAACTGGATTTCAGACGAAAGCCGCTCATGTTTGCGGATCTCGTCCGCCGATGCTTCGCCTCTGTGGATTTGATGGCCGATCTCAAGCCATTTATCACGCAAGGCCTTAGCCTGCGGAGCCATAGGCTTGTCAGGCATGAAAAGGTCAGCAATTGCAGCGGGCGGCTCTACATGGCGCGGGTGGCTATCTATCGCGGCTTTGACCGCCTCAAGCTCGTCAAGCATCTTGTCGGCTGCTGTTGGCTCACGCTTTTCCCACGTATGCGGATCTGGCCAGCCTTCGTCGATCTCTCCGTCAGACTCAGCCAGAACTTGCATATGGGCCACGTTCTCAGCCCGCCAGGCGTCGAAGTCAGCGCGGTCTGTTAGCGTTGCTTGTCTGTGCGCGGGATAGAGCCGCAGGATATTTAGGCGACAGCGCACGCGCAGGTCATTGGTTCTCTGTTCCATTAGAGCCTCGCTTGTGTTATTGTTTTGGGATGACGACCGAACTAGGACTTTTCTTGACAGACTGGCTGATCTCATGGGTCGTCTTTATGGTTTTTGCGTATGCGCTAGCTTATAGCCGCGCTACTGTCTGGCACCTTCGAGAGCGCTTTCGGGAATCCACTGCCCGTCGATCAAAAGCTCAATCGGTGCGCTCTCAAGCTCGCTGAGCGGTGTTTCATAACCATAGACAAGCCGCTTATCTTTGACCCCTAAGCGGCGTTCTTGTGGGGACACACGCAGATCATTTGCACGCTCCTCATGTGCCTTTGTCCAGATAAGACCATCTCCCGGTGCGCCATTCTCACGTATCCAGCTGTAGAACGCAGCTCTACGGCCCCGCTCGGCCTGCCATGCTTCTGTGTTGGCGCGCTTCTGAACAGACTCTTGAGCGCCGCCCAAGTCCGGTTTCAGGCCGGGCGCAGGTGGCAAGCCATTCTCTGAGCGCGCACGATTTGCCTCAATCGCCTGATTTGCTGAATTATAAAGCCCGGACACAAACGGACTAGGCCCGCCAGGAGGCTGAGTTGCTGCTTGTGGTTTGCTGAAATGCTGAGCCGCTTCAATCGCTCCCATCCCAGCAAGACCAACACCCGCAAGCATCGGAAGCGGGCCACCCATGACGCCAGCCCCTGGGGGCGGTGGTGGGCGCATAGGCGGCACCTGTCCGGCTCTCTGTGTAACTTCGCCTTGGCTCTTGCTCATCGCATCGCGCAACACGTCTTTGCGGCGACGTGGACCGCCTCCAACGTCGATGGAGCCATTTTGGTTGCCGAGGAGGCCGGGGTTGCTTGGTTGCCCACCGCTTCGGGTTAGAACCAGCACTGGCCCGCCCTGTGTCATCTCGCGGCTAAGGGTATAGCCGCTCAAATCCGCGCGCTCGATCATCTGGCGATAGATGCGCTCTTGCTGGTCAGTATGCGCGCCGAAAACCAGCCTTTGGGGCTTCTGGTTCTCAACAATATCCCGCACTCTAGCTTCGACACCGCCCAAGATTTCCTTTGTCTCGCCTAGTGAGAATTGCGGTTGATCGGCTGGCCTGCTGTAGCCCGCGCCATTCACCGAGAAATCAACGAAAGTGTCACCATTCTTTAGCTGCCCAGTAGCGACGTCAACCTGAGAGCCACCGGAAGTCTTGAAGGCGTTCGGCGCGGCTGAGCCGGGGGGCGGTGTGGCCTGAGAGGCAGCGATAGCCGCTTGCGGCGAGGCTTGAGGCCCGCCAGGCAGTTGATCCAGAGGAACCGGCTGAGCATCCCTGAAAACCACATCATCTCGCACAGCTCGACGCGCCCGCGCCATATCGCGGTCTGGGAAGTATTTCTGAAATGCCGCCGACAGTGTGCGCCCGCCCGGAAAGTTAAAGATGCGCATTCCTTCAGATTGAAGTTGCCGCCTGATTTCGTAAGCGGTTCCAGATGTGTTTACTGAGCCTTCAGGAGGAATGACCCGCTCAACGACACCCTGAAAACGTCTGAGCTTTTGGTACTGTTCAGGGCTGAATATCTCCTGTGCGATTGTCTGATTTCGCCCAGTTAGAAGGTCTTGCAGATTATCCCTTAGAACTTTTGGATTATACGTGCGATCTGTCTGCGCCATAACGCGCTTCATCGCTGCCTCTTGCAGTGCCGCCCACTCTGCCGAGTCTTCGCCAAGAGCTCGCTTCAGCTGCGGAATAACAACCCGAACGCGCTCCGTAGGCGCAATTTTCGCCGCGCCAAGAATGTATTCAAGTGTTTGCTCTGGTGAGGCTTCAGCCCGGATCAAGCGATCAAAAACCTTGTTCGCCTCAAAATTCTTGGCGAACTCCGCGCGTAGCTCTCGCGCGCTTTGGTATGCAGCGATAAATCCCTCATCGCCCTCGAATAACTTCTGATCAACTGCATCATCAAGAAAGCGGTCAAACGAGCGCTTGACTTGAACAGCAGCGCGTTTGTCCGCTGGATTCGATGCACTCGCATCAATGGCACGATTCAAGATTCGCCGGGTGTTTTCCAGCTGCTCAAATGGTAGGCCCTGACTTCCGCCCGCATTGCCCATATTCGCCACAGTACGAAGCGCCGCGGCTGTGTTTGGATGAAGGGTTTTAAACCCCTCCGGGTCAATTTGCAGCTGTTGCACCAAATCATTGTCCAGGCCGCTTACCACGGCATCCGGCATTGATTGAACGCCGCGAGCTTGCAGCGTCGCGTTCATACCCTTAGCGGTCTCATAAGCCTGCCGAACACCTTGCTGCTCTTGCCCTGCTCTACGCTTAAGCCCCTCACTGAATACAGCACCTGCATCATTCGCAGTATCAAATTGATTGCCCGCCAAGGTGCGGCCTGCCGCTCTAACAGATTCCCGCTGCTCATCCATAAACGGGCGCATCACATGCCCGGCACTTTCAGAACGTCCCCCGCGCGCAGCCGCCTGCTCAAAAGCTATCTGGTTTATGTCATTTGTCGCCTGCCCCTGTGTCAGCCTGACACCAAATTCATCGCGGGCGTTTGAAGCAATTGTAGGCCGACCGCTACTCGCACGCCGCAAGCGCTTGCCAATGTTTACGGCACCCTCTGCCAAGTCGATTGTGCCCTTGCCTGATGTTGTAAGGATGCCGCCCGCAGCCGCACCGCCCAAACCACCAATGGTCCTTGCAAACGGGTCTTTCGTGTCTGCCGCAGAGGCCCCATAGACGCCCCCCGTGACTGTCCCGCCCGTGCGCAATCCTAGCATTTGAGAACCAACGCCGAATGCCGGTAAGCCAGAAACCATTTCAAGCGCCATGGATTCGCCGGGACGCTCTTGATACGCCTTGTCAGTGAGCATTCGCAGGGCGTCTTTGGTATCATCCCCGAAGAGAACGCCAGCTACCTCGTCGCTGGCAGCGAGTGTTGCGCCACGCATTGCCACCGCCTGCCGCTGGAGGCCTGCGCCCTGTGGCATATAGTCTAAAAAGGTAGCATCCGGGTCATAGTCTCGGTAACTCGGCTCATTAAGACTTGAAACGATTGGGGCTCCCTCGCGATCACGGCTAACGTAGAGAGAACCATCGCTGTGGGAATCCACTTCGTTTTGGAGATGAGCAGCTTCAATATCGTTGATTTGCGAAATGACTGCATCGGGATTCACCGGATTGGGTTGCGTGTTTGGCCGTGCAGGCGTCACGCCGATGCCCGACGACTTCGCCTCTAGTTCCGCTAGTCTACGCTCTCGGCGCAGATTCTCAAGCTCTTCGCGTTCACCCGGCATTTTGTGAGGCCTTCCATGCGCGCAATTCTTGTAATTCAGCCGCCTCAGGCGCAGTGAGGTTCTCTGACCCAACACTTCCCTCAAGAGCCGCATACCGCTGCATTCGATTGGCCATCTCAATTGCCATCGGATCTGAGCCCGCACGCTGCGTTACATACTCATAAGCGGCCAAGTCTATTTGCCCACTATCATAAGCCCTCTGAAGCGCTTGCCCGGATCCAAAGCTGACGTCTAACACGTGTAGCTTTGTCAGGGCTGATTCATACTGATCACCCTTGATTGCCCCAAGCCAAGCCTTCATTTCGGCATCCGAATCCATTGCCCGCGCCGAGACGTCAGACATAGAAATCATCTTCATGAGCATATTCATGGAGATGCCCTCGATATTGTCGCGCGCGGTATCGTTGTCGGCATTCCCAAGATCGCCACCTAACGCATCTTGAAACCGTCCCACTGGGGTCTTGCTGTACATCGCGCCAAAGTTCTCGCCCGCAGAGTTTTGCTGAGAACGAATTGCCTTGTTCTTATTCAGAGTGGCATAACTTCCAATTAGGGCATCAATGGTGGTTGGATCGTTTCTTGATGTACTCTTGTCGGCGGCTGCTTGCGCTGCGCGTGCCGCCTCACTGCCCGGGATTGGAATGTCCCGATATGTTAAGTTATCAGCATCCCATATCCGCTGAAACCCAGGAGGGGGCTTGTTTACGATTGGCCGATTGCCGGGAGTTCCATCACCAGTGTGAACCGAAACCATAGAGCTAGGATTCTGCGCCCTATGCATCGCTGCCTGCGCGGTCAGCTCTTGAGCCGCAACCTTGCGTTCATCTAGCGGGTCAGCTGGCTTCGCTGGGGCTGTGCCGATGACACCGCCGCCATACATCAAGCTGTCACTCGCATTGACGTTCTGGTGCTTCATAAACTCTTCAGGCGAGGCCATGAAGCGTCCGCGTGTCGATCCGCGCAAGTCCATCTGGTCCGCAAGATTGTTCAGGCGCTCAAATTGAGCCATTTCTTGCTGCTGAGACGCCATCTGCGCCTGCCGCGCATCAAAGCGCTTGCCCTGCTCCGCAAGGAAATTCTGGTGTCCTGCATCATACTGCCGGTCATAGCTGTTAGGTGTCAGCATCCGCGCGATCGCCCCTCGCGGTTTGGAGTATTTCTGAAAGGGATTTGCACCGCCCGGGGCTGAGAGCTGACCGGGGGGCATGATCGGGGGCACACCAGACGGATTTGTCTGCGGCTTGTTCATGCCCAAAAGCTGGCTCAGCATACCCCGGCTATTCTTGTCAGGGTCAAATCCAGGAATTGCGTCAAACTGATCTGTGACACCTCGCAAAACGTCAAGCAGGCCCATTATGCTACCCTCCCGTGATTTTCATGAAACCCGAACTGTTTTTCGGCGGATTTTCGGGCAGCCATTGCGTCAGATAATTCTTGAAAATAACCGAGGTGCACCCAGCGACCGCCTCGACCTATGGAGGCAATCCACTTTTTCCTCGACGGATTCCATCTAACACCATGATAAACAGACGCAGATTTATCATTTAATCGCCGATTTTTGGTGTTCTGTTTGCGGCTCGTG
>Ga0316207_10003961_pt1 | contig 13279 bp, 13 predicted proteins | sample 6weekpyrite_MG_FD_204943 | JGI IMG/M metagenome (GOLD analysis project Ga0316207, IMG submission 204943) | Microbial mat bacterial communities from mineral coupon in-situ incubated in ocean water Damariscotta River, Maine, United States -... | ecosystem: Environmental > Aquatic > Marine >... | reverse complement strand
TGATCTCGCATGATCGCGATTTCCTTGATGCGGTAGCAACACATATTGGTCATATTGAACAAACAACACTGACATTACATACAGGTAATTATTCGGCCTTCGAAGTACGCCGTGCAGAACAGTTGTCGCACCAACAAGCGGCCTATGTGCGTCAACAACGTGAGATTGCGCATATGCAAAAGTTTGTTGATCGCTTCCGCGCCAAGGCAACCAAGGCTAAACAGGCACAAAGCCGCATTAAGGCACTTGAACGGATGAAGGTCATTAATCAGGCACACGTTGATTCACAATTTGATTTTCATTTCAGGCCACCTGTTGAATTACCCAATCCTTTACTCAAGATGGAGCAAGTCGCGGTTGGCTACAACCAGACATCGATTTTAGAAAAGGTGAAACTTATTATTGGTGAAGGTGACCGGATTGGTTTGCTCGGGCATAACGGCGCAGGTAAATCGACCTTGATTAAATTCATTGCGGGGGAGCTACAAGCACAATCAGGAAAGAGTCAGTTTGCCAGTGCGATTAAAATTGGCTACTTCGCGCAGCATCAGTTAGAGCAGCTTGATCCTCAAGCCAGCCCATTATTGCATATGCAACGGCTTGATAAAAAAGCCGGTGAGCAAGAACTGAGAAACTTTTTAGGCGGTTTCGCTTTTAATGGTGATATGGCGACATCGCCGGTAGCACCTTTATCTGGTGGTGAAAAAGCACGTTTGGTGCTGGCGATGCTGGTTTATCAAAAACCTAATTTGTTGTTACTGGATGAGCCGACGAATCATTTGGATTTGGAAATGCGTCATGCTCTGTCAGTTGCCTTGCAAGAATTTGAAGGTGCGTTGGTGGTGGTCTCACATGATCGACATTTACTGCGAACAGTGACGGACACCTTATTATTGGTTGCACATGGCAAGGTCGAACCCTTTGATGGCGATCTGGATGATTATCGCCAGTGGATTAAAGATCAAAATCGCCAACAGTCGAGCAATAATGACAATAGTGCAAGCACATCATCACCAGATAGTCGCAAGCAACAACGCCAGAATGCGGCAGAGCAGCGCAAACTAACACAGCCCTTGCGTAACAAGATTAAGAAATATGAAAAACAAATGGATAGTTTATCGAAGGATAAAGATAAGGTAGAGCAGCAGCTTGCCGACACCGAGCTTTATAGTGACGCGAACAAGCAGAAATTGAAAGAAATACTTGAACAACAAACACTAATTGTAAAAGGCCTGGCAGAAGCGGAAGAACAATGGATGATAGCTAGCGAAGAGCTTGAAACGCTTGACGGAGTTAATTAAAAGCGTAAAGTGAAAAAATAATAAGAACTGGAGGAATGAATAATGAATGATGCAACAACACAAGCAGATGGAACCGCTAAAATTATTTACATCTTGTATTTGGTTGGTGTGGTTTTTGGTCTGACAGGTATTATTGGTGTAGTCATGGCCTACATAAATAGGAGTGAAGCCGAAGACTGGTTGAAAAGCCACTATCAGTTTCAAATTCGAACCTTCTGGATTGGTGCTTTGTATTTGTTCATTGGTGCGTTATTAAGTGTTGTATTGATTGGCTATTTGGTTATTCTATTCTGGGTTGTGTGGTTAATCGTTCGTTGCGTTAAAGGCATGAAATCACTGGATCAAAGACAGGCGCACCCTAACCCAACGGGCTGGATGTTTTAATTAAATTACCTATTTGTAAGAATATTGACCGGCGATTTTATATCGCCGGTTTTTTTATCTCCTTTCCCCACTTTCTATTAAATTAATCTTGGTTTTGATGATTTATATCTATAAGCATATATGCGTTATAATACCGGTTCATTATTGACAGGTTTTGAATATGAAGTGGTTAGATAAATTACCGTGGTTTATGGTTATTGCTTTTGCAGTGACAATTGGTCTTGCGCCGTTCGCGCCTGAGCCACATGTGGTCGAGAAATTGAAAATGTTGATGGCGGGTGAGTTGGCACGGCCAATCGATATTTTTGACTTTATTATGCATGGCACGCCCTGGGTATTGATTGTGCTTAAAACGATTAGGCAGTTTGCAGTAAAAATTTAGTTTTTTTGAATAAGGAAAATGATGATGCGATTGAGTTTGATTATTTTCTCCTTACTCCTACCGGCTTATGTTTGGGCAGGAACTGAAAAAATTGATTATCAGCAGCAAGTGCTGATACTTCCTGGTGGCAAGGTCAATGTTAAAATCCCTGTCGGCATGCAACTTGAGTTGCTGACGGATAAAATGGATAGTCCGCGACTGTTAACATTTACTAGAAATGGAGATCTTTTTGCGGGCTCCCGCTCGGGTAATGTTTATCGTATTACGCCTCCCTATACAAGCGCCAAAGTATTGATTGATACAGGCGGTTATCCGCACAATGTTGCTTTTCGTGATAATGAAATATTCATTGCCAGAACAGAGGGGCTCTATCGCGCAGCTTATCGTTCCGGGCAAAATAAACTATCCAATGATGCGCTGCGTCTGGTTGCCAGAATTCCCGGTGGTGGCGGGCATAATAGTCGCACTGTAGGGGTTGGTCCGGATCAACGTGTTTATCTTAGTCTTGGGATTACGGGTAATTGCAGCGATGAATACCTTGGCAATTCATACCCGTTTAATGATCGTCGTGGTGGCGTGATGGTATTGGATGAGAGCTCTTCTAAGCCAACATGGAAAACGTTTGCTTCGGGTCTGCGTAATCCAGTGGGCTTTGATTGGCATCCGGATACCGGCGTGATGTATGCCAGCAATAATGGCCCGGATCACCTTGGTTTTGATTTGCCACCGGAATACTTCTCCCGTCTTGAGCAGGACACCTTTATGGGTATGCCCTGGTTTCAATATGACGGTAAGAAATTACGTCGTGACAGTTGTATAGAAACGTCTCCTCCTCAACCCGCTAAGCAAGTCAGTTTGCCAGTGGCAACATTTCCTGCTCGTAATGCGCCGATGGGGGTTCATTTTGTGCCAGCGAACGGCCTTGATGCTAATTTTATTGGTGATGCGGTGGTAGCTTTGAAAGGTTCATGGGGTACCAAGCCATCCGGGAGCTTTTTTGGCGATCCGGCCTCACGGCGAGAGCCCAAGCTGGTGGTGGTGCGATTTAAAGACGGCGAGGCACAGCGGGTTGATGATCTTGTAACGGGTTTTCAATTAGAAGATGGCAGCCGATGGGCAAGACCGGTGGGTGTGGCAACAGGCCCTGATGGGGCGCTTTATTTCACCAGTGACAGTGGTGTTAATGGTTTGTTTAGATTGAAGAAAGTCATAAAATAGGCATTTGTCAGCGCTAAATTGCAGCCAGGCAGAACGGGGTTGTGATATTATATGTAGCTTATAAAAGACATAAATACCTCCCGGAGAATCAAGACGTGGGCGAAACAGCAGTGGGTTTAACAAGCAGAAATTCCTTTACTAAGGAAGAGATACTTCAATGCGGGCATGGTGAGTTATTTGGTGAGGGTAATGCACAGTTACCGTTGCCGCCAATGCTTATGTTCGATCGTATTACGCATATTAGTGAAGAAGGTGGCGAGCACGGCAAAGGGCAAATTATTGCGGAGTTAGATATCAAAGAAGATTTGTGGTTTTTTGGTTGTCACTTCGAAGGTGATCCTGTGATGCCGGGTTGTCTGGGGCTTGATTCTATGTGGCAGTTAATCGGTTTTTTCCTTGGTTGGAAAGGTGGGCCAGGCCGCGGTCGTGCTTTGGGCGCAGGAGAAGTTAAATTTACCGGTCAAGTTACACCGAAAAACAACAAAGTCACTTACCGTATCGATTTGAAACGCGTCATCATGCGAAAATTGATTATGGGTATAGCTGATGCGAGCATGGAAGTTGATGGCAAGGTAATTTATACCGCTAAGGATTTGCGAGTAGGCCTGTTTACAACGACTGAACAATTTTAAGAGAGATTGGCATGAGACGTGTAGTAATTACTGGGTTGGGTATTGTTTCCCCCATTGGCAATAACGCTGAGGAAGTCACTAACTCTTTGCGTGAAGGACGTTCCGGTATTGAGTTTTCACAGGAATATGCTGACCTGGGTTTCCGTAGTCATGTGCATGCACCAGTACATATTGATCTAAAAGAACACATTGACCGTAAATTAATGCGTTTTATGGGTGATGCGGCTGCATTCAATTACATCGCTATGAAACAGGCCGTTGAAGATGCAGGTTTACCAGAAGAGGTTGTTTCAAATGTCCGTACTGGACTGATTATGGGTTCTGGTGGTGGTTCAAATGAAAATGTGACGACTGCTTCGGATACGCTGCGTGAAAAAGGTGTCAAGAAAATTGGTCCGTATATGGTTACGCGCACTATGGGTAGTACTACATCAGCGTGTTTGTCGACGGCGTTTAAAATTAAAGGTATTAACTATTCCATTAGTTCTGCTTGCGCAACCAGCGCACACTGTATTGGTAATGCTTTGGAGCAAATTCAGATGGGCAAACAAGATGTGATGTTTGCCGGTGGTGGCGAAGAAGTTCACTGGAGCATGTCAGATTTATTTGATGCGATGGGTGCGCTGTCTTCAAAATATAATGATGCGCCTGAAACAGCTTCTCGTCCATATGATTCAACGCGCGATGGCTTTGTGATTGGAGCTGGTGGCGGTTGTGTTGTGTTAGAAGAACTCGAACATGCCAAGGCACGTGGTGCAAAAATTTATGCTGAAATAACCGGCTATGGTGCAACATCAGATGGCTATAATATGGTTGCACCTTCAGGTGAAGGCGCAGTGCGTTGCATGCAACAAGCGATGACTACGGTCGATACACCCGTTGATTACATCAATGCCCACGGTACCAGTACACCGGCCGGTGATTTAAAAGAACTTGAAGCAGTAAAAGAAGTATTTGGTGAAAAGATTCCTGCTATTAGTTCAACGAAATCATTAACGGGGCATGCACTGGGCGCAGCAGGTGTTAATGAGGCGATTTATACCTTGTTAATGCAACAAGAAGGTTTTATCAGCGCAACGGCTAATGTTAATGATCTGGATCCGGAAGCAGAAGGTGTACCGATTGTACGTGAGCGCATGGATGATGTAACGCTGGATACGGTCATGTCGAATAGTTTTGGTTTTGGTGGTACTAACGCAACCCTGATTTTCAGTCGCTATAAAGACTAAACCCTCTCCAATTCAATCACCCTGCGTCAGAAATTGTTGTCTGGATGACGACGACATCTGCATGGGGTGTTTTCGTCACATCGATGAAATTGTTCGCTGGGGACGTGCCAGTGAAGATGAGCGACGACAGATTTTACTTGAGGCTGATCAGCGTCGGGATACTAAGAAAATTCCTAGATAAATATAGAACTGGGTTGGGTTCGCACTGCTGCCAGGTAATAACTGCTGGCTGAACAAACGCTCTTCGAGACGTTTGTAATTCGCCATCACCTAATACCTGACATCATTGCTGATGAATTTAGGTTTTTCGTTCTTTTTCGGAGCGGGTATCAGTTATTGTGCAGCGCCGAATTTCAAGCGTCCCGCAGGGCGCTTGTCCAGGCGATGTGCAATAACTGATGGCCGCGACCTTCGCGGATATTTTTTATTAAGTACGAAATTAAGTTGGGTTCGCACTGCTGCCAGGTATTAGCTGCTGGCTGAACAAACGCTCTTTGAGACGTTTGTAATTCGCCATCATCTAATGCCTGACATCAGTGCTGATGGCGGTGAATTGTGCTGTAATTTTTAGATTTAGCGTTTAGTTTTAAGAAGAACAACTCACAGAGATTTTTTGTGCCCAATCAGGTGGTAGCCCTGCGTATTGTTCATATTCAGGCTGTTCATCAAAAGGCTTACGCAATAATTCAAGCAATCGATCTATTTCAGAATAATCTTTCTCATCTTCAGCTTTGCGAATAGCGGCTTCGGCCATGTAGTTACGTAAAATATATTTGGGATTGACTTTATTCATTGCCTTGGCACGTTCAGTATCAGAGCCCGGCTCATGTTTTAATCTAGCGGCATATTTATCAGCCCATGCATCGAATGCATCTTGTTGTATAAAATGATCTCTGATGTTGGTGTTGTATTGTTTTTCCAAAGTGGAAAATTTACTGAGTTGGCGGAACAGAATGGTGTAATCAACTTTATCGTCTGCCATTAAGTCTAATAACTCCTGCATTATGGCTTGATCTTCGTCACGCTGTAACTGTAATCCCAGCTTGCCGCGCATTTGTTGTGAAAATTCCTCGATGTAGGCATGTTGGTAATTATCCAGTTCAGCTCGGGCAATGTTGGCGGCAGTGGTACCATCGTCATCGAATAAAGGCAGTAGTGCTTGTGCCAGGCATGTGAGATTAAATAAACCAATACTCGGTTGTTGATCAAATGCATAACGGCCTTGGTGATCAGAGTGATTACAAACGAAACCTGGTTCATAAGCATCCATGAAACCATAGGGGCCGTAATCAATCGTTAAGCCGAGTATCGACATATTGTCGCTATTCATAACACCGTGAGAAAAACCAACCGCCTGCCATGCGGCAATCATTTTAGCAGTGCGTTTAATGACTTCTGACAGTAATGCAAGGTAAGGGTTGTTAGCATCTTTGAGCTCAGTGTAGTAAGAATCAATCACATAATCCGCCAGTGTCTTTACGTGTTCAAAACGGTTGTTGTGATAAAAATATTCAAAACTACCAAAGCGCACATGTGAAGGGGAAACCCGCAGTAACATAGCGCCGGATTCAATTTGCTCGCGATAGACTTCTTCATCGCTAGCGATAATGCAAAGGGCTCGACTACTGGCAATGCCAAGGTTATGCATGGCTTCGCTGCAGAGGTACTCGCGAATAGTTGAGCGTAATACGGCGCGACCATCCGCACCACGAGAATAAAGGGTTGGGCCACTACCTTTGATTTGTAGATCCCATTTACCATTGTATTGGGTTTCCAGTTCACCCAGCATGATGGCACGTCCATCTCCAAGGCGCGGCACAAATTGACCAAACTGATGGCCGGCGTAGCATTGGGCGATGGGTTGCATTGCATCTAATAGCGTATGGCCTGAAAAGGCAGCGAGATGCGCCGGATTTGAGAAATCAATATCGCCGAGTTCCAATAAATTAACCACGTCGGTATTTAAGCTGGCTAGATGAGCTCCTTGAAGTGGCTGAGGTTTTACAGGGTTAAAAAACTCGTCAGGAAGGCGGGCGAAGCTATTATTGAATTTCAATTTATTAAGCGCAGACATACACAGTATTCATGAGTAAATAACTCAGGTATTTTACATTGAAATGGAGGGTGAGGGGATGCTTATTTATCGTAGCGCAGAGGGTTAAATAGATACTCGAGTCCGTTAACCTTAATTTCATGTACGATTTTAAGCATTTCGCCTAGCTCACCGTTAGGGAAGCCTTTGTTAGCAAACCAGATCACATAGGGTTCGGGTAGGTCGATAAGCAGTCGATTGGTATATTTGCCAAAGGGCATGCGATAGTCAGCGAGTTTGAGTAAAAGCTGAGGGTTGGATGTGAGTTGATTGTCCAACTAGCTAGGCAGCAGTCGCCTGTAAGTAACCAATGATGTCATTGGATTCATAAAGCCAGTTGGTATTACCTTCGTCGTCAACGACTTTTAAACAAGGCACTTTTATCTGTCCACCGCCTTTCAACAGTTGTTCGCGGTGTTTACTGTCGTGCTGAGCATCGAGAAGCTTGATATTTAAAGACTGGCGCTTGATTGAGCGTCGTACTTTGATGCAAAAAGGACAAGTTTTGAATTGGTAAAGCGTCATATTAGCGGTCAGAGCATCGAGTTGTTGTTGAGCATTTTCGCTACGCTGAATGCCACGAGGTGTAGTGAGCCAATCACCGAATAGCATTAGTGGGCCAATAATGGCACGTATAGTTTTGAAAAAGGCTCGAATTAACCACTTCATGTGTATTGACCGTTGTCTGTAACTCTAAATAGGGCGTGATTATATAATTTTTTGAGGATGTTTGTCCTGATCACGAGTTAGTTTATTCAAATGCTTGTTTCGTTGGGTTTTTTACGAAAAACGATAAGCCAATGTATACTAGCGACAGTGAAATTAACGCAGAACTAGGAGATAACCGTGCCGAAGGCAAGTGATTTAAAACGTGGGATGATTGTGGAGATTAATGGCATGCCACATGCGGTAAAACAGGTTGAGTGTAAAAGTCCCTCGTCACGTGGCGCGGCAACCTTATACAAGGTTCGGTTTAATAATTTGCAGACACGCCAGAAACTTGATGAATCATATAAAGGTGATGATTTACTTAAGGATGCAGATTGTGTTCGGACGCAAGTGCAGTATTCATATACCGATGGTGACATGATGATCTTTATGGATATGGAAGATTACAGTCAGCACAATCTTTCTGAAAGTGAACTTGAAGGGCAGCGAGAATATATTACTGAAGGGCTGGAAGGGATCACTGCATTACTCATGGATGGTCAGATTATCGGAATTGAATTACCGGCTACCGTTGTAATGACGGTGACTGATACCTCTCCAGCTATAAAAGGTGCGACCGCAGCGGGTAGAACTAAGCCGGCAACATTAACTACTGGCCTTGAAATACAGGTACCCGAGTATATTGAGATTGGTGAAGTTGTGAAGGTTCATACAGGTAACGGCAATTTCATGTCACGCGCCTGAATGACACATTACAGTGTAAAAATTTCACCGCGGGCTAAACACGTTAGCCTAAAGATTACGCCGCTTGATGGACTGATAGTAGTGGTGCCCAAAGGTTTTAATCATTCTTTACTGGATGATCTGGTAGCAAGTCGTTCAGACTGGATAGAAAAAACACTACGTCGATACGAAAACTATCAGTATCAGAAAGATGATATTTGTTTACCTAAACAGATCTCATTGCCTGCATTGAATGAACAGTGGCAGATTGATTACATTGCAACAGCGTCAACTACAGTAAGAGTTGTTGAAAGCAGGCAGTTTCAATTACGGGTAATGGGTAATATTAAGGACGAAAACGCATGTTTAAAAGCTCTGCGTCGCTGGTTAATGCGGCATGCAAAACAAAACATACTGCCATTACTGGAACTAGCCAGTAAAGAGAGCGGCTTAAACTACAGTAAAGTAACCGTTCGAGGTCAACGTACCCGCTGGGGAAGTTGTTCCAGCACAGGAGCAATAAATCTGAACTATCAGTTGCTGTTTGTTAGTTCTGCCATGATGAAGTATGTGTTGATACATGAGTTATGCCATACGGTTCACCTAAATCATTCTAAGGCTTTTTATCATTTGCTTGGAAGCCTTGTTCCTGGGTATAAGAAAGTCGAGTTGCAACTTAAGCAAGCATGGCAAAGCATGCCCGGCTGGTTACAGAGATTGTAGTTTTATCCATGTCGGGTCTAAATCATTTTGATGTCATTATCATTGGTGCTGGTGCAGCAGGATTAATGTGTGCTATCACGGCAGGCCAACGCGGACGGACAGTGTTAGTACTGGAAAAATCAAACAAGGTCGGTAAAAAAATACTCATGTCGGGTGGAGGACGATGCAATTTTACCAACCTTTATACAGAGTCTGAAAATTATATTTCAATGAACCCGCATTTCTGTAAATCAGCTTTGTCGCGTTATACACAGTGGGATTTTATAGATCTTGTGAGCAAGTATGGCATTGAGTATCACGAAAAAAGTCATAAAAATAATGATGGAGAAGATATTTATAAAGGTCAGTTATTTTGTAATGAATCATCAAAACAAATTTTAGCGATGTTAATAGCAGAGTGTGACAAGGTTGGTGTTCAGATAGAAACGCGTTGCGAGATAGAATCGATAGAGTGTGATCACGGTTTTCAGTTGTTGACGAATTTAGGCGAGAAGCATTGTGACTCATTAGTGGTGGCCTCGGGCGGTCTGTCAGTTCCAACGCTAGGGGGATCTGGTTTTGGCTATGAGATTGCGCGCCAATATGGGATGAATGTATTGGAAAACAGGGCAGGCTTAGTTCCTTTTACCTTATCGGGTGTACTCAAAGAAATGTCATCACGTATGTCAGGTTTGGCTATTCACGTTGATATATGTTGCCAACAACATTGTTTTAATGAAGAGTTGTTATTTACACATCGCGGTTTAAGCGGGCCGGCGGTGCTACAGGTTTCGAATTACTGGTCGCCGGGTGACTCGGTTGTTATTGATCTTTTGCCTGGTTTTGATGTTATTGCGATGTTATTGCAGGAAAAACAAGACAATGGGAAAAGCATGTTGCGAAAAGTATTGGTCAAATACCTTCCTAAAAAATTAGTTGTTGAATTTGAAGCTTTGTATTGGTCAGCAGAAGAGAAAATGCCGATGGCAGAAATAACCGATACCAGACTGAGGGAAGTGGCTGAGAATATCTCAGCATGGACGTTGAAACCATCAGCGACCGAAGGCTACCGTACAGCTGAAGTGACGCTGGGCGGTGTTGATACGAATGATCTTTCATCTCAAACGATGGAAAGTAAAACACGACCAGATTTATATTTTATAGGCGAGGTTGTCGATGTAACTGGGCACCTTGGCGGATATAATTTCCAATGGGCATGGTCATCGGGCTACGTTGCCGGTTTAAGCGTCTAAGGCTTATGAAAAGGCTCAATGAGTTTCCTGACAACATCATAATCGGCGTCTTTTGCAGGTGCAAAACCATTATATTTTTTACTCAATGCTTTAATGATAGCGCGATGTCGGGGGTTACTGTCATCCAAGGCAAGGAAGGCATTCTTTAATTTGTTACGTATCGCTCTATCAAGCTTGCTGCTTACGGCAATATTGTATGGAGGCAAGGCAGGCGAACTATACAAAATACGTAGCCCTTTGGATTCCCATTTAAAGGCTTTAGTGTCTTTAAGGATGCCGGCATCGAAATCACCGACCTGAACACCGCGGGCAATATTGTCGTAGTGGCCAATAAATTTATAACTACCGAGTTTTTTTAGCGGCATACCTGAACCAACAACGACCGCGCGTTGTAATAAGGCAGCTTTGTCACCGAAAGCAAACTCTGCACCTTCTAAATCAGCAATAGTTTTTATCGGGCTATCTTTACGCACTACAATCATTAATTGAAACGATGCTTTGTTATTCGTAACGGTTTTAACAAGAATATCCGTATCACCTTTTTTATGCGCTTTAATGTAAGCGACAGGTGTTAAATAAGCTAGATCAACATTATTCGAAGCGACTTCATTAATAGCCGATGCCATATTGGGTGATAATTGTAACGAAACAGGACGATTAATTGACTGGCTTAAATATTCTGTTAATGGTGTTAGTTTGCGATGCATGACAGCAGGAATGTCCATAGCAACTGAACCAAACTTCAGGTCATTGGCGTATACATGCGATGCATTACTGGTAAAGCTGAGAATAAGCAGGCTGTTTAAAATAGTTTTTTGTAGGGTATTTAACATAGTCTTCACCTTAACTGTGCCCAACGTGTGGGCGATCTATGTCGACGGTAATGTCGGCATAATGAGAGATTCGATTGCGGCCTTGTTGTTTACTGTGATACATGGCCATGTCAGCACAATGGTAAATGTCATCAGATGACACTGACTGCCCAGATAGATATGAAAATGTCATCATGCCGAAACTGGCAGTGACAGAGAATTCATGTTGACCACTATTGATGGGAGTTGCTTCAAGTTTAATGCGAAGGTTCTCGGCAATAATACGAATTTCGTGCATATCCGTTTCACGACAAATAATGGCAAATTCTTCTCCGCCGATACGACAACAGATATCCGATTCACGTGTACAACTTTCTATTAATTTCGCAATGGAAAAAAGCGTGGCATCTCCAACACTATGACCATATTTATCGTTGATAGATTTAAAATAGTCGATATCAAAAATAATCAGGCTAACTTTCTTTTGATGGCGCTGCGCATATGAAATTTCTTTGCGTAGCAAAATATCAAAATGACGGCGATTGAAAAGTTCAGTAAGAGCATCGGTGACGCTGAGTAATTTTAATTTTTCATTGATTAGTTGTAATTCATCAGATTGTTTCTGCAGTCGCATATTCTTTTCTTGGACTTCTTTGTTGGCAAGTTCAACTTTTGACTTGAGTAAATTGCTGGTCTCACCAAGGCGTTCTTGCATGGCATTAAAGTGTGAGAACAAATAGCCAAGTTCATCGTTCTCTTCATAGTCGAGAGCAACTTTTTTAAGGCCAGCATCGTCGACATTGTCTCTTAATTTATCTGAGGTATTAACGATTGGGCGGATAATAAAATACGATAAAGCAACATATACGCTGATTGCCATGAGTAAAATTAATAATATTTCACGTTGTATTAATTCATTACGTTGCTCGGCAAAGCGATCAACGATTTTACTGTTATCGAGTTGAATACTTAATCTGCCGACAACAGTTTCGTCAAAAATGACATCTTCTTCGAAGTAGGTCCAGCTGACATTTTGTGTGGAAAGATGTCCGGCTTTTGCCATGACATTACCTTTGCTATTGGTTACTTTGGCATAGTTAATGTCCTGAGACTTCACCAGCTCGTCGAGTAGCAGTTGGATAGTGTGGTAATCGTAACCAACAATACTGTAGGCAACAGACTGCGCCGTAAATCTATTCAAGTCGTTACCGCGTATTTTCGTTTCTTCAAGTATTCTGCTTTCTTGTTGGCGTAGGCTATGCCAACCACTTAACCCTAGAGAAACAAGGAGAATAGATACCAGAACAAGTCCGACTTTTTGGCGGATGCCAAAGGAAAAGAAACCGGGTTGAGTCTGGGTTACCAAGGTATTGTGCTCGCTGCCATGTCGTTTACGTATGTATAAGGAGTTTATCGGACTGAAACGTGATAGCTTTAGCGAATATGAGGCTTTTATTTCGAATAATAAGATCTTGATTTTATGACAATTACTGCCCCGAAATGATGATATTTATGTATGAAATCCCTGTTTAACTAACGTTTGGGGGAGGGGGGCTATTGATATGGATCTTAGACGATGCCGAGTAAAACTGATTCTGCTTTAATAATCATTATGTTGCATGTGTTTGGTTAACACTAAGTATGTTTGTTGAATATGAAATTCCTTATCGCCTGTAGGGCTTGTATTTGTCAAGATTATTGGTGATAATCGCTTCGACTCGACAAATTTAGTCGGTTATTTATGGTCGATAAGAGCATAAATTATAGAGCGTTGCATGGATTCAGGACTACTCGGTCGTTACTTTTGGTTATTTCTAAGTTGCCCCGTTATGAAATGCAATAAGTTTTTTTTTAAATTTTTAAGGTGCATAACATGGCAACT
>Ga0316207_10003960_pt1 | contig 13283 bp, 4 predicted proteins | sample 6weekpyrite_MG_FD_204943 | JGI IMG/M metagenome (GOLD analysis project Ga0316207, IMG submission 204943) | Microbial mat bacterial communities from mineral coupon in-situ incubated in ocean water Damariscotta River, Maine, United States -... | ecosystem: Environmental > Aquatic > Marine >... | reverse complement strand
AGGTTTAACAGCAATGTTAGGCCTTTTTTATATGTTACGTATGTAATGTTAAATATGGAAAAAGATGCATGTTTATGAATGGGATGCATCACATGGGAAATGCATCAATATTATTTTTAATTGACGGTATTATCAGTTCACCGACGGCATTTGGCGCTCGACTAAACGCAATATTTGAAATAAACATTTATGATATCGAGCGTATAGAGGTATTACGTGGGCCGGTATCTGCGTTATACGGTGCTGACGCATTTGCTGGCGTAATCAATATTGTAACCAAAGGCGGGGTAGGTAACGCAATAAATAACGTTGGTGCAGAGATAAGCAACCATAAGGATGCAAAAATCTGGGGACATCAACAATTTGTGAACAACCTCGGACGGTTTAATTTGTCATATAACCTGACTCGAGATAAAAGTGAAAAAATTTACATAAAACGCGATGGCCAAACGCTTTACGATGAAATGTTCGGGACGAATGCGTCATTAGCACCAAGCAATATCGATTACAGTTATCATTCCAGTAGTCTTCAATTAGATTGGAAAAAAAGACATTTTCAAACACAATTCAAATGGCAAACACAATTTGATAAGAAATTGGGTGCATCCGGTGCTGAGGTAATTATTCCGGAGAACAATCAAGCGACAATTCAGTTGGCTGAAAGTAGCGTAAAATACAAAAATACTCTTTGGGATAATGCCCTAAAGTTCGACGCTAACACAGCAATTTCGTACTATAAATTTGATAAATCTGATTCCAGCCCTCACCATGTAACGTTTCCAGCGGGTGCGTTTAACAATGGGTTTCCGGAAGGGGTTGTCGACGAGCAGTATTCTACAGAATTATTTTTTCAGTCTGATGTAAAATTGAGATATCGTTATTCTCTCAGTGAAACAACAATCGGGGCAGGATTTAATATTCTACGATTGATATCAAATCAATATTGGAGAAATTTCAGCATAGATGATAGCGGTGTTTTATCACCTCTCCCCGAAGTTACTGACTTTAGCCAAGATGTTGCTAACGCCATGGATAGGGACAGGAAGAACTATCATGCTATGTTTCAAAATAGTTTGAATGTTTTTAACGATCTCGATTTGCTTATGGGAATACGATATGACAAAAATACGGATTTTGGTGATTATATTAGTCCTCGTTTAGGTGCCGTTTGGCATGCAGATTATAATAAAACAGTAAAATTTCATTATGGCAGAGCATACCTTACACCATCTATGTTTTTAATGTTTTCGCCCAAAGAAAGTTCTTTTTATCAAGGCAACCCAAATCTTAAGCCGCAGTCCATCGACATGTTTCAATTTTCTTTTATTCATCAATTTGTTAATTCAACGGTAAATTATGGAATTTATTATTTTAAGTTGAACAACATGTTTTCCTTTGATAACGGTGCAATTGGGTCACTGTATAATGCGGACATTACGCAAACAGGCTATGGAGCACAAATTGAATTGACACGAAAATTTGATTGGCTTAACGTTGTAGGAAACTATAGTTTTCAGGATGCGGAACTTTCTAATGGTAAAGCGCCCGCGATATACATACCTAAGCATATGGTGTTTCTTAATATCTTTACAAATCTATTTCAAAAATGGAAGCTCGCATTGACCTCGAGCATCAATAGTGAAAAAGAATTATCAAGTAAAGATCACAGAGGCACCATAAAGGGATATACCGTTATTAATGGTAAAATTGAATATCAGTATTCCAATCATTTCAGCATTTTTACGACCGTTAAAAACATTTTTGATGCTGATGCGCGGTCGGCTAGCTTCTCGCCTGGATATGCGTTGCCTGGGCATGTTCCGTTATATGGGCGTAATGTTTTGGTTAGTTTTAGGTATGATTTTTAATGGTAATGTGCTTGTTTCTAAAATATGTGTCAATGATGTGCTCTTGCTCCTGGTAACTAACAGGTCAAGTAAAAATCCATCATCTAAGGAAATGGATTCTTATTTCATTTGGCTGCAAATTTAATTATTTTATACAATGCCAATGCCATGACCGCATCACTTAGCGGATAGAAAAAAAGAGTGTTTTGAAGTCATACCACAATTGTTACGAGGGTCATCACCTTATCGAAAATTGCGCTTTTAGAGGTGAGCAATTTCATTTCCCCGATATAATTTGAAGCGCCATTCTGTAACCGATTGTTATTAAATCACTTTATACCGCTCCCACTCATATACATTCCAACAAATATTTAATTTCCTCCATAAAGATTTCGAAAATTATGTAGATATATCGATCACTTTTGTTTTAAAAAATGCTAAAATCCAGTACCAGATGTGTAATCTACATCACTAAAACTATTTGTCGTTCTTGGTACTTTTATAAAAATAACGTAAAAAGCGAATACACAATATCTGACGAGGAATTCAAATAACATTATTTGGCAACTCACTAATAAAATTTAAAAAAACTGGGCAATTATCAGGCAGGCATGTTAACTAAAAACTCTTTTAAGGTACGATTATATTCTCTAATTTCTACCTTTAAATTCGTTTTGGCTTTCTATAGTACAAACTCAATAGCTGCCGATCCATTGGATTTTGCCGTTACAGTTACATCGCCCAACAATACACCCGAAGCAGTTGTTGATGTCGTACTCGACACCATTTGCCCAGAAATAATTGCAAGTAATGAGAGTGAAAACTCTAATTTACAAAACGTTTGCAATTTCATAGTTGATGCTTCAGCTGATGAAATTGCAAAAGTAACCGAAGAACTCTCAGCTAAATCCAACACAGCCTCAAACACATTAATATCAAAAACACCAACAATGACACCGACCAGCGGTATTGGATTGCGTCTCGCAGCCTTACGAAGCAGTGCCAGAAAAACTAACCAATACGCTTACCATAAAAAAAATAAAAAACGCTCTTCCAGCCCGCTTAATACGGTATTTAATGAACAGGAATCTGAAGAACAAGGCAGTTTATTGTCTCAAAGATTAAGTGCTTTTTTAAATGTGAATAATATTGCTGCAGAACAACTGGAATCGTCTACAGAGATTGGCTATGAAAGTGCAAGCCGAGGTTTACTATTTGGCATTGATTATCGATTACTTAAAAGTACATTCATAGGAATCGCATCACAATACTATACTACTTCAGCTGATTTATCTGATTCGGGCAGTAAATTAAATGCTAATCAAATCGGCATTACAGTGTACGGAACACATTTTATCAATAAGCGCTGGTATCTTGAAACGACATATAGCACAAGCCAACAACAACTCGACATTGAAAGACAAATCGACCTTGATTTAGGACTGAACACAGTCGCCAAAAGTAACACCAACAGCAGACAACTTGGTGTTTATTTTGGAACAGGCTATGATATTCCTCTTAAGTTTGGGTTTAATAGCGTTGCATCTGTTGGCGTTTCATATGTTTCCAACACAATATCTGCTTATACCGAGAGCAATACCGGTGGCCTGGGTTTAGCTATCGATTCACAGTCCATAACCAGCTTAACCACAATAAGTAACCTTCATTTGTCAAAGGCTTTCTCAACTTCCCTTGGCATTATTATCCCACAACTTAGTGGCACATGGGTGCACGAAACAAAACAAGAAGAACTCATTATCGGATCACGATTCGCGAATGACAGCAGTAATACGCGATTTGAATTTGAATCCCCAGCAGCAGACGCCAACTATTTTGTACTTGGTGTTGATCTACAAATGGTATTACCAAAAGGCCGGATGATATTTATGAAATATTCTAATGTCGCTCGATTGCGAGATAAAATCGAACATTCCCTAGCTGCTGGTTTTAGAATGGAGTTTTGATATGACATTGCTAAGACGTTTAAATTTTCTAATCAAAATACCGCTCCTACTATTTTTAATTGTTTTCCTACAAAGCTGTGCTGTGGAAAAAAGTGAATCACAAAATATCGCCTCCATTATTATTGAAAATCCGGAATTGAAATCAAAACCAAATTACGCGCGCGTTTTAAGTCGTGATAGTGACGAAATCCCTTCCGAAGTAACACAAATTATTTTCAAACTCAGTGATAATATCGGTGAATTGATTGCAGAATACGATATGTTGAAAGAAAAACGTGATATCGAATTCAAAGTTCTACCAAATCACACCTATACTTTGACGGGATCTGCAAAAGCAAGCGACGAAATCCTTTATTATAGTAGCGAAATAATCACTGGGCTGCGCCCTGGTGAAGCGAGAAAAATCCCAATATCATTACTGCCTCAACTCCAACTCTCATTGAACCTGAGAACCAACGATGGGCAAGCTGAAAAACCAAGTGAAATAAAAGTACCTGTCGGCACTGCTAATACATCCCAATTTGAATTAGTGTTGGATGGGCTGCAAAACAAAAACGTCACTTGGTATGTTAATAATGTAGCAGGTGGTAACGAGGCAGTGGGCACTATCAATGAAAATGGAGAATATACGCCCCCTGAATTATTGCCTGAGGACATTAATATACAACTTAAAGTGGTACCAGAGATTGCGCCTTCTTTTAACGCAACGATAGATGTTGAACTCGTTAACGGCCCTGACACACAAGCGCCTGTTGTCAGCATTAATCCTGTGGGTGATTTATATGACCAAGCTCAAACGATCACCCTGAGTTGTGACGATTGTGATTCAATTTTCTATTCAATTGATAATTCAGATGTCAACAATATCTACAACGAACCACTCAATATTGATAAAACACAAACCCTTCATTTTTTCGCCGTCGATAGTGCAAACAATTCGAGTGAAGTTGAACAACATACTTTTATCATTGACACTGAAATACCAATTAGTCAGGCACTCCCGCCAGCAGGCACTTATAACACAAGTCAAGAAGTTACATTGACGTGTGGAGATTGTTCCGCGATTTATTATACCCTTGGTGACGAAACGCCTGACATCAACTCAGCATTGTATTCATCAAAAATACCTATAACTTCAGATCAAACAATCCAATATTTTGCAGTGGATTTAGCGGGTAATAGAGAGCCCACAAACACAGCGAATTATGTCATTGAAGAAATTCTGCCAGATGGTCCGAAAGTTTTATCAATTTTTCCAGAAAATAATCAAACCAACGTTGACATTAAACGAAACTCAGTTGATATAACTTTCAATAAAGCAATTAAAAATCCGAGTATAAGCGGAAACAATATCATTATTACCGGACCAGATGGAGCTCCAGTCAAGGGTGTTTTAACATTTGATTCTCAAAATAATCAGATATCCTTTCTGCCATCAACTAATTGGCTGGCTAACACAACTTACGAAATAACAGTCACAACTGGCATATTAGACGGTGCAGGGACTCCACTGGATCAAAATTACAATTCGCGATTCACTACACGATTGCCCAATTTGAGCTATGCTGATGTCACTGTCATTGAAAGCACAGGTAACGCCGATGTGATTGTAACTTTGGATGTCGTTAGTAGCTCACTCACTACGGTAGAGTATAAAACAACGAACGATACAGCATCAATTGACAAAGATTTTACAACAGCTTCCGGAACATTGATTTTTGCAATCGGTGAAACATCAAAAACAATAACCATAGATATAAACGATGATAATATCTATGAAACTCAAGAAAAGTTTTTTATAAACTTCGAAAATCCGATTGCCGTTACAATCGAAAACCCACAAGTCGTGGTTACAATAAATGACAATGAAACAGAACCCAGTTTAACCATAAATGATGTCACCGTTAACGAAGCATTGCCTAATGCCACTATTACTGCGACGCTCAGTGGGCCAAGTGCATTTCCTGTCACGCTAAATTATGCCAGTGAAAACAATACTGCAATTGCCGGCAATGATTACTCTGAGTCCAGTGGAACAATACAATTTACAGTTGGTGAAACCACACAGACATTTCTAGTTCCTATTCTAAGCGATGAATTATCCGAAAATAACGAGTCATTTTTCATAAATTTTAGCAATATAAGTGGAGCTCAATTAGAAAACAATCAGAATCAAATCATAATTACGGACAACGGCTTACCCAGTTTAAGCATAAATAACATTACAGTAAATGAAGCAGATGAAGACGCAACAATAACTTTAAGCTTGTCTGAAGAAAGCGGCCAATTAATTTCGTTAGATTTCACAACTACGGATAATACTGCAATAGCAGGTCAAGATTACATCGCACATTCTGGATCAATCAACTTTTTGCCAGGCGAAACAAATAAAACGATTGTAACTTCAATTGTGAATGATGATATTTTCGAAAACGACGAACAATTTTTTATTGATTTTTCGAACGTAAATAACGTAAATCTCATCAACAATTCAGTGCAACTAAACATTACCGATGACGAAACTAAACCCCAATTGAGCGTCGAAGATGTGGTTGTCGATGAAGCGGGTAATACAGCTAATGTCACGTTTACTTTGAGTCATAAAAGTCAACAAATTGTATCCGTAGATTACGCGACTAGTGACATAACAACTGATGCCACACAAGACTATGTCAGTCAAAGCAAAAAAATAGTTTTTCAACCAGAACAATTGAGTGCAACAATCGCCATTGACATCGTTGATGACGCACTCTATGAATCTAATGAACAATTATCCATTATCTTTAGTAATCCAAGCGAAAATGTAACTTTACTAAACACTCAAGCAAATATAACCATTAACGATAATGACCCGCAACCATCATTGAGCATAAATGATGTCACAATTATAGAGTCAGCAAGTGTTGCGCAACTACAAATTAGCTTGAATACTGCAAGTGGTGTGGATACAACAATCAGTTTCAGCACTGAAGATAACACGGCGATAGCACCTACGGATTATGAAGCGATCGATAATAACTCAATCACCTTATTGGCTGGAGAAACACAAAAATCAATTTCGTTAATAATTTCAAATGATGATATAGCGGAAGGTAGCGAAATATTTTATGTGACGTTAAACAATGCAAATGCAGCAACAATTAGTAAAGCACAGGGTAGTATTACAATTGAAAATGATGATTTTCTAATAAGTTCAATTTTTTTTGAAGATGCTAACATGGCTGCTTGTGTTAACAATTCAGTTGCAATATCTATCCATGATTTAACCACTTTAAATTGCACATCCGACAACATAACTAATTTAACCGGGATTGAATTTTTAGTTAATTTGCAAAATCTAGATTTATCCGACAACAGCATCAGTGACATCAGTGCTTTGGCTAATTTGACTGCTTTAAGAACTTTAGATTTATTCGGCGGCAACAGCATCAGTGACATCGGCGCTTTGGCTAACTTGACTGCTCTAACGGATTTACGTTTATCCAGCAACATAAGTGACATCAGTGCTTTGATTAACTTGACTGCTTTAACGCGTTTATATTTAAACATTAACACCATCAGTGACATCAGTGCTTTGGCTAACTTGACTGCTTTAACGGATTTACGTTTATCCAGCAACAACATCAGTGACATCAGTGCTTTGGCTAACTTGATTGCTTTAACGGATTTACGTTTACAAGAAAACAACATCAGTGACATTAGTGCTTTGGCTAATTTGACTGCTTTAAGAACTTTAGATTTACATAGCAACAGCATCAGTGACATCAGTGCTTTGGCTAACTTGACTGCTTTAAGAACTTTAGATTTACACAGTAACAGCATCAGTAACATCAGTGCTTTGGCTAATTTGACTGCTTTAACGGATTTAGGTTTATCCAACAACAACATCAGTGACATCAGTGCTTTGGTTAACTTGAGTGCTTTAAGATTTTTAAATTTACACAGTAACAGCATCAGTGACATCAGTGCTTTAGCTAATTTGACTACTTTAAGAACTTTAGATTTAGGCAACAACAGCATCAGTAACATCAGTGCTTTGGTTAGTTTGACTGCTTTAAGAATTTTATATTTAGGTCACAACGTCAGCGACATCAGTGCTTTGGCTAATTTGACTGCTTTAAGAACTTTATATTTATTCAACAACAACATCAGTGACATCAGTGCTTTGGCTAACTTGACTGCTTTAACGACTTTAAATTTATCCTACAACAATATCAGTGACATCAGTGCTTTGGTTAACTTGACTGCTTTAACGGATTTAGGTTTATCCAACAACAACATCAGTGACATCAGTGCTTTGGCTAACTTGACTGCTTTAAGTACTTTAGATTTATTCGGCGACAACAACATCAATGACATCAGCGCTTTGGCTAACTTGACTGCTTTAACGGATTTACGTTTATCCAACAACAGCATCAGTGACATCAGTGCTTTGGCAAACTTGACTGCTTTAACGGATTTACGTTTAACCAGCAACATCAGTGACATCAGTGACATCAGTGACATCAGTGCTTTGGCTAACTTGACTGCCTTAACGCGTTTATACTTAAACAACAACAACATCAGTGACATCAGTGCTTTGGCTAACTTGACTGCTTTAACGGATTTACGTTTATCCAGCAACAACATCAGTGACATCAGTGCTTTGGCTAACTTGATTGCTTTAACGGATTTAAGTTTATTCTACAACAGCATCAGTGACATCAGTGCTTTGGCTAATTTGACTGATTTAACGAATTTATATTTAAACAACAACAATATTTCCATTGGCGTCATTGAATTGGAAAATATATTCTTTCCAAGAATAATTGATTTAGATTCTAATAGTGAGTTGATTTGCTCAGATATCGAATATATCGACTCAATTTTTGATAATAATAATGGTAATAACTCTGGTATTGTCACTTGGACAACGTGTACTCAAACCCCCAATGTGCCCATCACCGCTCAAGGCAGCCCAACTGCACCTTTGTTATTAAATACCGGGGAACTGTTTTTTCATCAATCAGCTCAAGTTGATAACACTTCAAGTTATTATGAAATTAATGTTACACCTGAATATAGTTACCGAATAACAATAGACAATATTTTTAATTCTGATCCATCTAACTCAATACAATCCGTTTCTTATAAAAAAGAAATGTTATCGACTTACGCCGATTGCTCGCAAATAGATGAAACATTTGTCTGCGTTATAACTAACTCTAATGAATCAATATTCTTAAAAGTTGATGGCCCCAATGGCGATCTAAACTATTCAACTTTTGATATAACCGCTGAATACAATCCAGTAAGAGATCCACTAAATCCTGATGATCCCCTCTCAATTTTAGCGAGTGATATAGTCGATTTAAAAGGTCAAGTAACATTTGGATCCCCCAGCCCGTTTGGTGGCAACACTGGCGATAGTAGATATTATGTTACTGATCTTATTCCTGATACATATTACAAAATACAGTTATCTGGAGTTGAAGATAACGTGGCAGTATTTGTGGATGATTTTGGATTTACAATAGATCCTTTATACCAATGTAATTTGATTGGAACTAAGTTGGCTTCTGAAGTTTATTGTATTATAAAGACAAAAAATACAATAAATCAGTTTGATGGACTCTCTTTGACTATAGATGGTTCTTTTGGAATTGGAACAAAATACATTTTAAATTTGACACCTATTCCACCGACTGAGGTATTTCATTTCAGCTCATATTGCGCGACCAATTGCAACGATTTATCCTACGTAATGTTTTTGGAAGATAACCCAAACCCATTCTCGATATCAACGACGGGAGGGCTTGCTAATAATGTTTATAGTAAATACGTACACTTGATTTCTGGGGAGAATATTTACATTGAGGTTAGTGACCCTTTATCTACAGGCGACAAATATATAGTTCACATGGGTGATCAATTGCTAAGTTCGCCTGTCTTTAACGCATCCGACCCAGATGAGTTTGAATTGAATAATGACGATATAAAATCAAATGCAACAACATTGGGAATAGATGTTATTTCAGATCATTCGCTATCTGTTAACAATGAAAATTATGGCGATGTGGATTGGCTTGTGTTTACAGCGCCCTAATTGTAATTTTCACAAAAGTTGTGGCACGTTTTTGATTACTTTTTCCAAATTAGAGGTGAAAATAGTACTATATTTAGAAAACTGTTATAATATGGCTCTAAAATGAATAATAATAATCCTGACGTGAATAAATACGTGATTTCCGAACACAAACATTCAAAAAACAGAACACTAAAAACACCGAGCTTGTTATATCCAAATCTATTTTCACTGATATTAGTATTGTTGTTGATAATGCTCAACGCTTGCTCCCTCAGTACGGATTCCAATGAAAGCACTGCTTTTATATCCATAAGCCTTCCAAGTCATTTTCAAAAAACAAAGAATAACTTGCGAAACAAAGCAAATGCATTAATAGGCCTTCCACCAGAAGCTGATAAAGTTAAAGTTATAGTCTTAAATGAGATAGGTGAAATCATAAGTCAAGGAGATCTACTCACCGCCGATGAGAATTTGGATTTAGCTGTAGCCGTCAACGTACCTTTACAAGTGAAAGGAGAAATATGGGCTGGTGAAGAACTAATTTATGCGGGTACGCAAATCATTGCGCCGCTGTATGTTGGTGAACAACGTCCTATAAGTTTAGTTTTGGAATCGATGGTAGTGTTTAATTTTCAAACACCTGTAAAACCAGTAAACACTAGTCAAACACAAAATTTTAGCGTTGAAATACAAGGCCTAAATAATACAGAAATAAAGTGGTATGTCGATGGGATAGAAGGTGGTGATGCAACTGTTGGTTTTATTGATCAAGTTGGCAATTACACCAGACCAGAGATTCTGACAAAAGCGGAAGTCACTATAAAAGCCATTTCTATTGCTGCGCCATCGTTTGAACAAGAAATTACGAATACTTTAGTCGAAATTCCAAAATCAGTTCCTGTTCTCACTGGAATAAGTGGAGATTCATTAGCTTTATTAAAATGGAATGTGATTGATAATGCTAGTGAATATTTTATTTATCGTTCGGATGCGACAGTCACAAAACCACAACTTGTGATAAAAACAGTTGAAGCCGAATACCGAGATTTTGGTTTGGAAAACGATACAACCTATTCTTACTTCGTGAGCGCGAGTAATATTGCCGGGCAAGGTGGGAATTCAAATAATGTTGAAGTAACACCTGAAAAACCCGAACTGCCACAAGTACCAACAGGATTAAATGCTACAACAGAAAACGGTTCAGTAATATTGCATTGGAATACAGCAAGCAAAGCAAATAGTTACGTGATCTATCGAGTAGAGAATCTTGTTGATCTAAATCAGGCCATCCCGTTGACAGAAACTACTGCATCAACTTATCAAGATAACACAGTGATTAGTGACGTTGAATATTTTTATACCATAAGTGCAAAAAATAGTTTAGGGGAGGGGAATAAGTCGAATATTTTGCCAGTGACTGTACAAAAACCAGCGCTTCCCGTAACGCCAACAGGGCTAAATGTAAAGGCAGGTGACAAATCAATAACGTTAAATTGGAATGAAATTGATAAAGCAACTAGTTACGTGATCTATCGAGCACAGAATCTAGCTGATCTAAACCAGGCTATCCCGCTGACTGAAACTACTACATCAACTTATCAAGATAATTCGGTGATTAGTGACGTTGAATATTTTTATGCAGTGAGTTCGAAAAATACTGCTGGAGAAAGTGTGTTCTCAACTGTAGCTACAGCAAAATTTATAGAGAATTCACAGAAACCTATTTCTCTGAATAAAATTGTCGATGACAATTTAAGAGCGTGTATTGAAGATCATATTAACTATATACCAACTACACTAGAGGAATTATCGTATTTGCAATGTGAAGGGAGAAATATCAATACTTTAAAAGGCCTTGAACAATTCGACGGACTTCTTTCGTTAGTTCTTGACAGCAACTCGATTTATGACATTACACCGGTGGCAAACTTAACATCACTCACTACACTTCTTATTAGTGGAAACCAAATCGCCGATATCACTTCAGTAGCTGACTTAACCTTACTGAATATATTCGCTTTTACTAACAACAAAATCACAGATATCAGCCCATTGACAAACTTGACGTCATTGACCGAACTCTATTTTAGTTTTAACCAAATTATCGATATCACTCCAGTGACAAGCTTGACCTCATTGAACATACTCCATTTTTATAACAACCAAATTACCGACATCAGTCCACTGGCAAACTTAACCTTACTAAACCAACTCAACCTTAGTAGTAACCTAATCTCCGATATCAGCCCAGTATCAAGCTTACCTAACTTGAATACACTCAGATTTGAGCATAATCAAATTACCGACATCAGTCCATTGGCGAACTTAACCTTATTAAACTCTCTTAGTGTGAAGGATAACCAAATTTCAGAAATCAGCTCGGTGTCAAATTTGACCTCATTGGTAAATCTCAATTTTAATAGCAACCAAATTTCTGACATTACTCCTGTTACAAACTTAACATTCTTGCGTTATTTACATTCTAGTAACAACAAAATCACTGATATTAGTCCAGTGGAAAACTTAACCTCATTGATTTATCTCGATTTGGGAAGTAACCAAATAAATGACATTAGTCCAGTGGAAAACTTAGCTTCATTGAATGATCTCTATTTTCAAAACAACCAAATTACCGACATCAGTCCAGTAACAAATTTAATATCACTGAACCAACTCTATTTTAGTAACAACCAAATCACTGATATTAGTCCAGTGACAAACTTTCAATTTCTGAACGCTCTCGATTTAGCAAATAATCAAATCGAAGACATAGGTCCTGTGAAATATTTATCGTTGTTGAATCTGCTATTTCTTGATGCAAACCAAATCATCGATGTTAATCCGATTGCTAATTTGAAACGACTGACGGAATTAAGGTTAAATCAAAACCCCAAGCTATTATGCTCAAGTGTCGAATCTATAGATATGCAAATTGATGGCAGTGACGGAGACTCGAGTGGTTTAGTTAAATGGGATGCCTGTATTCCATAAGGGTTGCATTACATCTGGATTCAAGTACGCAACTGTAAAACACTATTGTTTTCCTAAATAGTGCCCACCCAAAAACCCCTTAACCTTTTGAATATTATTAAATTAACAATTGCTTTCCAAATTGAAGAAAGTAAAATATCTGCAAGATAAATTCGTAAAACCACGAAAAACAGCAAAAAAGTACAACTTTCCCATTCAAATCACTCAAACTTCGCGAGAAAAACTAATGAGAATTGTTAAAACATCACAATTGCATTTTGGCCAAGTTGATATATCAGAGATTAAATTTGATCCCCGTTCACGTGACGATATACCGGCAGTTTTAAAAGGACTGCAATACATTTACACAACAGAAAATATACGAGAACGTGTCTTTGCATTATTGGAATCTGCATTACCAAAAGATATCAACCA
>Ga0316207_10003959_pt1 | contig 13285 bp, 11 predicted proteins | sample 6weekpyrite_MG_FD_204943 | JGI IMG/M metagenome (GOLD analysis project Ga0316207, IMG submission 204943) | Microbial mat bacterial communities from mineral coupon in-situ incubated in ocean water Damariscotta River, Maine, United States -... | ecosystem: Environmental > Aquatic > Marine >... | reverse complement strand
ATTATTGGAAATACGATAATTACATAGAAGACGAAACCCCTTTATATCCTCACTCTTTATATGGTGTATGTAAACATTCATTACGGCTGATGTTGTCTTCTTATGCTTCGCTAAAAAAGGTGTCTTTTGCATGGGGTAGAATTTTTTCTATATATGGTCCTCATGAAAATCCCAAACGTTTATTTGCATCTGTAATTCAATCGTTATTACAAGGTCAAGAAGCTCGTTGTAATAATGGTGCTTTAGTGAGAGATTATCTTCATGTTGAAGATGTAGCATCTGCTTTTGTTACTTTGTTAGACAATGATATTGAAGGACCAGTTAATATAGCTTCTGGAATTGGAATATCATTGCGTACCGTTGTAGAAAAGATTGAAAAAAAAATTGGTCGATATGGATTATTGACAATTAATGACAGCGCTCTTACTAAAAATTCCCCACCAATAATAGTCGCTGATACAAAACGTATCAGAAATACTGGCTGGAGACAAATTTATAATATTGATCGTGGAATTGATGATACAATAAATTGGTTTAAACAAAATATATAGCTTTAAAGATATTGTGGTAAATAAATATGGATTTAACTAGTTTACGTATTGGCTATTTGCCATATAGTGAAAATTTTGAAAAACCTGGTGATAAGCGTAGATTTGTATATTATGCAAAAAAACGTAACTTATCATTTGAAATTGCAGATCCATCAAAAAAATATGATTTACTCATATTGAGTCAAAGTGCAGATTTAAGTGTATGGTGTGATTACGATTTAGGTGGAGCCAAGATTGTTTATGATTTAATTGATTCTTATTTAGCTATACCAAGGAATGAAATTAAAGGTAGGTTAAGAGGTTTAGCAAAATACATTGCTGGCAAAAGTAAATACCTTAGACTTAATCAATGGAAAGCTATTGAATCAATGTGCTGTCGTGCAGATGCTGTAGTTTGTGCTACTAATGAACAGGAAAGCTATATAAAACCATTCTGTGATAATGTGCACCAGATCTTGGATGTACATACTACAGTGCAAAACCGAGTAAAAATTGACTATAAAACTAACAAAGTATTTAATATAGTCTGGGAAGGTTTACCTGGCAATGCTTATGCCTTCAATTTATTGAGAAGTGTTTTTAAAGAATTAGATGAAAAATATGAAATTGCATTACACTTTGTAACTGATTTAAGTTATCAACAGTATTTAGGTAGATACGGTAAAACATATACCAGCGATGTTGTGAAAGGTCTTAGTAAACATGTGTATATTTATGAATGGAATGAGATTATGTGCTCTGAAATTATTTGTTCAAGTGACCTTGCAGTAATTCCAGTTGATCTTAATAACCCTCTTGTTAAAGGTAAACCAGAAAATAAACTTCTTCTATTTTGGAGAATGGGCGTTCCTACCATTACTTCGGCAACTCCAGCATATGAACGTGCAATGAAAAAAGCTAATTTGGATATGTCTTGTAAAACTAAAGATGAGTGGTTATCTAAACTTGAAAAATATATTAAAGATGAAAAATCCAGGGAAACTGCTGGAGTTAGTGGAAAGCGAGTTGCGGATACAGAGTATAGTGAAGCTGGAATTTTAAAAAAATGGGATGATATGTTTGATTCAATTTGATATATAATTTAAGGTGGAATATCAATATTAAATTTCAATCCTGATAAATATCGATATTTTAGCATTTTAGCCACATCAGTGTTGTTATTGTGAGTGTTATTGAATACATGCGAGAAAAATTAATGAAACAAAACGTATTAAATGAAACCATTGAATATCGTAATTATAAAGAAAGCGATTATGAGTCTTATTCAACGTTTTGTGAAAACAATTTTGGTAAAAAGAACTATCAGCGTAATAGCTCTTATCTTAAATGGCTATATGAAGATACAATTAATAGTTTTTCAGTTGCTGTCAATAACAATACTATAACTGGTATTATACATAAATTTAAAGCACCAATCGAAATAAATGGTCAATTCATAAAAGTTACAGTTTTACATGATTTAATGGTCGATAGTAAATACCGTAGCGGTGCAGGTTTACATCTCATGCAAAGTGGACTATACAGTGATGAATATGTCGTTCTTCCAGGATCTGTGGGTAGATTATCCAGAGCTTATGGTAGATTAGGCTCAAAACCTTTTAATTCATTCTGGTATAAAAAATTTCAGATGCCCAAAGGTTTATATTCATTAAATAAAGTTAAGAGTTTGAATCGATATAAATCTTTAGCAAAAAATCAAGGTCTTACATTTGGACATAACAAAGAAAATAATAAAGATTTTCATGAGAATGCATTGAAAAAATATATTAATATAGAATGTTGCTTAGATTATTTTAAATGGCGATTTTTTCATAAGAATGCACCACTTACTTTTTATGTTTCAGATGAGAGTCGTGAAAATACAGTACTTTTTGTAATAGGTAAAAGAGGTTTTTTACCATATGTGAGAATATTCTACGTTAGCTCAGAAAATGAAGTGATTTTAGGTGAAATAGTACAGTTTATAGAAACAATTACAGCTAAAATTGGAATATCAGTAGTGCTCTTTACAACATTTGAAGCTTCACCACCCAAGCGACTAATGTATAGGCAGTATAAGGAAATACCTATTTCATATGTATTTTCTAAAAATAAAAATCATGATTTCATACCAAATGTACCTACTTTTTGTTCTGACATAGGATTTGATGGTATTAATCCATTTGAAAACATATAAATTTAAAATTAATTGAATACATGAAAAATGGAACAGTAACTCTTTCTTTTGACTGTGAAGGTAAGTGGGGGATGGCTGATATTTCTACAGGATGGGATGTTAGTTTAACTCGAAACAATCTTTTGAAAGCATATGAGTTTATGCTGAAAACTCTACAAGAATATAATATTTCGGCAACTTTCGCATTTGTAGGAGCATTCACAGAAAGTCGTGAGATGTTTATAGAAGAAGTTCTGCCTTTACTTACATCTAAGAATTATTCTTCTTGGCTTAATAATTCAATAGAAAGAATAATCGATAAGGAGGATGAAGGCTGGTTTATGCCTGAACTTCTTAGTCTGGTTAAAGAGTATGATATTCATGAGATAGCTACACATGGTTATACCCATATTCCATTTAACATGCTGGACATTGACGATGTTAAAATTGAACTTGGGTTAATTGAAAGTTGGGCTAAAAAGCATAATATTGAATGTCAATCATTAGTGTATCCAAGAAATATTATAGAACATCAAGATTTATTGTCTAAATTCGGTATTTTTGGTTATCGAGATATTCCGAATATCTTTGCTAATTTTCTTGTACCGAAATTATTTAAAACTCTACTAGAAGAGGTATTGATATTTAAGGAAGCGCAAAATATTGAGGTTAGTAAACCTGCAAAAATTCCAGGAGGAGTATTTGTTAATTGGCAATTTAGTTTTAGAAAATATATTCCAGAATTGATATCAATGTTAAAATATAAAAGTATGATTAGAGATGCTAAGCTTAAATGTCGTGTGGCTCACTTTTGGTTACATCCTCATAATTTAATAACTTCTCCATCGACTAAAAACTTATTTAAAAAACTGTGTGAAGAAATTGCTGTTCAACGTGATGAAATGAGTTTGGATGTAAAAAGACAAAATGATTATTTTGTAGGTAATATACATAAATAGCCTGTTAAACAGGTGGCTTCAAATTTTTTAACATAACTTATAGGAATCTTACAATGGATGAAAAATTTATAAAATTAGTATCTGAAGCATTGGAAATAAATATAAATGATCTACAGGGAGACCTTGAACTTGATCCTGAAGATAACTGGGACTCAGTTTCTATTTTATCAACGATTTCTGAAATTGATGCTCAATATGGTATACAGCTTGATGGTACTGAACTTGCTAACTGTAGAAAAATATCAGATATATTTGCCCTAATTAAAAAAGATATAAATTGATAGAGCATCTATTTAAGAAAGTTTGTGAATCAGAAGACCTGTATATTTCAATTATAGAAAGAAAGGAAAATACTTTAAGTGTCATAGTAAAAAGGATATATATTTATTTTACTCGATTCAATTGTAATAAGATAGAAAGTGACCGATACGTCAATTCTCGCTATTATTTGATTCGTCTAGCTAAAAGGATTGGTATATACAATAACTTTAACTATTGTTTTTCACATGCAGGGAAATATTCAGCTGTTTTAGTTTCGTCTAAATTAGATCACATGAGTGTGGATATTGAGCCAATTAATCGCCACTTAACAGGCTCCTTAAGATTGAGAATAAGGGAATTGTTTCCATGTTTAAAAATACCTGAAATAATGGTAATTTTAATTCTTGAATCATTAGTAAAACTTACAATTTTCTATCCTTCTGTAAACCTCTCAAAGATACTAACTAATTTTCAGGCAATAAATATCACAGAGTTAAGAGAGAGTGTTTTTGAAGTGAGTGTTAATAATGTGATGGTATTTTCAAAAATATACACTTACTCCGGATTGTATATATGCATTACACTACAAACTAAGCAGTTTGATTTGATTTTATAGATAATATGAATGGTGAAATATATTAGCATCAAGAGATTAAAAGGGCTTCTAATATGATTATTCTAACTGGAGCGTCTGGTGGAATTGGTAAAGAAATGCTACATGGTTTATCTAAGCTGGATAACGTGGTAGGTATATATAATGATACTATGCCAGATTTAAATGCTAATAAAGAAATTTTATTTCAACAATTAAATTTATGTGATGAAGTTGGAATTAATTCTTTTATAGAGGAAAATAAATCTAGTCTAAAAGATATAACTGTAGTACATGCTGCTGGAGTTTCTGAAGATAGCTTGGCGATGAATCATGATAAGGATAAGTGGGAAAACGTTATTAAGGTAAACCTAACTGCAAATTTTTTGTTGACAAAAGCTTTGATTCCATTGATGTTGGAACAAAAATGGGGGCGTATTATTAACTTTTCATCAATAAGAGTATCAGCGGGTACATTATCATATAGTACTACAAAACACGGTTTGCTCGGTATGTCCAAAGTATTGGCAAAAGAATATGCTAAGTTTGATATAACATCAAACTCATTGATATTAGGAGCGTTTAATACAGGAATGTTTCAAGTTTTAAAGGATAAAGTAAAAAATGAAATGATCAATCAAATTCCATCTAAAAAGCTTGGTGACGTAAATAATATAGTTAATGCTGTGAAATTTTTAATTGACTCTCCATTTGTAAATGGAGCGTCAATTAGAATTGATGGTGGTGCATCAGTATAAATATTATGTGTTAATTAATACTTTTATCAGGCAGTCGAGGAAAAGTTATGAATGAAAAATATACTTGTCAAATAAATAAAGAGAAAAAATTTGAAATTAAATTACATGAAAATGTATTCTGCCCAACTGGTACTAGTGATGTAATTATTAAAGCTGTATCCGAAAATATTAATTCTCAAGGAAAGCTTTTAGATCTTGGCTGCGGATCTGGAGTGGTTGGTTTTGCGCTCCATATTCTTGGTAAGACTGATGGTACTTTATATGCTTCCGATTTAAGCAATGATGCTATTGTATTAATTGAAGAAAATGCATGTAATCTTGATATTCCTATTGTTTCACGAGCAGGTAGCATTTTGGAGCCATGGGAAAATGAATCATTCGATTATATTATTGATGATATATCAGGAGTTGCAGAACAAGTCGCAGAAATTTCGCCATGGTTTAATAAAACTTCTTGTAAATCAGGTGTGGATGGATGTGATTTAGTTATTAAGGCTTTAGAAGGTGCGGCTAATCATCTTAATCAAGGAGGTAAATTCTTTTTTCCAGTTCTATCTTTGTCTAATACTAATAAAATTATTGAAACTGCAAATGCAAATTTTTCTTCAGTAACAAGGGTTGCGCATAAAGAGTGGAAATTACCTGAGCAAATGAATGAACATATGGATGCACTTTTTGACATGAAGTCAAGAGGATTAATTGAGTTTGAAGAGAAATATGGTTGGATTTTATGGAGTACGGATGTATATATGGCTGAACAAGCTTTATAATTTTATTTCAGAATACTATGTGTATTCAAGTATAAAAAAATTTTAATGTTACAGTGCAAATTATGAAAGCTTATATTTATGATATTGAATATTTTGTTCCAGTTAATAAATTTTCAAACGAAGACTTGTTGAAAATTAATCCTGATTGGGATATAGATAGAATATATGAGAAAACAGGAATCAGCAACCGATATATAGCAAGTGAAGATCAAACTGCGACAGATCTTGCTGTTGAAGCCGGAAAAATATTATTAGACAAGCATCCAAAGTTAAAAAATGAGATAGATTATGTGATTTTATGTACGCAATCTTCAGATTATTACTTACCTTCATCAGCATGTTTAGTGCAGGAACGATTAGGCTTGAGACAAGCTATAGGAGCAATAGATGTAAATCAAGGATGTTCCGGCTTTGTATATTCTCTCGGGTTAGCTAAAGGATTAGTCGAAACAAATCAAGCGAAATCAATTCTAATACTTACTGCCGACACTTATTCTAAATATATTAATGATAAGGATAAAAGTGTTAAGACTTTGTTTGGTGATGCTGCGGCTTGTACATTAGTCGCGAGGAAAGAAAACTGTGAAGAGGAGCTTATTAGTGTTCCTGTGTACGGAACAAATGGTAAAGGAGCTCATAACCTTATGGTTCCTGATGGCGGAGCAAGAAACCCTATTTCTGATAACTCATATACTGAAGAGAAAGATCAGAGTAATAATATAAGAAGTAGAACTAATTTATTTATGAATGGGAAAGAAATATTTACTTTTACTCTAGCAACGATACCTTCAGTGTTTAATAAGGTTCTTAGCAAGGAAAATATTACATTAGAAGATATTGATATTGTCATATTTCATCAAGCAAATAAATTTATGCTAGATAGTTTGCAAAAAAAATTAAAAATCCCAGAAAAAAAAATGCATAGATCATACGAGAAATATGGTAATACTGTATCCTCTACTATTCCTATAGGATTGAGAATAGAAATGACTAAGAAAAATACAAATAATAATTCAAACGTTGCATTAATACTAGGCTTCGGTGTTGGTTTATCTTGGGCTGGTACGGTTGTGAAATACTAGAAAAGATTTATAAAAAACCTAACACTTTTAATAATAAATCTAATTAACGTTTAACAATATATTATCTCTGGTCAACAAGTATGAATAATTTATCTCAAAAAATTTTAATTTCCTTGATATTTATAGGCGTATTTGCATTATTTTATTATGGCTATACTTATGAGTCATGGCTCGTGTTACTTTGGTCAAATTTTATAATTGTTTCAGGAGTGGTTATACTATTTACACACTTGTTTCGAATGAAAAGATTGAGCGTATTTGCTAATATTCTATTAATTCATATGTCAATTCTATTTGCACTACTATTGTTTGAAACATCAATCATTATTATAAAAGAATTTGAAAAACCTAAATTGAGTGCTAGCTGGGCTATAGATTCCGACTATCCTGTGGGTAAAAAAGATGGAGTATCTTATACGCAAAACTCTGACTTTGGAGTGCAGCCTACAAAAGGGTTGTTTCGTGCCCATAAATTAGCTCCAGACGGTTCTTCAGTGTTTAACGTAACCTATGATATAGGTGAGGACAGGTTTAGGAAGACGGATCAAAAGCATTATATTGATAACAATAGAATTAATATGTTTGGCGGTTCTTTTATGTTTGGAGAGGGCGTTGATGGAACTGAGACATTACCATATTTTTTTCATATGTTAACGCCATCTTATACTGTGAAAAACTACGGTTCACATGGTTGGGGTGTACATCAAGCTTTAGCTATTCTTGAAAGCAAACTAGATACATCAGGAAATATTAATTTTTTACTAACTGCTCCATGGCATGCTGAGCGTATGCGATGTGTGAAAGGGCGGTCTGCTGTAAATAATCCAGTGTATAAGTTGATTGATTCTAATCTGGTTGAAAGGAATGGTGATTGCCGCTGGGTAGAATCTACGCCATCAAAAAAACCTCCTACTAAACTAATGCGAATGTTAAACAAATCGGAAGTCAGAAGATTATTTTTGCAAGTATTTAAAGCTGACAGCATACAAGATAATGAAATCAAGGTATATATAGCAATGATTAACTATATGGCTGAGATATCGAAAAAAAGAAATCAACAGTTTATTGTTGGGTTTATTAAGTCGTCAGGAAATTATTTCTATGGGAGGTGGACAAACGATAAAATTTTATCAAAACTTTCTGAATTAAATATTAATGTTATCGATATGACATTGGCAAAAAAAAATGAAAATCTAGCTGATAAGTACGTTGTTCATTCTAGATATGAAAGACACCCATCTATTTTGGCTCATTTCGAACGCTCTTTATTGTTGAGGTCATACATACAGTCGAAAAATGTACAATAGTGTATGATCGCTATATTTGATATCTATATTAATATAACTATTGGAAGTATAAAATGTGTTGTATTCCAGGGTCTAAAAATATAATTAATAAACAAATTCTTGATAAAGTACAAACTAAATGTGTGGAATAGCAGGTTTCATAGGTAATAAGTTACCGGATCTAAAGTCAGTCTGTACTAGAATGGTTAGTACACTTCATCATCGTGGACCGGATTTTTCTGATGTATGGTTAGATAGTAAATCGGGTGTTGCATTAGGGCATTCCAGGTTGTCTATATTAGATTTGTCGATGGCTGGACATCAGCCTATGAAATCTAAATGTGGACAGTTCGTAATTACTTTTAATGGAGAAATATATAATCATTTAGAAATACGTAAAGACATTAATATTTCAAATTATGGTGAATCTTGGAATGGTCACTCTGATACTGAAACATTACTAATGGCTATATCTATATGGGGAATTAAAAAAACAATACAACGTTGTGTTGGAATGTTTGCCTTTGCATTGTGGGATATCAAAGAAAAACGATTGTATTTAGCAAGAGATCGAATGGGTGAGAAGCCACTCTATTATGGCATGCAAGGCAAAGCTTTTTTATTTAGTTCTGAATTAAAAGCTTTAAAAGCTCATCCGGAATTTCAAGGCACTATAAATCGTGATACTTTATGTTTACTTCTACGTCACAATACAGTTTCAAATCCATATTCGATTTATCAAGGAATTTCTAAACTACAACCTGGTTATATCCTCACGTTTAACCCTGAAAATAAAGATATAAGAGTTGATTCGTATTGGAGTATGAAAAATGTCGTGGAATCAGCACTTAAAAATCCATTTAAAGGTACTGAACAACAAGCATTACTAGAGTTGGAAGGCGTATTATCTAGTTCCATTTCTAATCAGATGATATCAGATTTACCGCTTGGCGCATTTCTATCAGGTGGTATTGATTCTTCAACTATAGTGTCACTAATGCAATTGCAATCAACAAATAAGATAAAAACATTTTCAATTGGTTTTAATGTTAAAGGATATGATGAGGCAATCCATGCAAAAGATGTGGCAAAATACTTGGATACAGATCACACCGAGCTGTATGTTTCTTCAACAGAAGCACTAGATGCAATACCTTTGTTGGCTGAAATGTACGATGAACCTTTTTCAGATTCATCTCAAATTCCCACGTATTTAGTTTCAAAATTAGCGAAACAGAAAGTAGCTGTTTCATTATCAGGTGATGGTGGTGATGAGCTTTTTGGTGGCTATAATCGTCATGTATGGCTTAATTCAATTTGGAAGAAGAGTCGTCATATACCACTCTTCTTTAGAAGTTTAATTCACTATGCAATAACCTCATTATCTCCTATATATTGGAATCACTTTTTTCAAGTTTGCTCTTCAGTTTTCCCTGCACGATATCGTGTGTCGCAGCCAGGTGATAAAATGTATAAATTAGCAAAAGTAATAGCAGCTGAAAGTCCTGAAGCAATGTATCGCAACATGGTATCACATTGGAGTAATCCGGAATCAATTGTTTTAGGTGCGAGTGAGCCTGAAACATTACTTACAGATTCATCAGTTTTGCCTGATTTGTCAGATATAGAAAATAGGATGATGTTTTTAGATACAATTACTTATCTGACTGATGATATATTAACAAAAGTAGATAGAGCTTCAATGTCTGTTAGCCTTGAAACACGAGTTCCTATGTTGGATCACCGAGTAATTGAGTTTGCATGGAGTATACCATTAAGTATGAAAATTAAGAATGGACAAGGTAAATGGCTTTTACGTCAATTACTCTATAAGTATGTGCCCAAAAAATTAATTGATCGTCCTAAAATGGGATTTGGGGTGCCGATTGATAATTGGTTACGTGGGCCGTTACGAGAATGGGCTGAAAACCTTTTGGAACCTTCAAAATTACAACAAGAAGGGTTTTTTAATGTCTCAGCGGTACGTAAAAAATGGGATGAACATATTTCTAAAAAGCGAGATTGGCAGTATCAATTATGGGATATATTGATGTTTCAAGCGTGGCTGGATAATAATAAATGAAAGTTTGTCAACTATGTGCGGTTGATTTCACTTTGAAAAATTTTCTTCTACCATTAGTCAATGATATGAAAGAACAAGGCTGGGAGGTACATTCGGTTTGTTCTGATGGAAAGTTTATTTCAGAATTAAGAAAAAATGGTTATATTATAAAGACTATTCCAATAGCAAGGAGCATTAATCCTTTTAAGCATATCATTTCAATTATTAAATTGATTCTATACTTTAAAACTGAAAAGTTTGACCTAATTCATGTTCATACCCCTGTAGCTTCGTTAGTTGGGCGTTTTGCAGCTTGGACTGCAGGAGTGCCTCTAATAGTCTATACAGCACATGGCTTTTACTTTCATGAGAATATGTCAAGTGTAAAAAAAAAGGTCTTTGTAAAGTTAGAGAAAATAGCCGGATTAGTAACAGATGTTTTATTTACACAAAGCCAGGAAGATGCAGATACCGCCATTAGGGAAGGTATTGTTAAGAAAAGTCACGTGTTTGCGATTGGCAACGGGGTAAATGTTGAGCGTTTTAATCCAATTAAACATATTAACAATCTAGATCTAAAAAAATCTCTTGACATTCCTGACAATGCATTTGTTGTGGGTATGATTAGTCGTCTCGTTAAAGAAAAAGGTGTTATTGATTATCTTAAGTCAGCAGAAATGATTAATAAAAAATATAAAAAGATATATTTTTTATTAATTGGTGAGAGGCTCGCAACAGATCACGCTGACGATGTTTCATCGGCTATTGAATATTCAAAGAATAAATTAAATAAACACTTAATATTAACAGGTGCAAGATCTGATATTGCAGAGTTAATTTCAATTATGAATGTTTATTGTTTACCATCATGGCGCGAAGGTATGCCCAGAACAATTATTGAAGCCATGGTCATGGGGAAGCCTGTTATAGCCACTAATATTCGAGGTTCGCGAGAGGAAGTTGTTCATAACTGTACTGGACTGCTTGTACCTGTGCAAGATTACTATGCTTTATCAGGTGCAATTGAAAAAATATACCTTAATCCAAGTTGGACTAAGCAACTTGGTGAAGCTGGAAGAAAACGCGCACTAGAATATTATGATGAGAGCAACGTAGTTCGGGAGCAAATTAAAATACTGTCTACCCTATTTGATTCTAGTGAATGAGTGCGATGCTTATTACAAGTGGATTCAATTTTTTACATTAATAATTTTTAATTTGAGTATAATTTAAATGATATCCATTTCTAAGAATTTTTGTGATATGAAGTGCTAAAACCATATTAAATAGGTTAGAAATATTTATAGATAAAATATTTTACGGTACTTTAATTTAGTTATTTATTGTCTTTTGATTAATAAAACAATCAACTTTTTTAATTGGTTGTTCTTAGGATTTAAATATTGTTTATTTAGAAAAAAGGACTTTAAATACAACACCGAATTGATTTCAATTGCATAGAGTTTCTCATAGCCATTTAATTAAATATAGTATAAAATTTATGGTAAGTTGCCAATAGTTTGAATTGCAATTAAAAATGATATTTATATTTTAAAGAATGATTGTTCTCGAATTCACTTTTAATTTTTTAGTGATGAATTGTGAAATTCATTCATATATCGTGCTAATGATATTGCTATTCCTAATAAAAGTATTGATGTGTAGTTATTCATAAGAACTACGGAATGATCAGTTAAAGAAAATGCCGAAATAGCTATAACATGAATCAGCCCAAATACTGAGCTTCTTTTATACGTTTTGTAATTTTTTATGTAAAGGTATGCTGGATAGTAGAAGAGTAATAGCACGGTTATCAAACCTGGAATACCTTTAGAGCTGGCTACTTCTAGAAATGTATTATGCGGAAAAGCGTAGTTTTGAATTATTGGGCTAGCTTTTTTATCTTGAATATAAACCTGTATTGTTTTGTTGTAATTACCTGGCCCAATTCCGGTTAGAGGTTTGTCGGTAATAATTAAAAGCCCTGTACGCATCATTTCTAATCTAACTCCAGACGATGTTTTAGAACTTTGTGAGTTTATGTGATCATTTGAATCCAAATAATTTTTTACTTCAGAAATAGCGGTATTAACACCTTCTTTAACATTCGGTGAATATTGGTAAAATAAAGAAATTATAATGCTTACTACAATCAGACTTGCAAACATCCAGCGTGGTTTTGTGAAAAACATAACACAAGCAAAAGAAGTCAATACAAAACCAACATAACTACCTCTTGAACCTGATAGGCTGGCGGTTAGGAATGAAGCTGCAACCGAAAGAATTATGACAAGAAGTACAATGTGACTTATATTTTTAAAATTGAGCCATATATAATAAATACACCAAAAACCTGTAAGTACGGCAAAGGGCCCAATTATATTTTTACTATATACTCCTAGAGCTGTCGGCCATGAAAGAATATAAATATCATGGTAGGCTTGTGCTATTAAAAAGAATCCACCAAATATTGCTCCTTTTAATAACCAAGTACTGCAATCATCAAACCTCCGAATTAGAATGTATAGAGGAATAATCATTATGAAGCGTAATTCAGTACCAAGGTAATAAGTTTGTGTTTGTTCCCATCCATTAGCAAGAGACGAAATGATGAACATAGAAAAGTAAGATAGACATATCCATAAGAATATTTTTTCTTCTTTTAGTAAAGGTTCACGAGGTTTTCTTAAAGTAAATAGTGAAATTAGGACAAGAAGGTTAAAAATGTTCGTTATCCAGTGTCGGACGCTCATTCCCGCGATTGGAAATAAAAAGATCAGTAGATATACAATACGCTCGGTTTTGTCAG
>Ga0316207_10003958_pt1 | contig 13285 bp, 10 predicted proteins | sample 6weekpyrite_MG_FD_204943 | JGI IMG/M metagenome (GOLD analysis project Ga0316207, IMG submission 204943) | Microbial mat bacterial communities from mineral coupon in-situ incubated in ocean water Damariscotta River, Maine, United States -... | ecosystem: Environmental > Aquatic > Marine >... | reverse complement strand
TAAAAATGCAAGCATCCGACCTATTTGTAAAATGCCTGGAAGAAGAAGGTATCGAATATATCTTTGGTGTCCCCGGTGAAGAAAATGCCGACTTCATGATGTCGCTGGAAAAATCAGACAAGATCCGATTTGTGCTCTGCCGCCATGAACAGGGTGCAGCCTTTATGGCCGAAGTATATGGTCGACTCACCGGAAACCCTGCAGGATGTCTTGGCACTTTGGGTCCTGGAGCAACTAACCTGATTACCGGTGTAGCGGATGCCAATATGGATCATGCCCCGATGCTGGTACTGACCGGTCAGGGTTCATCACAACGATTGCACAAGGAATCACATCAGGTGATGGATGTGGTCACCATGTATTCACCTGTTACCAAATGGGCAACCAGTGTTCTGCACCCGGATAATATTCCTGAAATCGTTCGCAAAGCGGTGAGAGTCGCACGTTCCGAAAAGCCGGGTGCCGTACTCATTGAACTGCCCGAAGACATTGCAAAATTACAGACCACCACCAAACCCATTATTCCTCGCCGTTTTCGTCGCCCCGGACCGGACAGCAAAGTGATCAATCTGGCCTATGAGCTACTCAAAAATGCAAAACGCCCGATTATTCTCGCCGGAAATGGCGCCATTCGCCGCCGCACCAGTGAACAGCTCCGCCGATTCTGTGACGCAACAGGCATTGGTGTAGTGAGCACCTTTATGGGTAAGGGCAGCGTTGATATGGATGCAGACTACTGTCTATACACCATCGGGCTTCAGGCAAAAGATGTGGTGGCCTGTGCAGTAGATGCATCAGATCTGATTATCACCCTCGGCTACGACATGGTGGAATACCACCCTAACCTGTGGAACAAGGATCAGGATAAAAAAGTGATACATGCCGATTTTCATTCGGCTGAAATAGACGCACATTATCATCCGGAGGTAGAGCTGATTGGCGATCTTGCAGATACCATTACCAAACTGCTCGCGCGTATTGAAGCCGACGGCGAGCTGACATTTGATTTGACCCAGCAAAAGGCAACCCGTGAACAGATGCAGAAGGAACTTGCACAATATAAGGATGATGATGCTGTCGGCCTGTTAAAACCACAGAAAGTATTATGGGATGTTCGTGAAGTGATGGGGCCGAATGATATTCTTCTGTCAGATGTTGGCGCACATAAAATGTGGATAGCCAGACATTATCAGTGCCATGAACCCAACACATGCCTGATTCCGAATGGTTTCTGCTCAATGGGTTTTGCTCTCCCCGGTGCACTGGCGGCATCTATGGTGCACCCGGATCGACGTATTCTTTCGATTTGTGGTGATGCAGGTTTTATGATGAATGTGCAGGAAATGGAAACCGCGAAGCGCTTAAATTTAAACTGCACTGTTATGGTATGGGAAGACAGGGAGTATGGCCTGATTGCCTGGAAGCAGGACAGTCAGTTTGGTCGACATACCGATCTCGCATTCAATAACCCCGACTGGATGATGCTCGCCAATGCTTTCGGCTGGCATGGGCATTTTGTGGATAAATCTGCCGATATTAAAGGCACATTAGAAAAAGCCTTTGCAGAAAAGGGGCCTAGCCTGATTATCGTGCCAATTGATTACCGGGAAAATAATAAACTCACGGAACGCCTGGGCGATATTGTGTGCCCAATCTAAACATGTTTTTATAAGCTGCTAATACAAACAAACTGAATATACAAAGGTGAAATGATGACAGCCCATTACTCGCATCTAATTGCAGGCAATGTGGATGCCTGTGGCACACGTGAAGTAACTGCTCCCTATGATGGTGCGCTTATCGCAACCGTAGACACCGTTGATAGCCAGGGCATTGAGCAGGCGCTAGACACCGCCAGTACACTGTTTAACGACAAATCAAAATGGCTTAGCGCCGCTGAACGTGTTGACATACTCACTCGCCTTGCCCAGTTACTCGAAGATAATGCTGAACGCCTGGTGCTGATTGCAGCACGGGAAGGTGGCAAACCACTGACTGACACACAGGTTGAAATGGCGCGTGCTATAGATGGCGTAAAAAATTGCGTTGAGTGCATACGCAATAATCATGGGGAAGAGATTCCCATGGGCATCAATGCAGCTTCAATGAACCGCATTGCGATGACGCATCATGAACCGATTGGTGTCGTGGTTGCGGTGAGTGCATTTAACCATCCGATCAATCTCATCGTGCATCAGGTAGGCCCTGCTATTGCCGCTGGCTGCCCGGTGATTATTAAACCCGCAGACGACACACCTCTCTCCTGCTATGAATTTGTCAAACTCCTGCATAAAGCCGGACTCCCCGCTGAATGGGCACAGGTTGTTACGCCGCTGGATCATGATGTCGCGGAAGCACTGGTTAGCGACCATCGTGTGGGCTTTTTCAGTTTTATTGGCAGTGCTAAAGTGGGCTGGATGCTGCGCTCGAAACTGGCTCCCGGCGCAAGATGCGCACTGGAACATGGCGGTGTCGCACCGGTGATTGTTGAGGCTGACGCTGATCTGAATGCTGTTTTGCCATTACTCGCCAAAGGTGGCTTCTACCATGCGGGCCAGGTGTGCGTATCTGTGCAGCGCGTGTTTGTACATAGCAGCATTGCACGACAGGTCGCCGAAAAACTCGCTGAGTTGGGTAATGCGATGTCAGTGGGTGACCCTACCTCAGCCGACACCGATATTGGCCCGCTGATTCGACATGCAGAAACTCAACGCGTCACCGAGTGGGTTGATGACGCGATTACGGCAGGTGCAGAAAAAATATCTGGAACGGGCGCGATCTCGGATAGCTGCTATTCCCCTACCGTTTTATTCAATCCACCGGCTGATGCCACGGTGAGCCGTAAAGAAATATTCGGCCCGGTTATCTGCGTGTATGCATACGATGATATTGATAAGGCCGTTGCGCAGGCAAACTCACTCGAATTTGCATTTCAGGCGGCGGTTTGCACCACCAATATTAATACGGCCATGCATGCCTATAAACAGCTCAATGCTTCTGCTGTAATGATTAATGATTTTACCGCCTTCCGTGTAGACTGGATGCCTTTTGCAGGCCTGCGGCAGTCTGGCATGGGCGTGGGCGGCATTCCTCATACTTTTGAGGATATGCAGATCAGAAAAATGATGCTGATCAAGTCAGATCGATTATAAGTATCACGATCTAAATTCAGCTTCAGGCAGGGAGTGCTCGCCTGAAGCTGAAACCTGTAACTTAATGTTAATTCTCGGCTTAATAGCGAATATTTCAGTCACGGAGTCAATCGTCGTTTTGTTTGTAGTTTCATTCTGACCTGCATATATGCAAAATAATCCGTCATCAACTGGCTATACCCTTTATAATGACCATTCAGTAAAATTACCTTTTCTAAAAATTAATACCTGCTATGAATCAAATCCTTATTCCCATATCTCCCGGTGAATTACTCGATAAAATCACCATCCTCGAAATCAAATCTGCTCGTATTGAATCTGCGGAAAAAAAAGCCAATGTAAATAATGAGCTATCAATGCTGAATCAGGTATGGCGTGACTCCGTCGAAGAAGATAATGATCTGGCAAAAATGCGAGCTGAGCTGAAAGCCATTAATGAGACCCTGTGGGATATTGAAGACGATATTCGCGATGAAGAACGCGCCAGACGTTTTGAAGATCGCTTTATTGAACTGGCCAGAAGTGTATATGTCACCAACGACCAGCGAGCAGATGTGAAAAAGCGAATTAACCTGCATCTTAAATCTGACATCGTCGAAGAAAAATCTTACCAGGATTACAGCTAGGGAATGAATTTACTGGTACTACCTCCTTCTGGCGGCTCATACAACAGCCTTCGACCAGAATCAGAGATATACATTGGCCTCGCCAAAGCTGGCGTTAATATCACCATTATCACCAATAAAAACCGTGAGTATGTAGCTCGCTTTCTTGAACATGGTATTCAGGTCATTGACTGCCCGCCCAAACGTAAACTGAGTCTTAGTACTATTCGTTTAATTCGACAAACGATCAAACAAAACAATATTGATATTGTTTATGCCACTAACTCACGCACCATTCCTAATGCCGCTTTCGCCTGCATTGGTACCAAAGCTAAACTGATTGTCTACCGGGGAACCACCGGCGGCTTATATCGCAGAGACCCCAGCACCTACATGACTGTGTTACATCCACGTGTAAATGGAGTGATCTGCGTCTCTCATGCTGTAGAAGAGTACGTTCGTAAGCGTGTGTGGTCACATGCAATAAATAACGTTGTCACTATTTACAAAGGACATGATCTTAACTGGTACAACCAGCCCGAAGCTGACCTTAGCCAGTTTGGCACCAGCAAAGAAAATTTTAATGTCGCCTGTGTCGCCAATGCGCGTCCACATAAGGGACTGATTTATGTTATCAAGGCCGCTAGAGAACTGGCAGACCTGAAAGACTTACACATCTTGCTGGTCGGCGAGCAAATTTCCAAAGAGCCTTATGTATCACAGATAGAAAAAAGTGGTATGAAGGATAGAATACATATCACCGGCTACAGAAATGATGCACCAGAAATTATTGCGGCCTGTGATGTACTCACATTACCCTCGATTCGCGAAGGTTTACCTCGAGTCATTTTAGAATCACTCGCTTACGGCACACCGGTTATTACCTCAGCCAATGAAGGCAGCATGGAAATCATTGATGACGAGGTAAATGGTTACGTGGTACCACTACGTGACCCAAGTGGATTTGCACACCGTATTCGACGTTTGTATGATCACCCAGAAATTCTGGCGCGGCTTTCAGCGAATACTAAAGAGAAATTTAAAGATGAATTATCATCTGCGACAACCATTAACAATCATCTATCCTATTTTGAATCTTTACTGAAATAAGTCACTCATCACCTGATCCAGTTTCTCACAGACTTCATCGACAGTGATCAACTCCATAACGCCTGGCTTTTCGATCCTGGTTCCCCAGAAAAGCTCATCGGCACGCTGACCAAGCATTTTTTCTGCGGCCAGTTCAAATTTATCGACACAGTAATCCAGTGAATTATATGGGCCACTGCGCTTGCTCCAGGTGCAGGCATATAAACCAATCACTTTAACACCCAGCGCATTCGAAATATGTGCCGGACCTGAATCAGGTGAGATAACGACAGTTGATGCGCTCAACAAACCCAGCAGCTCTTCCAGGGTATCTTTACCTACCAGATTGATAACAGGCTGTTTCATATGTTTCTGGATGTTTTTAGCCATAGAATTTTCTAAATCAGATGGTCCACCACTCAATACAATCTGCAGACCATATTTCTCAAAGGCATAATCTGCAACCAGAGCATAACGCTCAGCTGACCAGTTTCTTAAAGCATGACTAGAGCAGGCAGAAATCAGTAAAAATGGTTTTTTTTCTGGCACATGTTCAGCTACAAAACATTTTGCCTTTTCTGTAATGGGAAGATTCCATATTGGGCATTCTGTTTTTGCGCCTAGAGAGCGTGCAAATGACAGAAAACCTTCAACTTGGTGCTGCTGTTTTACCGATGGAATCGAATAATTAACAAATAGCTTATGCAAGTCTCTTGATCGAGCATTATCCCAGCCAAGCTTCACATTTGCCTTTATACATGCACTTGCAAGATTAGCTCGTGCCGCAACCTGCATATGAAGCAATACATCAAATTTTTTATGCCTGAGCTGTTTCCATAAATCATAATATGCAGACCAACCTGCTTTTTTATCAAAAATGATAAAATTAATATTATCTAACAGGCTTAATAATTTATGTTCAAATTTACCACATACCCAGGTGATCTTGCAGTCAGGCCATTCAGACTGAATGGCTCGAACGACTGGTATGGTATGTGTCACGTCACCTAAAGCAGACAGGCGTAAAATACATACTTCTCTGGGTGCGACAGAAAGTGGAAGTAAATCAGGCATTACTCGGAAGAGATGGCAGGCATCTCTGCAATACCAAATGGCGTTCGTTTGATTTTATTAAGTTTAGTCTGCTTTCTTATCTGGCGGTTTTTATTGATGCTATCCTGTTTAGCATAACCACGTTTATGATCCAGATGCACACAGCTACAACGGTATCTCACCTGTTTGTTTTTCACACCCATATTCATCAGACGTTCACCAAACTCCCTGTCCTGGCCACCGTACTGCATGCGCTCATCAAACCCATTGGTTTCTAGAATAAGTTTTTTCCAGGTAGAAGCACTGTGCCCGTTCCAGGTTGCGCGCGTAATGGTTAATTTATCAAGCACTGCACCCCATAATGGATGTGAGAATAATTTCGAAATCTTATAGGTAAAGGGCACACCCTGCTTTAACAACCAGCCAGGGCGTGTAGCACTGTGATTAAATATATCCTGCTGTGTTATTTTTTGTGAAACATCCAGAGGCAATTTAAAATAACCACCGGATAAAAATGTATTTTCTTCAGCCAGTTCAATATGGTTCTTGACAAAATCCGGATGTGGAATACAGTCGCCATCAGTGAAAATCAGGTAGTCTGACTCACTCTCAACAATAGCGCGGTTTAAAATACGGCATTTCTGAAAGCCATTATCTTCATGCCAGATATGCTTTACTGGTAAATCAAACTCTGTTTTAAACTTCTCAACGACTTCTCGCGTTTCTTCACCAGAACCATCATCCGCAACAATCACTTCAAAGTCTTTAATCGACTGCACGGCGAACCCCCACAGCGTTTTTTCAAGCCATTTAGGATGATTATAGGTTGTGAAGATGACGGATGCTTTCATGAATTCAACTCTCAGCGAACACTGTCATAAATATCTTCAAGAAGCACGCACTGTTTTCTAATATCAAATTTATCTTCCACTCTTTTCCGCCCTTTGACACCAAATTCACGTCGCACCGTTTCGCTATTTATAAAGAACTCAATATTTTCAGCCAGTGCTGATACATTCTTTTCTTCTGATAGCAAACCTGTCTCACCATTTTCAACAGCCTCTACGACACCACCACTGGAAAAGCTCACAACAGGGGTGTGTAAAGCCTGAGCTTCCAGAAACACCATTCCCAGGCCTTCTGCATCGCCATTTGCTGCTGTGATACTCGGCGCGACAAACACCCATGCTTTAGATAGTCTAGCGCGGATAGACTCGGCAGACTCTCTACCCACAAACTCAACATTCAGTTGATCCTCACGAACCTTATTTTCTAACATGTTTTTTAGCGGGCCATCACCAACGATAACAAGCTTCAACTCAGGATACTGCTTTGCAAGTAACTTCATCGCATCCAGAAGATAGACACAACCTTTTTTTTCTACCAGCCGCCCTACAAACAACAGCTCCGGAGACGCCGTTTCCTGCTTGCTGGCATTAAACTTTTCCAGATCAATTCCAATCGAGTGTTTGATCAGCTTATGCTCAGGACAACCTTTAGCTATAGCCGTGTGGTAAATATAGTCTGATACCGCGATCACCCTGTCGGCTCGATGAAATAGCTTCTCCCGTTTACTCCGGGAAAAACCTTTCTTCTCGTGTTTGGTTATATCATGTCCGTGCAATGTTGCAACTAAAGGCACTGCTAGACGTTTCTTCAACTGTAATGCATCCACGCCATCATTAAGAAAGTGAGCATGGATTATATTAGGTTTTTTAGATTCAATATCCTCCACCCATTGCCTGTTTAAAATACCCAGTCGATATAGAAATTTACTTAATGCAATATTACTGACATCTTTTTCAAGAATAAAAGTCGGCATGTCGTCTAACAGATGCTTGCCGCTTAACTCAGCATTCAAGCCTGCATAATATGGCTGATAGCGTGTCAAAAACCGACCCTGATCGGCGATAAAAGTCTCTGAATAAGAAAGAAGATATTTGCGAAAAACAAGAACAGAGCCATATCTCTGAGACAGCATTTTTATACAACATCCGTTTTAATTGATGGACGTTTCATGAGAACTGCTTTTAGCCAGTAACTTATAAGACGGCGTACACTTCTTACCCTATATGGCTGTATTTGCCAGGCGTGAAATGCGATTTCTACGGCTTTGTCTAGCTCACCACCTTCAAAATAATGCCTTGCTCTTAGATCTAGTAATCTTAGCCTGAGAACCGGATGCTTCATAATAAAGCTCAGATGCTCATAATAAAGCTTATAATCATGTTCCGCCTCTTCCAGTGCGTGTAAGCTCTGACTCAATCTTTCACCACAATGATAGTAACGCCTGTAAAGAAACTCATTTAGAGGCTTATACTTTTTACCTGCAGCAATTAACTTAATCAACAAATCCCTGTCTTCAGACAATTTATATTCACTATCAAAACATCCAACCTCGAGGAGTGCGTTTCTTCTCACACATAAACCACAACCTGTGCCGATCTTAACAATAAAACTCATATTTAAAAGATCTGAGTCACTAACCAGAAACTCTCTTTTCTCGATAAGACTATTATTTTTTTCGAACAGCTTAACTACACCTGTCCAGGAAAAAGAAATATCACTATGCTCCGGATGTGTCATAAATTCATACATACTCTGTAGCATACAGGGATCTATTTCGTCATCATCATCTACAAATACAATCAGTTCACTTCTTGCTACATTTATGCCGGCATTTCTCGCTGCTGATACACCTGGCGACATCTCCTGAACATATCTTATTTTTTCGTTCTTAAGCCGGCCTATCTGTAGACCAATATCATTCTCACCTGGCTCATTATCAACAACAATAATTTCATAATCCTTAAATGTCTGTAGGGCAATGCTACTTAAACATCTAAACAGGAGATCTGGACGCTTATAGGTTGGAACGACAACACTTATTCCTTTACTCACGCAAGCCCACCTTTAGATTGATCTGGATTCACTTTATGATTTATGTGTGATAATAGCTGTGAGCCGATAGTCACTAAGAAAACTATGGTTGCCTTGCCTTCCAGCGGCACATCTGATAATCCATATACCATATAAGCAATACATATTAGCACCAGCATAATCGCATACGGATCACGCATTGACATAAGATTTTTTTGTTTATATACAATCAAAATCGGCAGGAATAAAAACGCCACTAGAAAACCGAACCCAACAAAACCTCTTGTCGACAATGCAGAAATATACTGATTATGTGGATGATAAAACCAGTAGGCAGAAGCATTTACTCCATAGCGATCTTTTCCTGCTTTAGCGGCAAGATCATAGCCACCTATACCCACACCTGTTATTGGGTTCTCTAGAAATATCTGCCATCCTGCCTTCAACATTTCCAACCGCGTACCCACTGAAGTTGTTTGACTCCAATGGTTTTCCTGATCATTCTCCATATACATCTTAATGTTTTTTTCAGTGAAATTAATACGATCCTTCACTACAGGATACTGAGAAACAAGCAATACACCGGCAGCTAACAGGCCTACAACTATAAATTTCAGGCTCAGCTTAGATTGTGACATTAAAACAATAATGAGTAAGACCATCAAAACTGGAGCGGCAATCCATACTCCTCTCGACTGGGTCCATATGACAACCAGTATCGCCAGAAAAAAACCTGCAACTGAGGCTATTCGAACTAACAAATGATCATTACGTATTGCAATAACCAGTAAGAGAAACGCTTCACACAATAGAATAGAACCAAATAAAATAGGATGCATTCCTCCCTTTGCACGCTGCCAGCCTGACAACGTATCCTGATATCCGACATAAGCAGCCAGCACGACACTAATCAATATACTTATCCATAAGACATAAAATGGAATCTTCACTTTTCTAAATAGCAGGTACAGTGTGGGTAAGAAAAGCAGGAAGACCTGCCGACTCCAGACAAAATTCTTACCTCGCCCTGGACTGCCATTGATATAAAAAGTAAACAGTGTCCACAAAAAGCCGACAACGATGACTACAAAGAAAATTTTAATTAAAGGATCAAGCGTTTTCAGCTCATGAAAGTTTCTTGCGAGATAAAACAGAGAAAGCAGCGCCAGCAGATTAAATGCCATCTTACCAACAGATGTATAGGCAGGCAGTGCGATAATACATATCGCAAACAACAGACTTGTCGAGTACTGCAGCCAGTTCTCCCTGGCTTTGATTATTATACTCATTTAGTTAGTTGATACTCCGCACCACAGTACGGGCATTTACCATGCCCGTTTGCATCTAACGCGATAAACACCTGCGGGTGAGAATTCCACAAGCTACTGCCTGGCATTGGGCAATGTAAAGGCAGGTCATCTGATGTTACGTCATAATGACTTTTTGTATTTGGTCTGGATAAACTTTTATCACCAACGGTTGTATGACTCAACATCTGATACCCTTCAATTGTTTAACGTATTCTCTCATCCACAACTTACAATTACGCGACAGTCGATAACCAGTCGGCCTCTATTGTTTTGCGTCCGTGTACCAGATCAAAATACAGTGTCTGTAATTTTTCAGTTACCGGGCCACGTGTTCCTGCACCTATCTTACGATTATCGACTTCACGAATCGGCGTTACTTCGGCTGCTGTTCCGGTAAAAAAAGCTTCGTCGGCGATATAGACTTCATCACGGGTAATGCGTTTTTCAACAATTTCAATACCCAGTTCTTTACACATTCTGAAAATGGTATTTCGGGTAATACCATTTAATGCCGAGGTTAAATCTGGTGTATAAATCACGCCATTTTTAACTATAAAAATATTTTCACCGCTGCCTTCAGCAACATAACCTTCATTATCTAATAACATCGCTTCGTCGTAGCCATCACTCACTGCTTCCTGCAGCGCCAGCATTGAATTGATGTAATGACCATTCGCCTTGGCCTTGGTCATACTGATATTCACGTGATGACGCGTGTATGAAGATGTACAGATTCTCAAGCCATTTTTCATGTTATCTTCGCCAAGGTAGGCACCCCATTCCCAGGCAGCAACAATCACGTGTGTTTTCAGGTTGTCGGCACGCAGCCCCATACCTTCCGAGCCATAAAATGCCATCGGGCGTAGATAGGCCGATTCGAGGCTATTCTCTCGGACCACCGTACGCTGCGCTTCATTGATTTCGTCTTTGCTGTACGGCATATCCATGCGCATAATATGTGCAGAATCAAACAGGCGATCTGTGTGTGCCTGTAATCTGAAAATGGCTGTGCCCTGCTCTGCTTTATAAGCCCGAACACCTTCAAACACACCCATACCATAATGTAATGTATGGGTTAAAACATGTACCTTAGCTTCGCGCCAGGGAACCAGCTCCCCGTCAAACCAGATTACACCATCGCGATCGGCCATGGTTTGCATACTTCTCACTCCTAAACCTTAGTGCTCTGCACTTTAAAATAAATATGTTCCAGCGCTCTACTGCTCTGTTTCTTCATTGGGAACATGCTGCTCTAGCACATCCCGCCAGATGTCTCTAACCTGCTGCCTGATATCAGCCAGCTCATTTTCTTCAATTTGAGAAGAAAGTTCCTGCAAGGCCAGCTGATGGCTCAGTTCTCGATACTGCTGATAGGCCTGATATAGAATCTCTGCCTGCTCAGCTGTAAGTATTCCACACTCTGCCAGCTGCAACAGAATTTGTCTGATTGCCGTTTCGTTAATCAGTGATTCCTGCTGGCGCGCGCGCAATAAAGTGCCAAACTGGGCGATAAATTCTATATCAACCAGACCACCTTCATCCTGCTTTAGATGAAATAGCCCTGAACCCGGCTTGCTGCCTAAAGATTCGCGCATTTTATTACGCATGTCGACTACATCTTTTGCCAGCGTCGCTTTATTTCTCTCCCGGGTCAGGATCGAGCGTCGAATTCTATCAAATTCTACTTTCAAATGTGGGCTTGAACAGACCATTCGCGCACGAATTAATGCCTGATGTTCCCATGTCCAGGCCTTATCATGCTGATAAAGATCGAACGCCGTCATACTGCTCACCAGCATACCCGCATTACCATCGGGGCGCAGACGCATATCGACTTCATAAAGCCTGCCATTCGCCGTCTGCACACTCAGCAGGTGAATAACTCGTTGCGCCAGACGGGCAAAAAAAGTTGAATTATCCAGCACCCGAGCACCATCGGTCTGCTGCTGTTCGCCCTGGCTATCATGAACGAAAACCAGATCAAGATCTGAGCTGTAACTCAACTCTTTACCACCCAGCTTGCCATAAGCCACCACGCCAAATACCGGATGATAAGTCTCACCCTCTATCAGACAAACCGGTTTGCCATGCTTCGCCAGCATCCAGCCCCAGGCCAGATCAATCACCTTATCCAGAAGTACTTCGGCAATATTGCTTAGCTGCTCACTCACTTCAAACACATCGAGCACACCGGCAATATCCATTGCTGCAATTTTTAGCACCTGCGCCTGTTTGAACTGGCGCAATCGCTCTAACTGCTGCTCCTCGTCATCCATCACCTGACGCATTAACTCATCAAGCTCCTGACGCAGTTTCAGCTTCGTCGGAATCTGGTACAGATTACGCGCATCCAGCAGTTCATCCAGCAACACTGGATAACGGCTTAACAGGTGTGCCACCCAGGGGCTGGCGGCGCAGAGCTTGACCAGTTGCTGAGTTGCACTGGGATATTCATTTAATAGGGACAGGTACACACTGCGCCGCAACACGGCTTGCAATAGATTCAACACGCGCTTTAGCACTTCTGCTGGCCGCGCCTGTTCGACCAGTAGCGCCAGCAAAGCCGGCATTAAAATATCCAGTCGCTGTCGTCCATTCGCGGTCACTGATTTCAGCTGGCTGGCCTGCCTGAACTGCTCAAGCTGATGATAAACAGCCTCGGCCTGTTGCATACCCAGGTCTTCAAGCCGCTGTATTGCGTCTGCCTCATCAAGATGATGTAACCAGATATTCTTAAAGCCCTGACGGTCCATCTCGTCATCATCGCCATCTTTTGTTTCATGCAACAACTGGGTAAACGACACATGAACCCTGCGTCGATGTTCATCGCAGGCAGCCAGCAAACTGGCCCAGTCATCATACCCCATCGCCAGTGCCATACTTATCTGACGTTCCGCTGTATCCGGCAACAGATGAGTTTGCTCATCGGCATACATTTGCAATCGATTTTCCAGGCGGCGCAAAAAGTGATAGCTCTCAACTAATGCTGCAACTTCTGCGGGTTCCAGATAGGCTTTTTCCTCCAGCAACGCCAGCACAGCCAGAATACCTCTAATCTGCAGTTCTGGTTCGTTGCCGCCGCGAATTAACTGAAAGGTCTGCCCCACAAATTCGATTTCACGAATACCACCAGGCCCCAGCTTAATATTATGCTGATTCCCTTTGCGGCGAATTTCAGTATCGATCAACGCCTTCA
>Ga0316207_10003957_pt1 | contig 13290 bp, 6 predicted proteins | sample 6weekpyrite_MG_FD_204943 | JGI IMG/M metagenome (GOLD analysis project Ga0316207, IMG submission 204943) | Microbial mat bacterial communities from mineral coupon in-situ incubated in ocean water Damariscotta River, Maine, United States -... | ecosystem: Environmental > Aquatic > Marine >... | reverse complement strand
TCAGTTGTATTCTATTTTTCGCTCGGGCATCATTCACACTCATATGTAGACCATGCAACAGATGATCCTTGCAGTTAACAACGATTCCTGACCGAATAGAATGCGCCTAACGGAAGCACTCCAAAGAACGCAAGCCCAGCCACCTCATAGCCCAGAAATATGACGCTCAACCACAAATAGTGAAATGGAAAATATATGATAACCAGAAAGTTTCTGATCTACCTTTTAGTGGCGTTGCTGATCGGCGCATGCAGCAGCCAGACCGACAGTGACTTCGTTGGGCAGGCCAAAGATTATATTGACAAGGGTGAAATACGCCAGGCCAGCATCCAACTAAAAAACGCCCTGCAGCAGAACCCTGATAACGCTGAAGCACGCTGGCTGATGGGCAAAGTCCATATGGAAACAGGAAATAGCGCCGGCGCTGAAAAAGAGTTGCGTCGCGCCCTTGACCTAGGCGTCAGCGAGCAAGCCATACGACCGCTTCTTGCTCAATCCCTTGCTAAGCAGGGCAAAAACAAAGATGCGTTAGCACTTTCAACAGAAGGGCTGTCGCCTGCGCCACAAGCAGAAATTCTTGCAATACAGGCCACTATATTGCTGGTACAAGGCGAACTTGAACAGGCTGAAAATAAAATCACCCAGGCACTCTTGTTGCAGCCGAACTCTGCAGCAGCTATTACCGAGCAAGCAAGGCTCACAGTGGCTCAAGGAAAATCAAACGATGCAAGCGCACTACTAGACGAACTACTCAAGCAAAATGCTAATTATGCCCCAGCATGGCGCTTGCTAGCCGATATTAAACGTCACGAACAGAAGCCTACGGAGGCGGAAATTGCCCTAAGTAACGCAATCAAGCACCAATTTGACAATACTGCCGATCGCCTCAATCGCGCCTTGGTGCGCATTGAACTGCAAAAATATGACCAAGCCCAGGCCGATATCGACTTGCTAATGCGCGTCATCCCCAATTATTACGAACTTCACTATGCCCAGGGTTTACTACATTTCCGCCAGCAGCGCTTTTCTCAAGCGGAGGCATCTCTACAACGTGCATACCAGGGGAACAACAATTTTCTACCTACATTGTTTTACCTTGGCGCAACCCATTTCCAGCTCAAGCAATTCGAACAAGCCGAGCTCTTGACTTCCCGTTTTTTCTCCGCAAACCCAGGTTTTATACCCGGCCGCAAGCTGTTAGCAAAAATACGACTGCAAGAAGACTCTTTTGCTGATGCGGAGAGCTTACTGCGACCAATTATTAACGATAACAATAAGGACATTGAGACCCTAAACCTACTAGCTCTTGCACTAATAAAACAGGGCATTACTGAGGAAGGCATTGCTCTTCTCAAACAAGTGGTCGCATTACAACCAGAATCAGGCGAAGCTCTACTGAGACTAGGATCGGCGTTACTGACACAAGGGAATGAAGGCGCAGGGCTACAGGCTTTAGAGACTGCCTCAAATCTCGATCCAGAGCTTCTGGAGGCCACAAATAAATTGATCACACGCCATTACATTAAGACCAAGAAGTATGACAAGGCGTTGGCGAGTGCGACCGCCTACCAACAGCACAACCCAGATATTTCCACCCCCTACAACCTGCTCGGGCTGGCACAGCTAGGCAAAGGTGATATAAAAACAGCCCGAACGCACTTTGACAAGGCCAGCCAAATCTCACCGGGGGATATTACAGCTAATCAGAAACTAGCCTCCATCGCCTTGCGAGATCAAGACTATCCAACGGCTCGACAACACTACAATACAGTCTTGGCAAACCAGCCAGACCACCTCGACACACTAATGAAACTGTCGATCCTGGACGAACTGGAGAACCGGCAAACCGATATGGTGAAACATCTTGAACAAGCCGTTGCCGCCCATCCCAAGGCTGTCCAGCCTCGCACATCCCTAGCTCGCCACTATCTCGCTAAAAGTGAACCCGAAAAGGTTGCTGTGATGTTGGGTGACCTACAGCAAAGCCACTACGATCACCCAGAGGTTTTGCATGTATTAGGTCAAGCACAGCTCGCTCAGCGTAACACTACTGGGGCACTAACGACCTTTAATAGATTGATTGAACTGCAACCCAAATCGGCACAAGCGCATTTTTTATTGGGACTCGCCCACGCCCAGCTCAACGACGCCAAGACGCTCAAGGCAGAGCTGGATAAAACGATCAAGCTCAATAGCGACCACTTTGGAGCACGGCTTGCGTTGACACGATTGGCACTACTGAACCAAGACCCGGGAGCCGCTCAAAAACATTTAGCAATTCTAAAAACCAAAGCGCCGGATAATCCAGACGTCAAATTTCTCGAAGGTCAGCTGGCTCAAACTAGGGGCCAGCAAGAGAAGGCTTTAGATATCTACACCGCGCTTTTCGAAAACAATTCGAATACGACCAATATGCTGGCACTGATACAACAGAAATGGGATATGCAGAACCATGATGGAGCCATCGCCACCCTAAAGCAGTGGCTAACCGAGCATACCGACGACGTAGCAGCGAGACTAAGACTCGCCAGTGCCTATACAAAGATTAGACAGGATAACGCGGCGATACAGCAGTATAAAACCGTGCTAAAACAGGCTCCTAACAACCTGCTCGCACTCAACAACCTGGCTTGGCAGCTTAAAGACACTGATACAAAAAAAGCGCTGGTGTATGCAGAAAAAGCTAATTCGCTTGCCCCGGATTCGGTGGTTTTCCAGGACACACTGGCAGTAGTTTTAATGAAAAACGGTCAGCATCAACGAGCCTTACGTATAAGCAAAAGTTTAACGAAAAAACATGCCAACAATCCTACATTCGCGTATCACCAGGCAATGATACTCCAAGGAGCTGGAAACAATTCAGAAGCCGAAGAACTGCTATCTGGCCTACTGAAAAGAGGGGGAACGTTTTCAGAACGCAGCGAAGCCGAACAAATGCTTATGCAACTCCAGAACAAATAGCGACCAACCATCCTGCCTAGCCGAAACCACCTGAGTCCACACTCAGGTGGAGCATAAATTGTCGCACCAATTCCCATCAGACAAGATTCTGCACCTTCCGCTCCAATCCTTGAAATAAAACCTCGCAAAAACTGAGTTTAGATGTCGAATAACTTTACACACAAAAACCAGCCAAATACTAACCATCTGTTTTTAATAACAAAAACCACATGGCATAAATCATGCTTAACAAGACTTAACAAACAAGAAGTGTAACGTCCCATATGATTCGCGAATATACAAACGTATGTAAAGAAGTAGCTGTTCAAGTGATCACAGGAATATCCCGACGCGTGTTGAGAGCGTCGCCTATTTCATCGTAAAAATCACATGGAACCTGGCGGGACAAGCAAAACAACATCAATGAATTTGGAGAATATTTCGCATGAAAACTCAATATGCTAAAGAGAAATCCCGCTGGGTAGGACCCACACTAGGACTAGGGTTGCTATTAAGCTTAAGCACCTCAGTTCTAGGTGGGGTTGTGGATGAGTTTACTGAGTTTCAAACAGTTTACGATTCAGACACAACCGTAGTAGGTGGAGTCACAAATAGTTCATTCGATAACCTCTCCTTCGTCTTAGGCGGGCAACGGGACATCAACGTTGATTTAATTGTAACAACATCACCTACCCGCAACTCTACACTCACCATCGAAGAACCGATACTGGGTACCGGAGGTGTACTTTCATTCAACAATGATAGTACAGCAAGAGGTAAAGCGCTGGTCCAATGGGATGGACCAGATCAGAGCATTAATCTAGTCCATACTGGACTAGGGGAAGTGGATCTAACCGAGAACGGCACAGTAGGCGCCTTAGATTTTGGCTTTCTTGAAGTCGATCTCCTACAAGGTTTTTACTTTAGAGTTGAGGCATATACCGATTCGGACAATTATTCCATCGTCGAACTGTATTCTCCTCAAATCCTTTCACCTACGCCAATCAGCTTACCATTCGACCTGTTTCAAGCTTGTAATCAACTTCCCGTGATCCCTGGTGTGCTCGAAGTGATTTCCGTCTCTTGTGGCGTAGGGGTAGCGAATGAAGAGCAACCGGTTGATTTTGCCAAGTTCGGCGCTTTGCAGCTAGCCCTGAACACGAAAGACCCAGACGCTCCAGACCCCACATGGCCGGCCAGCTCGCTGGACGTTACTATATCCAAAATCACCACGCCGCCAACGCTTGCGGCACTGGGTGACTACGTTTGGGAAGACAACAATAACGACGGCATTCAAGATGGTAACGAGTCAGGCATCGCCGGTGCCACCGTTAACTTGTACACCTGTAGCGGCTTGTCTGTAGATTCCACCAACACGGATGCAAGCGGCAAATACAACTTCTCCAGTTTGACGCCAAACAGCTATTACCTTGAGTTCATCACCCCTGCTGGCTACGACACCCCAACCCTGCAAGATGCCAATGGCAACTCACAGGATAATGTAGATAGTGATGCCGACCCTTTCAGTGGCCTGACAGCTTGTACCGACCTAGTTGCTGGCGAAGTTGATAACAGCTGGGACGCAGGTTTCATTCCCACACCAGGTCCGGCCTCACTGGGTGACTACGTTTGGCTAGACAGCAACGGCAATGGCATCCAAGATGGCACCGAACTCGGTTTTGCTGGTGTAGAGGTAAGGTTATACATCTGTGGTAACGCTACAGCCGAAGCCACTATGTTCACCGATAGCACCGGTTTCTATCAATTCACCAACCTGGTTCCTGGTGACTACTTTGTTGAGTTCATTGCCCCTGCAGGTTTTGATTTCACCAGCCAGGATCAAGGCGCTGATGATACTGCTGACAGCGACGCTAATCAGCTAAGTGCTCGCACCGATTGTACTACGCTTAGCCCGGGTGAAAATGATCCCACATGGGATGCTGGTTTAGTTGAAGAAGAGTTACCAGCGTCACTGGGCGATTACGCCTGGGAAGACACTAACGGCAATGGTATTCAAGATGGCGTTGAAGTCGGTATTGCCGATGTGGAAGTCAGACTGTACATCTGCGGTAGCACAGTGCCTGAAGCCACTATGTTTACTGATGCAACTGGTTTCTACCAGTTCACCAACCTGACTCCCGGTGACTATTTCGTTGAGTTCATCAAACCTGTCGGCTTTGATTTCAGCCAGAAAGATGTAGGCGCTGATGATTCTACTGACAGTGATGCTGACCAGGTCAGTGGGCGCACTGATTGCACTACGCTTACCTCGGGTGAAAATGACACCACTTTGGATGCAGGACTGGTGCCTGAAGCGATCCCTGCCTCATTAGGTAACTACGTCTGGGAAGATATCAATGCCAATGGTATTCAGGATGGTGTTGAAGTCGGTATTGCCGGTGTAGAAGTTAGACTCTACATCTGCGGTAGCGCGACGTTTGAAACCTCAATGCTGACTGATGCCGATGGTTTCTATCAATTCACCAACCTGGCTGCAGATAGCTACTATGTAGAGTTTGTCGCACCCACTGGCTATGCAATTAGTCAAATGGATGCCGGCGCAGACGATGCAGTGGATAGTGATGCCAACCCAGCGACTGGCCAAACAGACTGTGTTCAGTTATTGGCTGGTGATAATAATGACACTGTAGATGCAGGAATGTATCGCCCAGCTTCAATCGGTGACTTTGTTTGGATCGACTTTAATCAAGATGGTATTCAGGATGCCGGTGAGCCTGGTTTCGATGGCGTAACCGTAAGGTTGCTGGATTGTATTGGCAATGTTTATGCGACTACTGTGACAGCCGCGAACGGTTTTTATGAGTTCGCTGGCCTGGTTCCTGGTGGTTATGTTGTTGAGTTCATTACTCCTGACATGTATACCTTGAGCCCTCAAGGGCAAGGTTCGTTTGCCGAGCTGGACAGCGACGCTGGCGGTAATGGTCAGACTAATTGTGTCACTCTAAGCTCTGGCGAAGACCGTACAGATATAGATGCGGGCATGTTCATTCCCACCACTGCCATGCTTGGTGACTATGTCTGGGAAGACCTGAATGCCGACGGTATTCAGGATTTGGGCGAGCCAGGCATTGCCGGTGTTACGGTTAATCTACTTACTTGCCAAGGCGTTTCAATCAGCAGCACTATCACTGGTAGTGATGGTGGATACCTGTTCGATAACCTGGCGCCGGGTGGTTATATCGTTAATGTAGATGTGCCATTTGCTTACAACATTAGCCCTCGCTACCAGGGTGCTGATGCAGCCAATGACAGCAATATCGACACCAGCATGAACAGCGAATGCGTGACGCTGGCTGTGGATGAGGTCAACCGTACTATTGATGCGGGTCTATACCGTAACGCCAGTCTGGGTGACCGGGTCTGGAACGACCTGAATCAGGATGGTATCCAGGATGGCAATGAGTCCGGTGTAAGTGGAATCACGGTTAACCTGTATGACTGTGAAAACAACCTGCTTACTTCAACAACCACTAATGGTAATGGCAACTATCTGTTTCAGGGTCTGATGCCTGGTGGTTACACGGTTGAGTTCATTAACCTTACTGGCTGGGTATTTAGTCCTGCCAATCAAGGCGCTAACGAAACAGTAGACAGTGATGTTGAACAGACAGGTAAGACTACTTGTGTAACGTTGGCATCTAACGAAACCAATCTTGATGTCGATGCTGGTGTTTACTTGCCGCCAGCACCTGCCATCATGATTGAGAAAGCGACCAACGGTCATGATGCTGACCTGCCAACAGGTCCTTCTATTCCTGTGGGTGGATTGGTTGAGTGGACCTATGTGGTCACCAACACTGGCAACGTTATGCTTAGCAATGTCATAGTCAGTGATGACCAAGGGGTCAATGTGAGTTGTCCAAAGACTACGTTGGCTGTTAACGAAAGCATGACCTGTACTGCCAATGGTACGGCTATCGAAGGGCAGTACGCCAACATAGGTACTGTGACAGGCACGCCGCCAATTGGTCCTAATGTTAGTGCGAATGACCCAAGCCATTACTTCGGTGCTGGGGTGTGTGATCTGCTCATAGATAAGAGTGTGACGCCTGACACTATCTACGTTGACGGTGGTACTAGCTACAGCGATGGCAGCACTGTCTACAGTGACGGTAGCACCAGCTACAGCGATGGCAGCACCAGCCACAGCGACGGCAGCACTAGTTACAGTGATGGCAGCACCATCTACAGTGACGGTAGCACCAGCTACAGAGATGGCAGCACCAGCTACAGTGACGGTAGCACCAGTTACAGCGATGGCACTACCATCGACAGTGATGGTAGCACTAGCTACGACGGTGACAGCAGCTATGACAATGACAGTGGTTCAGGCATATGCCCATCTGGTCATGAAGTGGTTTACACCTATGTCATCAGCAACAATGGTGGTGATTTGACTAACCTGATGTTGTCAGATGACAAACTGGGGCAGATCATGCTGCCAGCAACCACTTTAGCCAGCAATGCATCTGTCACTGTGACAGAAGCCTCTTGTATCGAGGAAACGACTACCAATGTCGCTCTGGTGACAGGTAATCTGGTCACTGGTGAGCTATGCAGTGCCACTGACTCCGCTACTGTGACTGTCATGCCTACAGAGCCTGAGCCAGGTTGTGACAGTGACAGCAGCTACAGCTGGTCTGGCGGTTGGGGTATGATGAGCTACGATAGTGATAGTGACAGCAGTTCCGACGATAGTAGTGATGGAGGTGCCTGTGTGACCGATGGTGACAGTAGCTATGAAGGTGATAGCAGCTCTGATAGTGACAGTAATGACAGTGATAGCAATTCCGACGATGATAGCAACTACAGCTGGTCTGGAGGCTGGTCTGGAGGCTGGTCTGGAGGCTGGAGTCGGTAATGTGTAATGATTAGATAATCGTTACACTGAGTGTTAAATCAGGGCGATGTGTAAAAACATCGCCCTTTTTTTACATCTTTTACAAGGTCTATCTTTGCGTTTTAATTCTATTTTGTAGGTGTTTTTCGGAGCAGCTTACTATTTCATTGGTGTCACCGGATTAATAAGGAATTCACATGGAAATGTTCTCAGGCCAAGGCTGTTCCTCTATACTTGATGGGGCTGCGCTGCGGGTAAAGCATGGTGCAAGATGTGTATTGCCCTTTAGTGTCAGCAATTGATTTTTGAAGAAGCAGGGGTGAAATCTAACGCTTGCTAGAATACTTCAAGGCTATCCGAATCAGTCGATAAAACAGCCAAAAGACGCACATAAAAATAAGGAAGGCGCCATGCAGAAATACATCCCTTTAATCCTTGCTGTTGTCAGTACCAATGCACTATCACAAATCCTGCTCAAAAAAGGGATGTTGAGCATAGGTCATTTTGAATTTTCCAGTTCTTCACTCGCAACTGTGTTTCCGCGAGTGGCTTTTAATCTTTATATCATCACTGGTTTGCTTACTCTCGTGTTTAGCATGGGCTTGCATTTAATGGTTTTGTCTAGGGTAGAACTCAGTTTTGCTTATCCTTTTTTGAGTATTTCTTACATCCTTGTGCTGATAGCGGGATATCTCATGTTTGGGGAAGACATAAATTATTATCGTATGGCTGGGGTGGCACTGATTTGTGTTGGAACGGTATTTATTGCACATAGTTAGGGGATAGAGCCTGTGAAACATGTAATCATTGGCGGAGATGGTTTTGTCGGTCGCTACACAGCGCGTGACCTGCTGGCGCTCGGCGAGCAAGTTGTCATTTGCGATATCCAAAAAAGTGATTTGCCAGTCTACCCAGATGCTCAATTTGTACATCTTGATATTACAGACAAAGAGGCATTGGCCAGTGCGCCCATAGAGCCTGACGACGTTGTCTACAACATGGCCGCAAGAATGCTGCATCCCGTTATGCCGCGTAAGCAGCGCCACGATTATTTCTTTTCTGTTGACTATGAAGGGGCAAAGAATGTTGTCGACATGATGATGCAGAAAAGTTGTAATAATCTGGTTCAATTCAGTACCGACATGGTCTACGGCAAGATCCTGACAGAACAACCGATTATGCACGACCACCCGCGAAACCCAATCGGTGAATATGCTGATAGCAAGCGTCATTGTGAAAACTATTGCATTGAAAAACGCAGCGAAGGTTTAAACGTCTCAATCTTTCGTCCTCGCTTGATTATTGGCCCGGGACGACTGGGTATCCTTTCGCATTTGTTCCGTTTCATTAAACACAGTCTACCCGTGCCTTTAATAGGCAATGGCAGTAACCACTATCAAATGATTTCGGTGTTTGATTGCGCCAGTTCGGCAGTCTGCGCCTGGCAGAAAGGCATCCCCAATAGCGAATTTAACTTGGGCTCAAAGAATGCGCCTACGGTTCGTGAGCTTTTGAACGACCTGATTAGTGAAGCGGGTTCCCGTTCTATTCTTGTCAGCACCCCGGCCAGCTTGATTAAGCTTACCTTGAGAGCGTTAGATAAGGTTAATCTGTCACCTTTGGTTCCGGAACAGTTTGAGATTGCCGATGAGGACTATATAGTCGACATCAGCCACACTGAGTCTGTGCTCGACTGGACACCGAAAGATGAGGATTTTGATATGTTACTTGAGGCATATAATTCTTTTGTCAAGGGAGATTAAAATTTACAAGGCTTACTATAGCGTTGGCTTGGCATGCAGACAGGCGACTGAAATTGCATTCTGCCTTGTGTTGTCAGTACGTTCTTCTTGAACAATTGTCTGAGCCGGTCACGAGCTGAATAAAGCCATGGTGAATTCTGATATTCAAAACACCACCTCAGAGTTGCCCCTGTGTGTAGACCTGGACGGTACACTGGTTCGCACTGATGTATTGCTCGAATCTATCTTTGCGCTTCTGAAGCAGAATTTTATCTACGTCTTGTTCCTGCCCCTGTGGTTACTTAAGGGTAAGGCCTATTTCAAGCAACAAATTGCTGATCGGGTAGAACTGGATGTCGAGCATCTGCCTTACCATGATGAATTCCTGGATTACTTAAAACAGCAGAAGGCCCTTGGCCGACATCTTGTGCTTGCTACGGCCTCTAACCTTAAATTTGCGGAGCAGATCGCATTACATCTGGGGCTGTTTGAGACGGTTCTTGCCAGTGACAATCAAAAAAACCTGTCAGGTCGTCGCAAACGCCAATGCCTGGTCGACACTTTTGGTGAAAGCGGCTTCGACTATGCTGGAAATGCCAAGGTTGATTTGGAGGTCTGGTCTCATGCCGAGGGCGTTATATTGGTGACACCCGAGGCGGGCGTTCAGGAGCAGGCCGAGAGACTGGGCAGGATAAAAAAGATATTTCCTGGCCAGCAGGCGTGTGTAAGCACCTATATCAAGGCGATGCGTCTACATCAATGGGTCAAGAACCTATTGATCTTTGTACCTTTGGTATTGTCCCATCAGATCTATGACCTGACCTTGCTGGCACAGGCCATTTTGGCCTTCCTCACCTTTGGGTTGTGTGCTTCCAGTGTCTACCTTCTTAATGATCTATTGGACCTGCCTGCCGACCGGCGCCACCCTAGCAAACGTGACCGCCCACTGGCCGCCGGTAGCCTGCCCATTAAACAAGGTGCTCTGCTGATCCCAGTGCTTTTGTTGATTGGTTTCACTATTGCGCTTGCACTGCCCGTGGAGTTTCTTTTGGTCTTGACGCTTTATTTTGTAGTCACATTGGCTTATTCAGTCTGGTTTAAACAGGCAGCGCTGGTCGATGTGCTGGTACTCGCAGCCCTGTATACACTGCGAATCATTGCTGGTACTGCAGCAGTCGCTGTGGACTATTCGTTTTGGTTGCTGGCCTTTGCCATGTTTCTGTTTCTAAGCCTGGCATTGGTTAAACGATACTCAGAGCTCATGGCACAGCCAGAGGATAACGATCAGTTTCTGCATGGCCGTGGCTATCGGATAGGTGATTTGGATATCCTGTCTCAGTTCGGTAGCAGCAGTGGTTATATGGCTGTTTTGGTATTGGCCTTCTACATCAATAGCAGTGAGATCCGGTTGCTTTATAGCTATCCGGAGGCGATCTGGATGCTGTGCCCTATATTGTTATATTGGATCAGTAGGGTCTGGCTGCTCGCTCGTCGTGGAGAGATGCATGAGGACCCGGTAGTATTTGCCATTCAAGATGTTCGCAGTCGCTGGTTGGCCCTGATCACTTTGGCCATCCTCTGGGCTGGGCTTTAATGAGAATGCCAAATAAAACCTTATGAAATTGGATTGGCGAGAGGCAACACTCAGCGGTTGGGGACGAACCTCGCGCGCCCATGTCATGGTCTGTGCGCCTGCTCAAAATGTGGATGCTACTGAGGCGATTCGCAGCGTGGCTGACCATGGCATTATTGCCTATGGCAATGGCCGCAGCTATGGCGATGCCGCTTTGAATGATGGTGGTCAAACACTCATCACCAACCGTCTTAATCAAATCCACAGTTTCGATCCAGGTTCCGGTGAGATAGTCTGCGGGCCGGGGGTCACATTTAATGACTTGTTGCGCGAGCTGTTGCCGCAGGGGTTTCTGGTTCCCGTCAGTCCCGGCACAGGTTTTGCCACTATTGGTGGAGCTGTCGCCAATGACGTTCACGGCAAAAACCATGACCATAGCGGTAGCTTTGGCGATCATGTGTTGTGGATCGACCTGTTGTTGCCATCAGGTGAGTTGGTGCGTATCTCCCAAGATATTCGGCCTGAGCTTTTTGCTGCCACAATTGGTGGCGTCGGCCTGACAGGGGTGATGCTGGCCATTTGTTTCAGAATGAAGCCTGTCGAGACAAACGCCGTTGCATTAAAAGAGCAGCGCATAAAAGATCTGGACGATTTCTTTACGGCCTTTGAGTATGCACGCAGCAATGCCACTTACTCTGTGGGTTGGATAGACTCAATGGCACGGGGAACCAATCTCGGTCGCGGCATCTTGGAAACTGCTGAGTTGGCGACTTCAACTATCCCAGTACAGCCACAACGACGTTTGAAGGTGCCGATGGACTGCCCCAGCTTTGCCTTAAATTCCCTGTCCGTGCGCGCATTCAATCACTGTTATTATCATCGCATCTCAGCACAGGGACGAAAACGTTTGCTGTCGATGGAGCGCTTTCTTTATCCCCTGGATGCTATTTTGCAATGGAACCGCATCTACGGTCGGCGCGGCTTTTATCAATTTCAATGTGTGCTTGATGATGCCGCAAGTCCACTTGGCATACGCCGTCTGCTTGAGACTATCTCACAATCTCGTGCGGCGTCATTTCTGGCCGTGCTCAAGACTCTCGGTGGTGAAGGTCAGGGTTACTTGTCGTTCCCCAAGCGCGGTTATACATTGGCGCTGGATTTTCCACGCCGGCCCGATACGAAAATACTGCTGGCGCAACTTGAGTCTATTACACTGGATCATGGTGGTCGCATTTATCTTGCCAAAGACGCCAACCTATCACCGCAGGCGTTTGAACACATGTATCCGAAAATTGATAAAATGCGCGAGCTGCTAGATAAGATTGATCCAGAGCAACGCATGATGTCAGACCTCGCCAGGCGACTTCAGATCAGAAATACTTAAAACGCCCATGGTGGGCAAAAAACCATAACGACCATGAACTGCGACGGAAGCAACAATCAATGAGCAATCTACCCAGCCAGATGACTAATCAGACCTCCAACCCAAAGTTGTTAAGCGTGGCCGATGCAAAAAATCTGAGCGCTGCAGAAACCGCTGATTTATTTTGCCAACACTTAAATCCCGGGCAGCTTCATTTTCTGAAACTGCTGGGCTTCGACAAGGTGCTGGTGGACTCCGCACAAGGCATGTATTACAGCGACAAGACCGGTCGTAAGATACTTGATTTTTTCGGTGGTTTTGGTTCAGTCGCTCTGGGTCATAATCATCCTCGTATCCTGGCCATGCGCAAGCAGTTTCAAGATGAACTGCGCCACGAAATTGCCATGGCCTTCATGTCACAGTACGCCGCCACATTGGCCAATAACCTGGCGACAATCGCACCTGCCGACCTCGATATGGTGTTCCTTGGCTCAACCGGCTCAGAAGCGGTAGAGGCGGCACTCAAGTTGGCCGAGAGTTTACAGGGGCCTCAGCGCTCAACCATTGCCTATGCCGAGAATTCTTTTCATGGCAAGAGTCGTGGCGCATTGTCGGTGACAGATTCCAACTTTTATCAGTCGACATTTCGTCTGCTCGACAATCGTGTTCGCATTCCATTTGGAGATGCAGCAGCTTTGGAAGAAACCTTTAAACGGGATAGCTCCATCGGTATTTTGATTCTCGAAACCATCCAGGGGGGCGCGGGCATAGTGACTGCACCACCTGAATATTGGCAAGAGGTTCGCCGGCT
>Ga0316207_10003956_pt1 | contig 13293 bp, 12 predicted proteins | sample 6weekpyrite_MG_FD_204943 | JGI IMG/M metagenome (GOLD analysis project Ga0316207, IMG submission 204943) | Microbial mat bacterial communities from mineral coupon in-situ incubated in ocean water Damariscotta River, Maine, United States -... | ecosystem: Environmental > Aquatic > Marine >... | reverse complement strand
CCCCGAGAAGCTTGTCACGCACCGGACGACCATTGACGAATAAAAATTGATGTTGGGCATTGCCACGTGAATAGGTCGGCAGGCTGGCAAGCCCTGAAACCTTGATCCCCTCGCGCTCTTGGTCAATCTCCAGCGCATTGTCACCGAACTCAGAGCCCAGCACAGCCGCAAGGCGCGCCTTGCGGGCCTCAGCCCCCTCCAGGCTCTCAGCCGCGACAGACAGGCGCTTACGCCCGTCCAGCGTCAGGAAAAAACCGACATCAGGCCGAGACATCGCCATGCGTTTGACAATGTCATTGATGCTCTGGTTTTCAGATCGCTCCGTCTTGAGAAATTTCAAGCGCGCCGGTGTCGCATAAAACAAGTCACGCACTTCAATGCGCGTGCCTGAACGTCCCATAGGCGCAATCGGGGAGACATCAGATGTGTCACCGCCCTCAACCGAAATACCCCAGGCATCTCCAGAACCCCTGGCTTGGGTCTGGATATCAAGCCGGGCAATCGAGCCAATGGACGGCAAAGCTTCACCGCGAAAGCCCATGGTGGAAATATTGAGGAGGTCATCTTCGCCCTGATCACTGAGCGGTAATTTAGACGTAGCATGGCGTTCAATAGACAAGGCCAGCTCTTCCGGGCTCATCCCCTTGCCATTATCCTCGACAATCAGACGTGTCAGCCCGCCCCCTTCGGCCGAGATATCAATTCGGGTGGCACCGGCATCCAGCGCGTTTTCGGCCAGCTCCTTGATCACGGAAGCCGGGCGCTCAACCACCTCACCCGCGGCAATGCGGTTGACGGTTTCAGGGGGAAGCCTGCGGATAATCGGTTTGTTTCGGGTCAATGACATAGGGCCAACCTTTCGGCTGGCCCCATATCAGTCAAGTCTGTCGGTCAGATCGGGAAGATCCGGACGCTTAAAGTCCAGGCAATTTAGGCAAAATGCTGCGACGGCGTTCGATTTCAACCTCACCACCACCGGTCACATTATGGATGCTTTCCTGACGCGCAGCCTCAGCCTCGGCATCCAGCGGTGTTGTATCTTCAGGCGGTGTGTAAGCACCGTCACGCCAGAACATGATCTGATCAGCAAACCCGCGGGATTTGCGCACAACGCCAGCTGACTCGCCGTCAATGATCGAGCGGATAAATGGATCGGCAGATCCCCCGCCTGCACGCGCAACAAGAAGCGCTTCAGCATCGCTGCCCTGAAAATCGGCCCTATTGCCTAAAAGAGCGGCCCGGGCCCGTTGGTCCGGATAAATTTCTTCCGGGCGAGGCTCACCGGGACGCGGTGGGCGCAGATTATACTCTGGTGGCACGGTCAAGGGAGCAATCGTCACGGTCCGGAATTCATCCGGCGTCACCTTGGTAGCGCCAAAACCTTGGCTGATACTACTGCAACCGGTGAGGGTCACAGAAACCGCCACAGCGGCAAAAAGGGCAGGACGCAAACGCATATCAGAACAGCTCCAGTAATTGGTTGGCACATGTGTAGCGGAGACTCGTCTCAAGCTCCACCCCCATCTTCCGCCGACAAATTCAACGCCCGAACACGTCAAACACGCTTATTTCGCTTTCGAAACAGGTTTTCGATCATTCAGGATAATATCAAGGATGATTGTGGCAACACCAAGATTAACCGCCACATCAGCCACATTGAAGACCCAGGGGAACATGACATCGGAAAAATTGAGGAAATCGACGACAGCCCCGTAAATGGCCCGGTCAATGGCATTGCCCAAAGCCCCGCCAATAATCAGCCCGAACGAAACAGCCTGCAATTTTCGTTCAATGGCCAAGGGACCAATTCCCAACAGACCAGCCAGCAAAAACCCGGCAACAAGGACAGAGAACCCGACCAATAAATACCGCCCGATGGGCCCATCAGCCCCCAAAAGGCCGAAACTGACCCCTTTATTCCAGACCATGGTCAGATCAAACACGGGGGAAATTTCAAGATGGCCACAGGTATTGAACAGACCAGCCTTTTCCTCAAACGAGGCACGTTGAAATTCAAGGCACCCCGCCGGAGAAAAATTCAGCCGGTCCAGCACCAGCCATTTGGTCAGCTGATCCAGACATATGACGATCACAGCCAGAACCGCCCCGGTCCGGGCCAGAACAGAATTGGCAAACCGGCCGAAAAGCTGACCGACATAATCAGCCATTATGAGAATCCCAATGCGCCACCGCATCCGCATCTCTCGCGGTCAGTTCCGGATAACGGGCATCTGAACCCACATCCTTGGAATATTTCCACGAGCGGGCACATTTCTGGCCTTCAGCTTTGGCCGGAACGACACAAACATCCGCTACATCATCCACAGTGAAAGCACCATCCGGCCCTTCACCATCAATCAGGCTTGCCTGACTTGTGATCGCAATATCGGCCAGGAATTCATCAAGATCGCCTTCTGCTTCATGAACCAAGGCTTCGCGATAGGCTGGAGCGCTCACATATATCTCGGGCGCACTCTCCAGACTGGAGCCAATCCGCTTTTCACGACGCTCCACTTCAAGGGCACCGGTTACTACCCGGCGCAAACGACGAATGGTTTTCCAGCGCTCAGCCCGAACTGTGTCATGCCATTCAGACGGCGTGACCGGGAAAGTTCTAAAGTGCACACTGTCATCTTCAGACGGGTTCCGGCTCAACCAGGCTTCTTCCATGGTGAAAGTCATGATCGGGGCCAGCCAGGCAGTCAGGCGGTTAAACACCTCATCCATGACCGTGCGAACAGCCCGGCGACGTGTTGAATCCGGGCGATCACAATACAGGCTGTCCTTGCGAACATCGAGATAAAAGGCCGACAAATCGACGACACAGAAATTGAACAGCGCCGAATAGACCCGTTTATAATCGTAAGCGTCATAGCCTTCACGCACGATTCCATCCAATTCATGCAAACGGTGCAGAACCCAGCGCTCCAGGGAAGGCATTTGATCATGTGGCAAACGCTCGCTGTCTTCAAAGCCATCAAGCGCACCGATCAGATAGCGCATGGTGTTACGAAGTTTGCGATAAGCATCAACGCTGGTTTGGAGAATTTCCTCTGAAATGCGCAAATCATCGGTGAAGTCCTGGGCAGCGACCCAAAGCCTCAAAATTTCGACGCCATATTTTTTGCCGATTTCATTGGGAGCCATGACATTACCCAGTGATTTGGACATTTTTCGTCCATCACCGGCCATGACAAAACCATGAGTCAATACCCCGTCATAGGGGGCGCGGCCCCGCGTGCCGCAACTTTCCAGCAAGGACGACTGGAACCAGCCGCGATGCTGATCCGTGCCTTCCAGATACAAATCTGCAGGCCAGGCCAATTCAGGACGGTCTTCAAGACTGAAAGTATGGGTTGAGCCGGAATCAAACCAGACATCGAGAATGTCGGTGACCTTCTCCCAATCCGCGGCATTATAATCAGCGCCCAAAAACTCTTCTGCCGGACGTTCAAACCAGGCATCCGCCCCGTCCTCTGCCACGGCCTTGATAATCCGGGCATTGACATGAGGATCATTCAGGATGCGTCCCGTTGCTTCTTCCACAAACAAAGTCAGGGGAACACCCCAAGCGCGTTGTCGCGAGACCAGCCAGTCCGGCCGACCTTCAACCATCGCCCGGATACGGTTTTCAGCAGACTTCGGGGTCCACTCGGTATCACCAATGGCTTTCAGCGCCGTTTCACGCAGCGTCTTGCCGTCACTCATCGGGCGATCAATCGCAACAAACCATTGCGGTGTATTGCGGAACAGCACCGGTGCCTTCGAACGCCAGGAATGCGGATAGGAATGCTCAAGCCGACCCCGGGCCAACAAACGACCGGCTTGGATCAGATAATCCATCACCGCCTTGTTGGCGGGGCCGTCCTTACCCTGTTTTTTGCCATCCAGGCGAATAATGTGAAGACCTGCAAACAAGGGCACATGGTCGTAAAAAGCCCCGTCAGGTCCGACCGTATGCGGAACCGGTTGATCCTTGTCGTGCCACTCCCTGTGCGCCATCCAGGCCACATAATCGTCTGCGCCATGACCGGGAGCAGTATGGACAAAACCTGTGCCCGCTTCGTCCGTGACATGATCACCCGACAAAAGCGGAACGGGGTAACTCCAGTATTTATCCAGATCAGCAAACGGGTGCGAACACACGAATTGGCTTGGGTCGACATCACAAATACGCTCTGACCGCGAGATCATCGCGGCTTCGGCTGTTTCTTCCCACAGCGCATCCGCGACGATCAGTGTATCGCCCGGCATCGCCCAGGGCTTGAATTCGCTCTCTCCCATCGCCGTGACCTTATAGAGGCCATAACTGACATCGGGAGAAAAACAGATCGCCTTGTTGGCTGGAATGGTCCACGGCGTCGTTGTCCAGATCACCACATGCGAACCGATCAAATTCTTGGGCAGGGCAGAGCCATCTTTCATCACCCCGCGAACAGGGAAGCGAACAAAGATCGTTGAAGAGACCTTGTCCTGATATTCCACTTCCGCTTCAGCCAAGGCTGTTTGCTCCACCGGTGACCACATCACCGGGGCCGATCCACGATAGACCAGTCCCTGCTCCACAAAATTCAAAAACTCGCGGACGATTGAGGATTCTGCATTGAACGCCATGGTGGTGTATGGATCATCCCAGTTCCCGCATACACCCAATCGTTTGAACTCCTCACGTTGAACATCAATCCATTCAGACGCGTAACGACGGCATTCTTCGCGAAATTCTTTCTTCGGAACGTCATCCTTGCGACGCCCCTTGGCCCTGAAATTTTGCTCGACCTTCCACTCAATCGGCAAGCCATGGCAATCCCAACCCGGTCGGTATGGTGCATCAAAGCCCGCCATCTGGTGGGAACGAACAACAAAATCCTTCAGGATTTTGTTCATGCCTGTCCCGATATGGATATGCCCATTGGCATAAGGCGGGCCGTCATGCAGGACAAAGCGTTCGCGATCAGCACTCTGCTCACGAAGGGTTTTATACATATTCAGCTTGTCCCAGCGCTCCAGCCATTCCGGCTCACGCTTGGGAAGCCCGGCGCGCATGGGGAAATCTGTCTTGGGTAAAAACAGGGTCGGTTTGTAATCACGGCTAGAGCTGTCTTCTGTCTCGGTGCCATTTTCAACGGTGGTGTCCGTCATCGGATCAGGTCCTTGAAGGTTTGATTAGCGCAATCTGACAAGCGCTGCGTTCAGCGAAAAAAATCAGTCCCGGAACCGCAAGGATCACCCTGGGCGGCCCGGGCCGGTAATTCGCGCCTGTCCGGCAATTCTCTCGAATATTGAAATCCGAACCATCGTCGAGATACGTATCAATACAGGTGTGTTAGCCATGCTTCGCATGTAACAGAGCCCGTCAGGCCGGTCCAGCCACAGCACTCAGCACATGACGCGCCGAAAAGGCATCTTTTTGGATTTGCTCTTTCAGGGCCTCCAGCCCGTCAAAGCGTTGCTCGGCTCTCAGATATTCATGAAATTCGACACTTAATTCCCGGCCATACAGATCACCGGCAAAATCAAGCAGGTGAATTTCCAAAAGCTCGGTATCGCCATCAACGGTGGGACGTTTGCCAATATTGGCCACACCCGGACGTTTTTCGCTTTCGCCATCCAAAACCACTTCAACGGCATAAACACCATAAGCCGGACGGGCAAAATCACGCATGTCTATATTGGCCGTGGGAAATCCGATCGTGCGCCCTCTCTGATCTCCCCTGATCACAATTCCGTCTAGGGACCAGCTCTGGCCCAGCAGTTCTTTTGCCGCCTTCATATCCCCATCATGGATGGCTTTTCTAATTCGCGTCGACGATACTTTATCGACCCCATTGTCATGCAAGGGCGCAAAAGCTGTTTTGATATTGCGCGCCTGACCCAGTGTTTCCAGATCAGAAACCGCCCCGGCCCGGTCCGCACCAAATCTGAAATCAGCACCCGTAACGATCCCTCTGACACCCAGGCCTTTGTGCAACACATTATCGACAAAGCCTTCCGCGCTCATCTTTGCCATCGCAGCATCAAAAGCCAGCTCATACACACAAGAAACACCCAATCGGCTCAGGGTTTCGTTGCGATGACGCTCACTCATCAAGCGAAAGGCCCTAGCCTCAGGAGCAAAAAAGCTCCGCGGGTGCGGCTTGAAAAGAGCGACCGCCAACGGCGCTCCGGTGTCATCGGCCAGCTTTTTAGCCAAGGCAATCACAACCCGGTGCCCCTGGTGAACACCATCAAAATTGCCCAGCGCGATGACAAAGCCACGTCCGGTGTCGGGAATATCGGTATGCCCCTGATAAATTTCCATCAGACCCTAACTCGCAGTCTTGCGCCGGGGCTTTCTGACCATCACTTCAGCATCGGCCTGCATGGTCACCTTGCCATCAACTTCGCAAACACAATCCATCACCGCCTTGCGAGACTTCAGATCAATCGACTTGACCGTCACGCGCGTGGTCACCGTATCACCGATCCGGACCGGTAAATGAAAGCGCATATTCAATCCAAGAAATATCGCCCCCGGTCCAGGCAATTGATTGCCAAGAACACCGGAGATGAAAGACGCCACCAATGCGCCATGTGCAATCCGCCCCCGAAAAGGTGTTTTTCGGGCAAAATTTTCGTCCATATGAACCGGGTTATAGTCCCCGGACACCTCCGCAAACATGTCCAAAGTGGCTTCAGTGACCACTCTTACAGTTTCTGCAAATTGCCCGATTTGCATTTCTTCCAAGGCGATTCCGGTAGTATCAGACATCTTTTTCTCCGTTTCACTCTCCGCTTTAACCGATTTTTATCCGCAATTGTCTAGGGTCCTGACTGAAGACAGCGAAACAAGCTGTCAGTTTAGAAACGCGCCGAGTGGATGGAGACGACATATGGCTGTCGAGATGACGATGCAGATTCTGGTGGTTGATGACTACAAAACCATGATCAGAATCATACGCAATTTGCTTAAGCAAATTGGTTTTGAAAACGTCGATGATGCTGCCGATGGGCAGGAAGCTTACGACAAAATGAAAGAAAACAAATATGGGCTGGTCATCTCTGACTGGAACATGGAACCCATGACAGGGTACGAATTGCTGCAAAAGGTTCGCGGTGATGACGACCTGAAGGGAACACCTTTCATTATGGTGACGGCTGAATCCAAAACGGAAAACGTCGTGGCTGCCAAACGGGCCGGTGTAAACAATTACATTGTTAAGCCGTTCAATGCTGGCACGCTCAAAGCGAAGATGTCTGCTGTTCTCGGTGACTTTTAAGACCCCGGTCTGAACTGTCATTTGTAGAAATAGCCAAGGAAGGAGGGTTTCATGCCCGCCGCCAATGTTGCATCACAAGTCCGGGAATCCCTCGCCAATCTGAAAGCGAGTGATCTTGAGGACGCCCAGATCATGGAAGTTCTGAAGCTGGCCAACCAGCTGACAGATACGATGAAGCTGTTCTTCAGCTCCCTCGACCAATCGATCTGCAATGAATTTAATTACATAGCTGATTATATCTCGCGAACCAGAGATGAGATATCGGCTTTGCGACCGAACGACATCACAGCCGAACGCATTCCATCGGCCGGTCAGGAATTGGAAGCCATGATCGGGGATACCGAACGGGCAACCGAGGCCATTATGACGGAAGCAGAAAGCCTGCTGTGTGATGACGAGGAAGATTTCGACAAATACCGCGCCAATGTAGAGGCCCGGATGATGGCCATAATTGAAGCTTGCAGCTTCCAGGATCTCGCTGGTCAGCGTGTGTCCAAGGTCGTCACAAGCTTGCGCCATGTCGAAAGTCGCGTTTCACGTTTTGCAGAAGTCATGGGTGTCCATGATACCGGCAAGACCCACACAGAAACCAATGAAGAACAAAGAGCCCGCGAACAGCTTCTCAACGGCCCTGCCATTGGCGGTCCTGAGACAAGCCAGGACGATATCGACGCCATGTTCGATTAAACTGTAGACACGGGGCGAGGCTGACCATGTCCCGTGTCTATGGCTTCATCACCAGACCAGACTTGGAGCAACCCATTTGGCGTTTGTTCCATACTCGGCAAGTATCCTGTGGATGGATTGAGGGTTGAAACCCTCACCACTATTCGGGTCTCGCAAAATTCCATCGGCAATAAAAAGCGCGTCGATCCCGGCGCGCTTTGCGCCATCCAAATCCGTCTCGGGCCCGTCTCCTATAGCCAGTGTGCGATCCTTGGACGATTTTGACCCAAGCTTTTCCATTGCCTCGTTTGCCAACCTATAAATCGGAGCATGGGGTTTTCCGGCAACAACACTTTTTCCGCCCATTTTTTCATACAAACGGGCGATGGCACCAGCGCAATAGATCAGCCGGTCACCGGCCTGAACCACAATATCGGGATTGGCACAGACCAGGTCCAGACCTTGATCCAAAGCCACACCAAGAATGTCCTGATAATCTTCAGGCCTGCCATCCCAATAATCATCAGGGCCCGTACAGCTGATAAAGTCAGCATCATCAATGTCGACAAAGTCCAGCTCAACACCCTGATATAGACTATCATCCATATCAGGGCCTATCCGGAACACCTTCCCCGGAGAGCGCAAAGCCAACTCTTCATGTATGGCATCACCCGATGTCACCGCGTCGTCATAGGCATCCCCAGTCAAACCCATTTGAGCCAACATGCTTTTCAGACTGGAAGAGCGACGCGGTGAATTTGAAACCAGACAAACCCGACCGCCCGATTTTCGAAACGCCACCAAGGCGTCAACAGCAGGCGGTAGAAGGTCCCGGCCATCACGGATCACGCCCCAAACGTCACAATAAAGAACGTCATAAAATTCACGGAGTTTAGAAAGTTTGGCCGGTTTCATCATATCTGTGCTTGAAGCAGGGTCAGACATTCCGGTCAATCAGCTTGGCATGGCTATGGGAAATCAGGCTGTCATCCGGGGCGCTTCATTCGCCGTTTCCAGAATTTCATCTCGAACAGGGCGAGGCTCTCCGAAAAGATGGCCTTGGCCGTAAGCCAGGTCCAGTTCGAGAATTTCAACGATCGTCGCCTCATCTTCAACTTTTTCAGCGATCAAATCGACGCCATAACGGGCAAAATGACCCGCCACATCTTCTGACGCCAAAGCGCCACCTTCAAGCCCGCCAATGGGTTCAAAACCATTGATAGCCTGGATCAGGCGTTCACCCTTGATTTTTACAAACCGGATACCGGCGCTTTCCAATTCTTCCAGATTAACATTGACATCCGTGACCTGGTCCAGAGAAAACCGGAAGCCGAAATCCACCATCCGCGACATGTTTCTGGCGGCAATGGCATTGCGCTCATCAAAAGCGGTTTGCGGAATTTCAAAAATCAGCGATCCAGCCAATTCACTGTGTTGGCGGATAAAATCGAGGAAGGTCGGGAAAAAGGTCTCATCGGCCAGTGAATCCACTGAGATATTACAGAAAATCGCCACGCGCCGATCTTGCTTGGTCAGTCGTTTCACAATCTGCACACATCGAAACAGAAGAAGATTATCCACTTCTGTCATCAGGCCCGCTTGTTCAGCAGCCCCGATAAAGGCCGCCGGTGACAACACACGACCTGTGGCATCTCGAAGACGGGTAAAACTCTCATAAAAATAAGTCCGGCGTTGCGGCAAGCTGACAATCGGTTGCAGATACAGATCAACGCGGTTGGCGGACAGAGCCTCACGAACGGTCTCGATATCAACACTGGTGGATGAAGTCGGCCCCGTTGGCACCATCGCTTCACTGCGTTCAGGCCCATCTGTCCCGACACGTCGAACCAAATCCTCAAGCACTTTGACTTCGTGAACTAGGGCATTATCGCGCTCAACGGCTTCGGAACGAATCTCGTCGGTAATCGCATCGAGCCGGTTTTGGGCTGCCGCAAACTCTTCCACCAAATCCAGATTTGAGGCTTTCAGTTTTTCGATTTCAGTTTCAAAGGCCTTGCGTTCATGCGCCCGTGCTGCAGCTGAATGAGCCTGCCCGGCAACCAGAAACACCATTGCGCCCATCAACCAGGCAAAGCTGGTGGACATCAAACCCAGATACTCAAAACCGAGTGCCGCCACGACAGCAATCATGGCATAGGTCAGGACAATCAAAATGTCAGATGCGCGAGGCATGGCATTCCTTCATTCACAGCGAATCGCTGAAGACAGCGCGAACACTAAGCTGTGCCGCACCGGGTTGTCTTTTGGTTAATGAAGGTAAACGCGGATCGTCTGTGGAATAATCGGCAGGACACCGCCTCAGTGTCCTGCCATCTATTTATTAAATGGCTTCAAGAGGCTGCATGCGGTCGGATCAATATCTCCACCCGACGGTTCTGCTCGCGCCCATATTCAGTGTCATTGGAAGCAATCGGTGAACGCTCACCCATCCCGCCAATATAGAATCGTTCGCGCATCACGCCCTGGGCAATCAGATACCCGCCAACAGCGGAAGCCCGCTGCTCTGAAAGGCGCTGGTTGAAATCATCAGGCCCGGTGGCATCGGCATGTCCGACCACATCAACATAAGTGGCCGGATAACGATTGAGCACATCCGAGACGTCATTCAGGACCCGATAAAAATCCGGTGTGATTGCGGATGATCCGCTGTCAAACGTAATGTCACCTGGCATGATCAACATCAGATCATTGCCCTGACGACGCACACCGACACCCGATTGGCTCAAAGCCTCGCGCATCGCCGCTTCCTGCTGATCCATATAATGGCCGATACTGGCCCCGGCGAGGGCACCGATACCAGCTCCGATCAGCGCATTGGTCCGGCCCTCTTCAGAATCTGATGTGTTGGTCAGATATCCCAACGCGGCACCAGCTGCGGCACCAAGAAGCGCGCCACTGGCCGTATTGTTACGCCGGGTTTCTCCCGTCACCGGATCAACCGTGGTACAAGCTGACACCAACAGTGTGGCGGCCAGAATTGTTGCGACATTTTTCTTCATCAGCTTATCCTCTCGATTGCACATTATGATATCGGATCATACCACATTTGGGTGCCATGATCTCGATTGCAATATCGGTTTTCAAGTGAAGCTTTGATGACCATTCCGTGACCAAGCCAGATACGCCCGGAAGAAAAACCTTTAACAACACCTTGACGTCGGGCCTTGGGCCCCCTATCTGCCCGCTGTTAGCAGTCGGCCACAGCGAGTGCCAAACGCGTTTTGGTCTGACACTATTTCAACAATCTCTTTCTGGAGAAAGACACAGATGACCTTTCGTCCTCTACATGACCGCGTGCTGGTAAAGCGCGTTGAAGAAGAGTCCACCAGCAAAGGTGGGATTATCATTCCTGATACTGCCAAGGAAAAGCCACAAGAAGGCGAAGTCGTCTCTGTTGGCGGCGGTGCCATCAAGGATGATGGTTCAGTGCGTGCCCTCGACGTCAAAGCCGGCGACCGCATACTGTTCGGCAAATGGTCCGGCACTGAAGTCACCCTGGGCGGTGATGATCTGCTGATCATGAAAGAATCCGACATTCTGGGAATCATGGGCGCCTGATTGGCGACCGCATCCCTTTAGACAACTCAACAAACGGAAGACATTCAAATGGCTGCCAAAGACGTATATTTTGCCGCCGATGCCCGTGAGCGCATGCTCCGTGGCGTCGATATCCTCGCCAACGCCGTCAAGGTCACACTCGGACCCAAAGGCCGCAATGTTGTGATTGAAAAATCCTTCGGCGCACCGCGCACCACAAAAGATGGTGTTTCTGTCGCCAAAGAGATCGAACTGGCTGACAAGTTCGAAAACATGGGCGCACAAATGCTGCGCGAAGTCGCTTCCAAGACCAATGATGTCGCAGGTGACGGCACAACAACAGCAACAGTCCTCGGCCAGGCCATCGTTCGCGAAGGCATGAAGTCGGTTGCTGCTGGCATGAACCCGATGGACCTCAAGCGCGGCATTGAAAAAGCTGTGTCTGTTATCGTAGGTGAAATTGAAGGCGCATCCAAGCCGATCAAAGACACCAGCGAAGTTGCCCAGGTCGGCACAATTTCCGCCAATGGCGAAAAAGAAATCGGCGACATGATTGCCCATGCCATGACCAAGGTCGGCAATGAAGGCGTGATCACGGTTGAAGAAGCCAAATCCCTCGATACCGAGCTTGATGTTGTTGAAGGCATGCAGTTCGATCGCGGCTATCTTTCTCCTTACTTCATCACCGATGCAGACAAGATGCAGGCTGATCTCGAAGAGCCTTACATCCTTCTGCACGAAAAGAAGCTGACATCGCTCCAGCCCATGCTTCCAATCCTGGAAACAGTGGTTCAGTCCGGTCGTCCGCTGCTGATCATTTCAGAAGACGTTGAAGGCGAAGCTTTGGCGACACTCGTGGTCAACAAGCTGCGCGGTGGTCTGAAAATCGCTGCTGTCAAAGCCCCTGGCTTTGGTGATCGTCGTAAATCCATGCTGGAAGACATTGCCATCCTCACCGGTGGTCAGGTCATCTCCGAAGATCTCGGCATCAAGCTGGAAACAGTCACACTCGACATGCTGGGCTCAGCCAAGCGCGTCAACATCACCAAAGACGACACAACCATCGTTGACGGCATTGGTGAGAAGTCTGACATCGAAGCGCGCGTCGGTCAGATCCGCAAGCAGATCGAAGACACATCATCCGATTATGATCGTGAAAAGCTGCAGGAACGTCTGGCCAAGCTGGCTGGCGGTGTTGCCGTGATCAAGGTCGGTGGCGCAACCGAGATTGAAGTGAAAGAAAAGAAAGACCGCGTTGATGATGCCCTCAATGCCACCCGCGCTGCGGTGGAAGAAGGCATTGTCGCCGGTGGCGGCGTTGCCCTTCTTAAGGCAACAACCAAGCTTGAAGGTATGGAAGGTGAAAACCCTGACCAGACCCAGGGCATCGCCATCGTCGCACGCGCCCTTCAGGCACCTATCCGCCAGATCGTTGAAAACGCTGGTGTTGAAGGCTCCATCGTTGTCGGCAAGATCATGGAAAACGACAGCACCACATTCGGCTTCAATGCTCAGACCGAAGAATATGGTGACATGATCGACTTTGGTGTTATCGATCCGGCTAAAGTGGTCCGCACAGCCCTTCAGGATGCAGCCTCTGTTGCAGCCCTGTTGATCACAACGGAAGCCGCTGTGGCTGACCAGCCAAAAGACGAATCCGCTGCACCAGCCATGCCTGATATGGGTGGCATGGGTGGAATGGGCGGTATGGGCGGCATGATGTAATCACGCCGGTCAAACGACCAATCAAGAAAGGGCCACTCCATTGGAGTGGCCCTTTTTCGTTAAGCCCATACGCCCATAAACCCACCCA
>Ga0316207_10003955_pt1 | contig 13293 bp, 15 predicted proteins | sample 6weekpyrite_MG_FD_204943 | JGI IMG/M metagenome (GOLD analysis project Ga0316207, IMG submission 204943) | Microbial mat bacterial communities from mineral coupon in-situ incubated in ocean water Damariscotta River, Maine, United States -... | ecosystem: Environmental > Aquatic > Marine >... | reverse complement strand
TTACTCAAGTTTGTTTCTAAAGATGCTAAACGTTTTGAAGATGAGTTCTGGTCCGGTGGCGACTTAAGTGAACTTTATACCCAGTTAAGTCGTCGACGCCTTGACCGTGAAGGCATGGAAAAAGTTTTTGAAACCGGTTTTGCAGAATTTGCCCGTTCGTATAAAAACACCACAGATCCGGCCTTTATGATGGCCAGTATTCAACGTAGCATGAAAGTGGTTTTATCCCGCGAAGAAGAAAAACTGGAATCAAACCTGTCACTATTAGCGACCATTGGTTCAACCAGCCCGTATGTGGGTTTGTTTGGAACGGTTTGGGGTATTATGAATTCTTTTACTGCCCTGGGTGCGGTGCAAAATGCATCTCTCAATATGGTTGCGCCGGGAATTGCCGAGGCATTAATAGCCACTGCGATGGGCCTGTTTGCAGCCATTCCCGCGGTGGTGGCATATAACCGATATTCAGATCAGGTTGAGCGACTGGTGGGACGTTATGAAAACTTTATGGAGGAGTTCACCACTGTTTTACAGCGCCAGTCACAAAAAAAATATAAATCATCTAAAAGCCAGTTAGCGGCTGAAGTAGCAGAGGCAGAATAAGTATGGGGTCTAAAAAAAGACGTCCCATGTCAGATATCAATGTTGTGCCTTATATTGATGTCATGTTGGTGCTGCTGATTATTTTTATGATTACCGCACCCATCGTGCAGCAGGGGGTAGAAATAGATTTACCCCAGGCCGCTGCAAAACCCATGTCACCGGATGAGGCCGAACCCGTTGTGGTATCAGTCGATATAAAAGGTGATTTTTATCTGGATATTGGTGATGAACCGGATAAACCAATAGATGCGCAATTAATGGTAAACCGAGTGGCGGCGGTGCGCCAGCTAAAACCCAGTATACCCGTATTAGTGCGAGGTGACCGTAATGTGGGGTATGGAAAAGTGATTGATGCCATGGTGTTATTGCAAAGGGCGGGTGTTGAAAAAGTCGGTTTAATGACCGATCAGCCGGAAAATTAATATGCATAACAGCTTGGTCTCACAAATTAAAAATCATCCCCTGATGTTTGCCTTTTCCATTGCTTTGCATCTGATTCTGGTTGCCATACTTACCTTTAGTCTTAATCAAACAAGCGCACCCAAAATGCCAGCGGCTAAAAAAGTGGATACGGTTAAGGCCGTTGTAATTGATGCCAGCGTCGTAGAAAAAGAAAAACAGAAATTAATACGCGCTGAAAAAAATAAACGTAATAAACAGTTAGCACAGAAAAACAAATTAGATCGTGAAGCTAAAAAGGCCCGGGAGAAGCGTAAAAAAGAAGAAAAGCGCCTGGCTAATTTAAAACATGAAGAAAAATTGCGTAAACAAAAACTAGCTAAAAAAGAAAAAGCTGAGCGTGAGAAGAAAAAGCAGGAGCTGGCGAAATTAGATCAGCAACAAAAAGAACTGGAGCAAAAACGCCGTGATGAGCAACAGAAACTGGCGGCAATAGAATCGAAACGTAAAGCAGAAGAAGAGGTGCTACGCAAGAAAAAGCAGGCGGCAGAAGCGGAAGAAAGGCGTAAGGCGCAGGAAGCTGAGATGCGCCAGCAAATGCTCGATGAAGAAAGACGTCTGGCAAAACGCAGTGCTGAAAACCAGAAACTATTAGCCCAGTATAGATACCAGATACAGAAAAAGGTAGAAATTAACTGGAATGCACCTGCAAACATGACGGCGGGCTGGTCATGTGAAATAATAGTGGAACAAAATCGTTTTGGTGAAGTTCAAAATGTTCGTACAAGCCAATGCACAGGTAATGAGGCTTTTAGAAGCTCGGTTGAACGTGCGGTACACAAAGCATCGCCTTTACCAGAAGCCCCCAATAATGATGTCTTTGATAAGAGAGTGAAAATGTCTTTCACGCCTAAAGTATGAAAAAAATATTTATTAAACTCATTTTAATGCCCCTGTTACTTGCAGGGTTAACTGCACAGGCTGAGTTACGTGTGGAAATTACCAAAGGGGCCGATAGTGCGGTTCCCATTGCCGTGGTGCCATTTGAGATTATCGGTTTAGGGTCTCAGCTCACCAATGTCTCTGATGTTGTCGCGGCGGATTTAAAACGCAGTGGAAAATTTTCGCCGATTGAAAAAACCAAACTGATAGCCACACCAAAAGATCTTGAAGAGGTGAATTATAAACTCTGGCGAATAGCGGGGGTTGATCACCTGGTTATTGGGAAGCTAAATGTAATCAGGCCTAATCAATATGAAGTCAGCTTTCGATTGATTGATGTGTTTAAAGGTGCACAGGTTTTAGGTTATCAATTTACGGCCGATGATCATAGCCTGCGCGGTATCAGTCATCATATCAGCGATTTGATTTATGAAAAAATTACCGGGCAGAAAGGGGCTTTCGATACAAAAATTGCCTATGTAACCGCACAACGAAAACAGGGAATGCAGCCCTCTTATAAATTACAGGTAGCCGATACGGATGGGTATAATTCGCAAACCGTATTAAGCTCCACACAACCCATTATGTCACCCTCCTGGTCTCCAGATGGTAGCAGGCTTGCTTACGTGAGTTTCGAAAAACGTAAGTCTGAAATTTATGTGCAAAACTTATTTAGTCAACAACGGGATAAAGTCGCTACCTTTAAAGGAATTAATGGCGCTCCAGTGTGGTCTCCGGATGGTAAAAAATTAGCACTGACGCTTTCTAAAGGCGGTAATCCTGATATTTATGTGTTAACACTTGAAACAAAAAAACTAAATCAAATTACCAAACATTGGGGTATAGATACCGAACCGACCTGGACACCCGATGGACGAGAAATTGTTTTCACATCAAGCCGTACTGGTAAGCCACAAATATATCGAGTGTCTGCTTCGGGTGGCTCGGCAAAACGACTGACATTTGAGGGTAAGTATAATGCTAGCCCTGAAGTTTCAAGCGATGGTCGTACGCTTGTTTTTGTTCAGGGTGAGGGAAATACATTTAAAATTGCCAGTATGGATATGCAGTCTGGTTTTGTGCAGGTTTTAACCGAGGGTCCGTTAGATGAATCCCCCAGTTTTGCACCCAATGGCAGTATGATTTTATATGCCTCAACGGATAAGTTTCAGGGTGTATTAGCCGCGGTTTCAACGGATGGTCGATTTAAGCAGAAACTGATTTTATCAGAGGGCGATGTACGTGAACCAAGCTGGGGGCCTTTCAGGAAGTAAGTTTGGGTAACTGTTGAATAGATCAAGAAAAGTATCGTGTTATAAATTTAAAATTATCATATTTAGAATATTTAGAATATTTAGAAGTAGTCATTTAATTGAGGGAAAATAATGAAATTTACAAGATTAGTTTCAGCACTTATGTTGGCTGGATTATTAGCTGCATGTACAGATAATATCAAAGAAGGTGAAATATCTACAGATGAAAGTAGCCAGAGCACAAACCAGCAAAATGCAGAGGGTGCTCAGACGGGTGGTTTATATGGTGCGGGTTCAGAAGGTGGTACTGCGTTAAGTGGCGCAACGGTTTCCTATGAAAAGGCGGCGATTAATGATCCTAATAACGTGCTGGCGGAAAAGGTAATTTATTTTGATTTTGACAGTGATCAAATCAGTGCTGACTATCAGGAATTGATCGCCCATCATGGTAAGTATCTGGCATCTAATCCGGATATGAGTGTGCGCCTGGAAGGTCATGCGGATGAAAGAGGTAGTCGTGAATATAATGTGGCACTGGCTAATCGCCGTGCACAGTCGGTGCGTCGTTTAGTGTTATTCCAGGGTGTCAATGCGGAACAGGTTTCAGTTATTAGCTACGGTGAAGAAAAGCCCGTTGCACTGGCTCATGATGAAGAGTCCTGGCGTCTTAATAGACGAGTAGAACTCGTTTACGAAGCGCGCTAAAATACGGTTAATTATTAAGGGCAGCAATATTATATAGCTGCCCTTAAACTATAGATTTGCTAGAGATTGAATTTATGGATCTGGCAAAGTTATGGAATTTATCTTTAACAGTAATTTGCTACAGGTAATTTATTCGTCTAGACTATACGACAAATGGTTCTTCTCCTGTGGTTCCAGGGTTTCAAAATACTGGTACCAGCTCAGGTGATTCCGTTTTTGCGCTATACAAATCAATAAGTTACTTTCTGTATACACTTCCAGCTGGTATTTCCAGATTAACCCTGATTAACCTGCCAACAGGCGAAAATATGTCATCAAGAATTGTGAAATTTCTCGTAAAACCCCTGATTATTTCTTTATTGTTTGCTTCTTCAAGTGCCATTGTTGTTGCTGAAAGTAACCTGAGTGTGGAACAGCGAATATTACGCATGGAAAACTTACTGAAAAATCAGGTGTTAGTTGAACAATCCCAGCGTATGGAGCAGGTTCAGCAGGAGCTGACCGCTTTACGTGAGTTACTGGAAAATCAGGAGCATCAGTTAAACCTGATTAAACAACGTCAACGCAATTTGTACCAGGATATGGATCGACGTTTGAATGACCTGGAAATTAAAGGCGGTGGACATACTTCATCGAGTGGTTCATCTTCAAGGGTAGCACCGGTTGCTTCATCTGGAATATCTTCACCGGTACCCCCTCCGGCCCCAGTTAAATCTGTAGTCGCCAGTGCTTCTTCCCCTGTTGTGGCTCCAGTATCCGGCGATAAAAATGGCAAGTCTGCTTATACAAAGGCGTTTAATACCTTAAAAGAGGGAAAATATCAGCAGGCTATTGTGGCCTTTAATAACTTTCAGCAAAACTATCCTGAGAGCGTATATGGTGCTAATGCCCAATACTGGTTAGGTGAGGCCTATTCGGTTACCCGCGACTACAAAACCGCACTGGGTGAATTTCAAAAAGTGGTCAGTCAGTTTCCCCAAAGCAATAAAGTAGAAGGAGCCATGTTAAAAATTGGCTATACCTATTATGAGATGCGCGACTGGGCATCGGCTAAAGCTTCCCTTGACGCAGTAATCAGTAAATTCCCGGGCACAACCGTTAGTCGTAAGGCTAAAGAACGTTTACAACGTATGAAACGTGAAGGTCATTAAGAAGAGTCTGGATAGCATGTTATCTGAATCCAGGGTGGCAGAATCGCGTTTACGTATTACCGAAATATTTTACTCACTACAGGGGGAGTCATCCTTCGTTGGTTTGCCGACTGTATTTATACGCCTGACAGGCTGCCCCCTACGTTGTGGTTACTGTGATACCGCTTACGCCTTCAGTGGCGGAGAGTGGATGCAGCTAACCGATATTCTTCAGCAAGTTAAGCAATACAATGCCACTACCGTTTGTGTGACCGGTGGTGAGCCATTGGCGCAACGGGGCTGCGGTGATTTACTCAGGCAACTTTGTGATGAGGGGTATCAGGTCTCCCTTGAAACCTCGGGCTCTATTGATATTTCCCAGGTGGACCCCCGTGTCAGCCGGATTATGGATATCAAAACCCCAGGTTCTGGGGAAGAGTCTAAAAATAAATATGAAAATATCCAGTATTTAACCCCAAAAGATGAAGTGAAATTTGTTCTCTGTAATCGTGATGATTATGACTGGTCTAAAGGCATAATTAAGCAATATCAGTTGCTGGATAAATCTCAGGTTCTATTTTCACCGGTCCATGACGGGGTATCACCGGCTGACCTGGCTGACTGGATAATAAGTGATCGGTTAAATGTAAGATTTCAGTTTCAGTTGCATAAATTTTTATGGGATAACGAGCCAGGAAGGTGAATTGGGGCCTATGAGTAAAGTAAAGAAAAAAGCAGTGCTGCTTGTATCAGGAGGGCTGGATTCAGCCACTGTACTGGCCATGGCGAAAGCAGAAGGTTATGAGTGCTATGCGCTGAGTTTTGATTACGGGCAGAAGCATTCTGCGGAGCTAAATGCAGCTAAAAGGGTTGCGACAGCCTTTGGTGCAGCTGAACATCAAACCTTGCACCTGGATTTAAATCAGTTTGGTGGCTCAGCGTTAACAGATGAGAGTATTGAGGTGCCATTATCTGAGAATGATGAAATTAGCGAGGGTATCCCCGTAACCTATGTGCCCGCAAGAAATACTATTTTTTTATCTATGGCACTGGCATGGGCTGAGGTGCTTCAGGCCGATGACATATTTATCGGTGTGAACGCGGTAGATTACTCGGGTTACCCGGATTGTCGCCCAGAATTTATTAAGGCCTATGAAAAAATGGCTAACCTGGCGACCAAGGTCGGCGTAGAAGGGCATCATTTGCGGATTCATACGCCGCTAATTGATTTGACCAAGGCACAAATAATTCAGGCCGGTATATCCCTGGGTGTTGATTACTCGATTACTATCTCCTGTTATGCGGCGGATAAACAGGGAAGGGCCTGTGGAGAATGTGACTCATGCCGACTGAGGCGCAAGGGCTTTGAAGACGCAGGAGTCGTAGATCCGACGGCTTATAAATAATGCCGAAATTAAACCGATTTTATGACTTGTAATTTTGGGTGGTTGAGGTAATATACGCGCCTTCTTGAAGAGGCATAATCTTCTTCATGAAAAGCGAAGGGCTGAAGTCCGAACGCCAGTAAAGATTGTTAAATGTAGAATATGGGCCGTTAGCTCAGTTGGGTAAATAGCGGGTTAAGGAGCTATTTACGCGCAACAGGAAGTTGTGCCGGCAACGCTTAAAAGCGAAGAGAGGACAGGAGTCCGAACGCCAGCAAAGATTGTTAAATGTAAAAATATGGGCCGTTAGCTCAGTTGGTAGAGCAGTGGACTTTTAATCCATTGGTCCCGCGTTCGAGTCGCGGACGGCCCACCATATTTCCCAGTGTTTATAAGGCTCTCAGCCTTGTAAGGGCTGTATCCAGTACCTGAAAATCCCATGTCAAATTAGTGTCACAGCACCTAAATTGGGCCAAAAGTGTCAGTTTTAGTGTCACGCTGTGCAAGTCTTAAAAGTCGCTGTAAACCTATTCAGATTAGCCTGTATTGAGTTTTTTCTGTTCCACTGTCAAACATAGTCACGTCATTAGATTGCACAGCGTGTAATAAGCTTAAAATCACAAATCCCACAGTATAACGGCTTGGCCGGTATCTATTGCACACTCAAAAAGTGCACAAAAATGGTGTAAATAAAGCTCGGACAGCGGGGGGAGGAGTAATTTTTTCTGGCTGCGGGATTTTTCGCGCAATAGCTTAGCTTTAAGAGTGGTACCAGGTGATAAGTGTTATCATTTGGCGGTAGCCAACTAATTATAGAATAGGCGGTTGTCGCCTAGTTCATTGTTAACTTTATAAAGAGAAAAAAATGAAAAGAATTATTTTATTAACAACATTAATACTAAATTCAGGAACTGCTTTTTGCTGGGAAGTTACATCAAAAGTAACTCGTATCGAGCCAACATTTTCCGATCATTTAAATATCATGATTGAAACAAGCAAGAATCCGTGTGCAACTGGGCCTTGGTTATTTTTTCGTGGTGCAGGAGCAACAGAACAAAGCAAAGAAAATAGCGTAAAAGCAGTATACTCAGGCTTGCTCGCAAGCATGTATTCAAATAAAAACGTAATTTTATATGGTGTGGAAGGCAGCTGTGACATTGATCAAGTTCACTTACTGCCCAATTAAATATAAACATTAAAAAGCTAACAAGGCAATTTAACACTGACGGCGCAATAAGACGCGCCTCAGGTTAATTGCGACCTTATAAGTAAAAAGAACAAAAGTAAGTTATGGAATTGTCCAAGTTATTAAAAATAAGAAATATTGGCCTTATACTTATTTTAGTAGGGCTAGTATTAAGCTTTTTTACACAATCAATTCTAGGGAAAGAGTCCGTTTTAGTAGCAGTACCATTTATATTGTCTGTAGCTGGCATTATCACAATTATAATTATTGCAATATCACCATGCCCATTTTGTAAAAAGCAGTTTTTTTGGTCATGGCGTTTTTCAAATCCTTTTACTATTAAGTGCATGCATTGTGGAAAAGGCGTAAATGACAAAAACTTATAACAAGGCGAATGAAGTTCGCTGTTTATTTTGTCATACTGTCTAATTTTGTTTTGACTGTGCCTATGCTGGTCACTGCATTAGTGAATGACAAGGCATTAACTGGGGTTGATGAAGCGACCCCAGGCGCGGAACTTACAACGGTTAGCAGTGCCGCATTATTAAAATCATCTTGAACGGCCTGCATAAAATCAGATAATAGTTTTAATAAGTTGTCTGTGTTAGTACCCAGGTATAATTTAGCTGCGACTCGTTCAATATTAGTGACAGCCTGCAATTTTATATTTTCCGCGCTTTGTTCAATGTTTGCCGTGGCGTTATCAATAATATTTTTATTTGCACTTCGTGTGATGTGTTCACCTGCCACCTGGTTAATGCTGCCCAGGGATAGAAGATTTATCACGGACAATGAAAGCTGATGTATTGCACTGGCTTCAATCTGTTTAATACCGTCTATGTCTTCAATGCTGTGCTGAAGTACTCGTTTAATTTCATCGCTTAGCATTTCAATTTTTTTATGGGCATCTGTTTCATGTAAAAAACTTTTGTCTTTTATGCCGGTATCCGTTTGACGTGTCCAGTTGCCGCTACTATCAATCGATTGTTTTACCTGGTTGTTTTTGTTGCCAGCTCATTGATTCTTGGTCTATTATCCCTGTTAAAACACTGATTAAAAATAACCAAACTATAAAAATCATCATTAATCTATAATGACAATATATAGATATATCTATATACCATTGTAATAAGCCACCAATCAGGATATAGAAATGGAAATTAGTCATCTACTCAAATTAGCAAATGAAGGTGACGCAAATTCACAGTACATATTGGGCAAAAAATACCAAGCCGGCGATGAAGTTAATCTAAACTTTAATACTGCTATAAAATTATATCGAAATGCAGCAAATCAAGGCCATATTGATGCTCAGTATGCATTAGGTATTTTGCTTCTTCACTTAGATAAGGAAGGAAAAAATAGTGATGAGGCTGAGGAATGGCTGCAAAAAGCAGCAAATAATGGGAATGAAAACGCACAAAGCAAGCTATATATGATTCATAGCGAAGTAGCAGAAGAGAACCCTGAAACCGTTGATATTATTGACCCTTGGGTGAATGAGGAGGCAGCGTTAGCACAAGAGGAACAACGAAAAATATCTAAAGCATTGTCTGGGATTAGTATTGATGCATCTGGTGCGTTACATGGCCGAAATACTAGGAATGAAAACTCTAGGTCATACGATCTAGACAATGTTTTAAGTACATTGCTTATCTCTTCGTTTTTTTTAGCTGGAACGGGTATATTTTTTGGTCAGGTATATTACTACCTAAAAGACGGGGTTTGGTATAGCTTATCAGTAATTAATGGTCTTCAGAATATGCCAGGGACTGAAAAATTCAATTGGTTAAGCAATCCTGATAATTGGATTGGGTTATGGAATGTATTAGATTTTATACCACTATCTATAACGTTTTTAACCATATGGTTGTTAATGTTGTCAGATCGTAAATAGCATATAGAGGCTGTAAATAAATCTAATCATCATCTTCATAAGTTAACTATGAAAACTCTCTAAAAAAGTGTCCGGTATGACTTGGCCAGTACATACATGAGACCTAATAGAAACTGCGCTCTTGATACACCATGTTTAGCCGCTTTTTTAAAGAGCATTTCTGATGTTCGGTAACTTTAAATAACTTCATCGCCATAATAATACCTAAGTCCTATTAGATGCTCTTGTTCAGGATCACCATTACAGGCTAGTTGAATCTGATCTTTCAAATGCATATTAACCTCTCAAAACTATTTAAGCTTAACTAGCCCTAGTCAAAACAGTTATCCCTGAAATAAATAAACTATATTGACTATACAACACTATTGAACGCTTTTGGGTAGGCCTGTTTTTCCTAATAATAGGGGATTGGGATAAGCATAGGCTTAAAGGCCTGTCGGATTCCAGGAGACGAGTATATTGTGGCGCACTATTGGCGCACTAACTCACAAAAAACAGTAATAAACTACCATTAAGCATAATAGAGTATTGCCGTAAGTAATTGAATTTATTGCTGTTATCAAATGTAGCTTATTGTGGTTATTTGTATTAATCAGACTTTTAATCCATTGTTCCCGCGTTCGAGTCGCGGACGGCCCACCATATTTCAGGCGCCTGGAGCTTATAAATAACGAATGCTCTAAGTGTTGATGTTTAGCGGTGACGGGTAATCAGGCCCGTCTCCGCAAAACAGCTATCCCGATCCTTTTTTATCTCTTATATATCTACTGATTGCTGAATCAAATAAAAAAATATTAATTCAGTAGCCGAATATTTCTCCAGAGTGATGCCCGAGTGATCTCCCGTTTTGAATTCGAGCTTTTTCTAGCTGTTATTTAACAATTAAGATTACAAACCGGGTGGAAGTGTGCGCATTTCTTCCACTAATTCATCAAATCCGTTGTCATCAAGTCCTTTCTCTATAGTTGGATAACCAGAGTCATGAATCTTAAATGTAAAATTGTTTCTGGATATATCAACTTCAGGGAATGTGAATTCAATTAACCGAATTATAATAGACGAGTCAGGATTTGGGCATTGATACTCAGTCATAAATTTATGTAAGGCAGCCGATGGTGATAATTTATCCGTATTTACCCAGCTCTTATATTTCTCAAAAGATTCTTTTGGGATGCTGTCTATATGTGAGCTGGAGAGAGAAATCGGACTTGATTTATTTTTCATAAATTCGGCCTTAGATCTTGTTTTTTCTTACACCAATGTGATTTAGCCTCTTTCCATGTGCCTTTTGGGTGTCCAGTATCAAACACTTCAACATGTTGGTAGCCTAAGCTTTCCATCATTCCCTTAGACCACGCTTTTTCTAATTCCTGAGGTGATTTACCGGCCTTAATACCTAGTTGTAGACGCAGTAAATTGTCAACGATATAAGAATTAAAAATATTACTTACCCCGTATTCTTTTTCCATTGACAGGATAAGTTTTTTTATTTCCTGGTGTACATAAAATCCTTGCACATAGGTTCGAATTGCTTCGTTGTTTGGGTGGTTTGCATACGATCTAACATCCCACCACATGTAAGGCCAACCAGCAATAGGGTGCCTTTCTTTATAGAAGCCCCTGATATAAGCGGCTCTTGTGCCTTGAAACTCGACTACATATTCCTTTTCAGCAGGGTTGTAACTCGATGCGGTAAAGCCGTCTTTAACTCTTTTTGCAGAAATTACCAGTCGATTTTCTTTAACCTGAACGGCTTTGAAATTGAGAGTGAACCAGTTACCATCGGGCTTTATTTCGACCGTTTAACTGGTGTCCTGATTATCAGCCATATTATTTAGAGGATCTATAAAATCTTCAAATCCATCCTGGCTATCTTTTTCCATTAAATCTAATTTTGATTTTATAAAGTCTTTAATTGACACGTTATATACTCCTTGTTGGTGTATCTTAGGATGCCTGATTAACCTGAAGGCATTCAGTAATGACCTTTGCTGGCCCAATAAGGTACCGCTTATCCTAGCAAATTCTATAGAACAAGGCTAAGAGAAGTGCGGGGTTTGAGATGTGTGGTTATTCACATTTTTTGTTAATTTCAAAATAAAATATTGTAAAACACTGATAATTAATACTCGATTTTGAGCAGATAATGCTGGGTTCGTAACTGAAACAGAGTAGAAATTGATAATAAGTGGCTTTTCGTGAAACATTTGGGAGATTTAAGCTGATAGACAAAAAGAATAGTATTCACGACTTGTATAGTGGGTTTTCTAGTATTAATCTATAACGTTCAAGTAAAAGTAAATTATTTGTGTTAGTTAATAAGGACTAGTTAACGGGTTTATATAGCCAAAGGTTAAGATACAAGCGATTGTTGGTCAGGTGTAGGCAATTTTTTAAATTACTCAGTCCAGTTTCTAAAGTACCTACTGATGAGAAATAGGCCTATTTTTTAAAATGTTACAAGGAGTGTTTCAAATGATTAAAGTAATAGTGATTTCTGATATTAAAATTTATTGCGAAGGATTGAGCAGGGTTCTTTCTGCTACCTATCCACTTGAAGTGATTGGTGCAGAAAACAATTTTCTAGATGCAATCGAAAATATAAAACAGAATGTTCCAGATGTAATCTTGTTGGATATGACAATGGCCGATAGTTGTCGTATTGCGGACAATGTAATGAAAATTAGTCCACAAACTAAAATAGTTGCATTGGCCGTCTCGGAAAATGAAGAAAATATTGTGGGGTGTGCTGAAGCCGGTATTACGGGCTATGTGGCGAGGGAGGCCTCCCTTGATGAACTGATAGAAACGGTTATTGGAGCTCAGAAAGGTGAGTTTTGCTGCCCACCTAAAATAGCGGCGTGTATATTTAAAACGATTCAGCGAATCGCCAAAAGTACAAATAATGGCTGTTTATCTAATTTTGTCCATAACGATGAGAGCATTATTTCAGCATTAACAAAACGCGAACAACAAATTATAAGGCTAATGGCGGCGGGCCAATCTAACAAGAAAATTTCTTGTAACCTGACCATTGAAGTATCCACTGTAAAAAATCATGTTCATAATATCCTGGTTAAACTAGGTGTGAATAGCAGGACACAGGCAGTATCTTTACTGCAACGTACATCCTTGTCCAAGATTAACTAATCAGAAATATTCTTTTGCCAGACTCTATTGATGTATATCGACCGTTGTGAATAGAGATCTAGATCTTTTGATCTAGATTAGCAATTAGATTATTCGAAAAATCTGTATCATTCGGTTTAGGTATTTATCAAACCCTTTTCCCACCTTTTTATTTATTTAAATCTTAAAAAATTATGCACAAACTATCAGCTAAGAAATTTGCTGAGGTTAAGGCGTGTGAATCCCCTTCGATGTTTAATTGCAGGTGTTCCTCAAATTATATTGGCGGATATAGTTCAGCGAATAGTGCAAGAGAATGAAAATATAGAAGTAATTGCACACGTTTCAGATATTGAAGATGTTCTGCATAAATTAAATGGAAGTAATATTAATGTTTTGATAATAGGGATGAAAAGTAATAATACTCCACAGGTATATAGAGATATACAGAGTAAGTTTTCTGATCTGTTAATTATTGGTTTAGTAGATGATGGCAGACAGGCAATTATTTATCTGGATGATGTTGGGTGTAATGAAATTGTCCAGGCAATAAAAATATTTGGTAAAACGGGTAAGGATTAAACTCGTGTTTTATCGTGTGATTAGCAACACACAGGTACCGTTTATTATTAGTTAACAGTAGAGAAAGAGGGAACTTATCATGGCG
>Ga0316207_10003954_pt1 | contig 13295 bp, 14 predicted proteins | sample 6weekpyrite_MG_FD_204943 | JGI IMG/M metagenome (GOLD analysis project Ga0316207, IMG submission 204943) | Microbial mat bacterial communities from mineral coupon in-situ incubated in ocean water Damariscotta River, Maine, United States -... | ecosystem: Environmental > Aquatic > Marine >... | reverse complement strand
TGAAACCCCGCCTTTGGAAGACGGTCCCGCCACCGCGCGCTGCCTGATCAATGTCACACCCGACGCCAAACGCTCCATGTCGACCTTTCTCGGCGCGGCGGCTCTGGTTACGGAAAAAGATGTCGAGGCCAGCGCTGCAGCCTTGAAGAGCTCACAGATCATCTATCTGGAAGGCTATCTGTTTGATCGCGAAGAAGCCAAGCGCGGTTATGTCCATGCCGCCGAACTGGCAGCCGCATCTGGTCGCAAGACAGCCCTGACCCTGTCAGATGTGTTTTGCGTTGAGCGCCACCGCGAGGCCTTCAGACACCTTGTCGCCCATCATATCGACATTCTTCTGGCCAATGATGCTGAAATCAAAGCTCTTTATGAAACCGATGACTTTGATCTCGCCATCAGCAAGGTCAGAAAAGACGTTGGCGTGGCGGCTGTCACCCGGGGCGAACAGGGTGCCGTGATTGTACGGGGCGATGAGACCGAAAACATCGCCGCTGAGCCCGTCGATGAGCTGGTTGATACCACCGGTGCCGGAGATTTGTTTGCTTCCGGTTTCCTTCTCGGTCTGGCACGCGACAAGTCTTTGCAAGAATGCGGGAAATTGGGAGCGATTTCAGCCTCTGAAATCATCTCACACTATGGCGCACGCCCCGAATGTGTCCTTGAAACACTCGCTGAGCAGTCCGGAATATCCTTTAAATAAAGGGTTTTTTCCCGTTTTTCCAAACCATTAACGAAAAGAATATTGCATTTTAACGACCCCTCAAGTGCTTGCTGTCATTATGTCTCCTGAAAAGTGGTGAGCAAAGAACTCACCCAGTGGATTTGATGGTGTAGGCGCGGGCCTGTTCAGGACCGCAATTCAGGGGAAGACATGGCGCCCATTCGCAATACAGCTGCGCGAATTATGCGGTCACTGGTTATGAAGTTCACGCTTCTCACCGGTGCGCTGATTTTTGCGACGACTGCCTTGCTGATGGCGCTAGGCAGTTATTCAGCCCAACATGACACCAAAAACCTTTTGACAGACCGGGCCGTTTATACGCTTGAATCGGCAGCGACACGGTTGGCGGACAGTATTGCTTCAGGTGACACTGTCTATGTCGACTCATACCTTGAAGAGCTTGCCTCTGCCATGGTGGGGGGAGAAATTTACGCCCTGAACACACGGCGCGAACTTCTGGGTGAAGCCTATCATGACGACCGGGCCGATGAAACAACCCGAACCGCCGTTCTGGCCATTATGGCCTTGGGCGCAGGCGATCTTCGCCATAATCTTGAAGGCCACTCACTGGAAATCGCTGTACCGGTTTACACACAAAGCCGACGTTTGGTTGGCGTTATATATGCCACTCAGGAGCTCAGCGAGCTCTCCCAGTCCCTGGGGGCCATGATCAGGCGACAGGCCCTGCTGGCCTTGTTTGCCCTGGGCGTGTTCCTGCCCTTGGCGGCCCTGGTTGTCGGACGCGCCCTGGAGCCGGTCCGCACTTTGACTGAAGCGGCCCGACTGGCGTCTTCAAAGAATCTCGACATGCGCATCAATGTCAAAACCGGTGACGAGCTGGAAGTATTGGCCAATGCGTTCAACCGAATGTTTGCTCGCCTTGATGGCAATTTGAAGCGCATTCATCGCCTGGCCTATGTCGACCTAGTAACAGAACTTCCAAACCGCGAACGTTTCCGCAAGGAAACCGAGCGCGTCTCCCGCAAGGCTATGGAAGAAAATACATCCGGGGCCGTTCTTTTCCTCGACCTTGATCGCTTCAAGCGCGTCAATGACTCGCTGGGCATAGGCGAAGGCGATCGGATGCTGGAAATGGTTGCGCGCCGCCTGAGCGAAGTAACACGCGGCTGTGACATTGCTTACAATACCCTGGAAGAGCCATCCCTTGTCGCCCGCTTGGGCGGAGATGAGTTCACCGTTCTTCTGCCAAAGGTTGAAGGTCAAGAAGATGCCGCTCGGGTCGCCAATAAACTGGTCGATGCGATCCGTTTGCCGTTTGAAATTTCAGGTCATCAAGTTCATCTCGGAGTCAGTGTCGGGGTCGCTGTCTTCCCGCAAGACGGATCAGATCCGGAAACATTGATGCGCCACGCTGACCTTGCCATGGCCCATGCCAAGCGTGCTGGCGGATCGGCGGCTCATTTCTTCGAACCAACCATGAATCAGTCCGCCTTTGAGCGCCTGGTTCTGGAAAACGAATTGCGCGATGCCGTGGTGAAAAACCAGCTCATCGTCCATTATCAGCCCAAAGTGCTGATGAGCAACAGCGCCGTCGCCGGTGCCGAAGCCCTGGTACGTTGGCAACACCCAACCGCAGGCCTGTTGGCACCGGGGGCCTTTATCGAGGCTGCTGAAGAATGTGGCCTGATTGGTGAAATTGGTGATTGGGTCTTGCGTGCAGCCTGTAAGGAAGCCGCACGCTGGCGGGAACGGGGCTATGAAATCCCTGTCGCGGTCAATGTTTCTGCCATGCAGTTTGAACGCGAAGGTTTCTCCGATTCTGTTATCGAGGCCTTGGAAGACGCAGACTTGCCGCCTAACCTGCTTGAGCTTGAACTGACAGAATCCATCGCCATGGAAAACCCTGAACGCGTCATCAAACAGGTTCAGCCGCTGCGTGATCGTGGTGTCAGCTTCGCCATTGATGATTTTGGCACCGGGCATTCCTCCCTGGCCTATCTGACGCGCATGCCGTTTGATGTGTTCAAGATTGACCAAAGCTTTGTTCGCGACATGACAACAGATCATCACTCCCGCATCGTGATTGAAACCATTTTGGCCATGGCCAAGGCCTTGAAACTGAAGACCGTCGCTGAAGGTGTCGAAACCGTTGAGCAGCTCAACATGCTCAGGGCACAGGGCGCAACGATTGCCCAGGGCTTCTATTTTGGCCGCCCGATGCCCGCTGTGGACTTCATTGATTTTGCCAATGAATCCCATTCCGGCAAGGCCACAGGCTAACTCTTCCAATCATTCATATGGACCTCAGGCTTGATCCCACGCCCGTCAACGGTCAAATGCTTGTCTCAAATTGTGCTGGAGACTTGCCATGACCTCTTCTACGGACGCATCCGCCTGGCGCGGCACCACCATTTTGTCTGTCCGCAAAGGCGGGACACTTGTTCTGGCGGGAGATGGCCAGGTGTCCATCGGCCCAACCGTGATGAAGGGCAATGCCAAAAAAGTACGTCAATTGGCGGGCGGAAAAGTTGTTGCCGGATTTGCCGGATCAACAGCCGATGCCTTTGCCTTGTTTGAGCGTCTGGAAGCCAAGCTGGAGCAATATCCGTCCCAGCTTCCCCGGGCCTGTGTCGAGCTGGCCAAGGACTGGCGCACGGACCGCTATTTGCGCCGCCTGGATGCGATGCTGGTTGTTGCCGATAAATCAACGACCTTCCTGCTCACAGGTGCCGGAGACGTTCTCGAGCCCGAAGACGGTGTGGTCGCTGTTGGTTCCGGGGGTAATTATGCCCTGTCCGCGGCCCGGGCGATTTTTGACTATGAAGACGATCCGGAAGTCATCGCCCGCAAGGCCATGGAAATTGCCGCGCGCATCTGTGTTTACACCAATGAAAACCTGACCGTGGAAATTCTGAAAGAAGACTAATCCGCTAAGCCGTCTCCATATCCGTCGCAAACACCATCTCGTCATTGCGAAAGCTTTTAAACTCAAGCGCATTTCCCGCCGGGTCGCGAACAAAGAAGGTTCCCTGTTCACCGGCCAGGCCTTCAAAGCGTATATAGGGCTCGATGACAAAGTCTGTCCCGGCGTCTCGGAACCGCTCGCCCAGAGCCAACCAATCCACCCAGTCCAGTATCAATCCGAAATGCCGTACAGGCACTTGCTTGCCATCAACCGCCCCGGTTACGGCCTGCCCGCACTCTTCCGGCGCCAGATGAGCAACGATTTGATGATCATAAAAGTCAAAATCAATCCAGCGATCACTGGAACGCCCTTCAGCACAGCCGATTAATCCGCCATAAAAACGGCGCGCGGCATCCAGATCGTCAACGGGAAATGCTAGGTGAAATCTGGGGCGGCTCATAAGCATCTGCCTTTCAGGGCTGGCGTGATCACTCCTGCCTGATTACATGAAGTCCCTCTTCATTCACAACCCGATTTTGACATGACAGATTTTTCTCCCCGTGAAACCGTTTCCGAGCTCGACCGCCACATTGTCGGTCAGGCAGATGCCAAGAAGGCTGTTGCCATCGCGCTGCGTAACCGCTGGCGCCGCCAACAGCTCGATGACGCACTGGCAGAAGAAATTACGCCGAAAAATATTCTTATGATCGGGCCTACTGGCGTGGGTAAAACTGAAATATCAAGACGCTTGGCCAAGCTGGCGGGCGCGCCCTTTATCAAGGTTGAGGCGACCAAATTTACCGAAGTCGGTTATGTTGGCCGCGATGTAGAACAAATTGCCCGTGACCTGGTTGAGATTGCCATTGGTATTGTCCGCGACAAAACCCGCGAAGAATACAAGACCAAAGCCCACGGTGCCGCCGTTGACCGCATTTTGGATGCCCTTGTCGGACCGGGCGCCGGCAAAGCCACACGCGAAAGCTTCCACAAACGCCTGATTGCCGGTGAGCTGGACGACAAGGATGTCGAGATTGAAGTGGCGGATAACGCCTCTCCCATGCAGATGATGGATATTCCGGGCATGCCGGGCGGCGGTGCAGGCATGATCAATTTGTCTGACATGCTCGGCAAAGGCTTCGGTCAAAAGACCAAAACCGTGCGTTATAAGGTCAAGGACGCCTATAAACCCCTGATCGAAGAAGAAGCCGACAAGCTGATTGATGATGCCCAGATCAATGCCGAGGCGATCAAACTGGCGGAAAATGAAGGCATCGTCTTTCTTGATGAAATCGACAAGATCACAGCGCGCTCGGATTCGCGCGGGGGTGAAGTGTCCCGCGAAGGCGTGCAGCGCGACCTTCTTCCGATGATTGAAGGCACAACGGTGTCCACCAAACACGGGCCGATGAAAACCGACCACGTCCTGTTTATTGCGTCCGGCGCTTTTCATGTCGCCAAACCCTCAGACATGCTGCCCGAACTTCAGGGCCGCTTGCCGATCCGGGTTGAGCTTGAAGCTTTGACCAAGGATGATTTCAAACGCATTCTGACCGAGCCGGAAGCCAGTCTTATCCGTCAATACACAGCCCTGATGGGAACAGAGGGCGTGACATTGAACTTTAGCGATGATGCCGTTGAGGCCATTGCCACTCTGGCAGCGGACGTCAACGCTTCCGTCGAAAATATCGGCGCGCGCCGCTTGCAAACCGTGATGGAAAAACTGGTCGAGGAGGTCAGTTTTTCAGCCTCTGATCGATCCGGTGAGACCGTTGAGGTCGATGCCGCCTATGTCAACGAACATGTCGGCGAGCTGGCCAAAAACATCGATTTGTCAAAATTCATTCTTTGAGACCTGGATCCTAATCACGGACCCGCCTCAAAGTCACATAAAAGGCACCCGACCCACCATGTTTGGCGTGGGCGCTGGCATAGCCAGACACCAGAGGCCGAAGCTCTGGATATCTCAGCCATTCCCGAATAAACAGGGACAGGCAAATTTGGGGGGATTAATCGTGTCCGTCCCAATTAATCAATTAATCGCGACCAGACGGATGTGGGGGATAAAGAATGTTCAAATTTTATGTAATTTTTTTCATTTCGGTATCCTCGATTTTTGTGGGATGCTCACATATCGATGAGGAAACAAATTTTGATTTAGTTCGTATGGATATGCACCCTGCTCGGATGACTGGTCAAAGTGATGAATTCCCTAATCACTATTGGTTTAACGTGAGCAATGGGACTGATGTTGCTATTTGCTACAATGCGTTAGCTTACCCTCACGCAGGAGTATACTACTATCATGACTTTGAATTATATGATCAAAATTCATCTGAATTCAAAAGTATTGGGCATTCATCAGTTTGGCGAAATGAACAGATGGCTTTTAATGTAATATACCCCGGTCAAAGCCACGATTTTTTGTTCGACCTAAATGTAGCAATCGAACGCTCTAGTATTGAGGCTGGGTCGCATGAGTATAGGTTCACATTTGGGTACATAAATTGTCATGATGTGGATCAGTGGAGAGGCGGAGACAACCCCATTCTTCTTTACCAAGAATTCGGGCGGACTTCGGTTTTGGAGGGCACAATTCAGATAAACTGATAGAAAATATTTGAGCGGTAGAAAATAAACCGGAAAATAAACCGGGAAAATAAACCGGGACAGACACAGTTTATTGAGCCAATAGTCATTTAATACAGCGACTTAAGTGTTAATTGCTTTTTCCGAAAACATTGCTCTTCTAGGTTGTGTTTATTTGTGGTAGATAGCGTTGATGCCTCGCGCTGCCCGCTATGTTTTGCCCGGTTTCCCGCACCACATCACCCAGCGGGGAAACCGTCGTCAGCAAACCTTCTTCTCCGATAGCGATTATGCGCTCTATCTCGATCTGGTTCGCGCTGCGCTCGAGCGCTATGAGGTAGCGTGTTGGGCCTATTGCCTCATGCCTAACCATGTACATCTTGTTTTGGAACCTGGGGATGAGCTGGGTTTGGCGGCCATGCTCAAGCATGTCCATCAGGTCTATACGCGCCGGATCAATTCACGAGAAGGCTGGACGGGGTGTTTGTGGCAAGGCCGGTTTGCATCCTGTGTTATGGACGAAGGCCATGCCCTGGCCGCCGTGCGCTATGTCGAGCTTAATCCGGTCAGGGCAAAGTTGTGCGAACGGGCCGAAGACTGGCCGTGGTCCAGCGCAGCAGCCCATGTGAAGGGTCGAGACGATGCGATTGTAACAGCCACTCCATATCTGGACCGGATATCAAACTGGGGGCGCTATCTGGATGAAGGGTTGGATGCAGAAACAGGGGCGCGGATCGGCTATTTTACCGGAACTGGATTTCCACTGGGTGAGGATCGCTGGATTGCCGATCTGGAGCACAAATCCGGACGAAATTTAAAGCCGAAACCTGTCGGTCGGCCCTTGCGTGCTGCAAAGCCGGAAAATTGAGGTATAATCATCGCGCAGGGGATACAGGGCGAAAATCGTGTCTGTCCCAATTGTTCTAGAGCGTTTGGGGTGGATGCTATATATCGCGAGACCGAGTTCCGGATGGAACTTGTTGCAGGAAGTGGGAGTGGTTGCTGATGGCTAAGTTTTCTTTGATATTAGCAGTTGTCGTTGTTCTTCTTGTAGTGTTTTACGCGCGAGACCCTTTTACGATGAGGTCGTATCAACCTGCTGGGGTAAATATCAGCTCTTTATTTGAGAACTCAGTATCCAACGAATTAAAAAATAGACCTGTTCTAGTTCGGGGAATTATTGACGAACGAAATGGGAGTTATTTCATCCGTAACGTGGGTAATACCCATGAGTTGCTTTTATCTCACCAAGACCGTGAGGGGATAACTGAATGCATTGCGGAGCTTCAAAATTTGGAAGTTGTTTTGATGGGGGTATTCGCGGGCGAGGGTACTTTGAAGCGTCTATTTTCAATAAGGGAAGTAAGGTCTTCACAGGAAGAAAGAAGGCACTGTAAAAACCAAGAAGATTTCGCTCTATGGTTCGAAACTGATAAAATTTGAATAAGGATTAATTGGGACGGACACAGTTTTCTGCAAGAAGAACGATTAAATTCAGCTTTTTAAGCTCAATCTGATTCCTGCAAATAAATTACGCTCGCAAACAGGGCCATGGCCCTGTTTATGAAACATCGATTTGTCAAAATTCATTCTTTGAGGCATTGGTCCTAATCACGGACCCGCCTCAAAGTCACATAAAAAGCACCCGATCCGCCATGTTTGGCGTGGGCGCTGGCATAGCCAGATACCAGAGGCCGAAGCTCTGGATAGCCGAGCCATTCCGGCAATTTGCGCCGCAACACGCCGGGCTCTGAGCGTGTCGTCCACAGCGCGTCCTCGTGTTTGTTCAGCTGCAACCCCTTGCCGGTAATCACCAGAACCGTCCGGTCCCCTCGCGCTGACGCACTGGATAAAAACCGGGACAAGCTGGAAAAGGCCTGATCCTGCGTCATACCGTGAAGATCAATGCGCGCATCCACCTGAACACCGCCTCGCCGCATCCGCCGCTCAGTGCCTCGATCAACAACAGCCGGTGGACGGTGAGCGGGGCCTTCATGTCGGGCTTGTTTCAACAGAGGTTTGTGTTTTTTGGTATTGTTCTTTTCAACGCTGGTTTTGTGCAGGAACACTTCTGCCTCTTCCAGCGCCTTTAAGCGCTCCTTGGACAGAGGGGTCACCGATTTGGCAATTTTGCGCCAAAGGGCCTTTTCATCCGGCTTAAGTGTGCGTTTGCGTGCCATGATTAGGCCGGAGGACTCGCATCAGCTATGCGCTCCGCGACCGCCTTGGGCAATAAGACCGTCCACGATGATTGCGCCCGGGTTGTTCCCGCTCTGCGCTCGGCATCTTCGCCCCAGCCCCAGAAAAAATCACCGCGCAAGGGCCCCGTGATCGCGCCACCGGAATCCTGGGCAATCACCAATCCGGACCAGAGCGGGGCCTCTGGAAGGTCTGCATTAAGCCAGACAGGCACACCGTGCGCATGAAAAGCGGGATCAACAGCTATGGAGCTGACCGGCGTCAACGCCACCCCGGACGAGCCCCTTGGACCCAGCTCGGGTCGATCCAACGTTTCTTGGCCGAAAAACACATAGCGCGGATTGACAGAAAACAGCTCAGCCGTGGCTTCAGGCCCGTTTTCATTCAACCAGGCTTCGATACCGGCCTTCGAGGCCGCGTGTAATTCCAGCTCTCCGCGGGCGATCAATTCGCGTCCGATTGAGCGGTAAGGCAAGCCGTTATGGGCTGCAAAAGCGGCCCTGATCTGACGACCGTCTTCAAAGACAAGCCTTCCAGAGCCCTGAATTTGCAAAAAGAAAACATCAATTGGCCGCCCCCAGGCAAAAGCGCGGCCAAAATTGTCAATCTCAATCTCTTCCCGGTCCCGATAATGAACCAAGCGACCGTTCTCAGCCCGTCCGACCAAATTTCGCCCGGCCAGCGCTTCATCAAAAATTCCCAGATTGACGCTGATCAAATCATCCGGCCGCAAGCGAAGGGGCTGGGTAAATTCGCCTTCCGGCGCATGCCGGACCTCAACAAAGGGTTCGTAATATCCTGTCAGAAGCCCGGTCTGTTCTACGCTCTGACTGTCAGGCTCAATCGCCACCACCCGAACCGGTGAAAACAGGGCCTCAAATGAGGCCTGCGCCGCGTCCGGTGTATCTGCCGTCATCGCCAAACCGGTGCAGGCGGCCCGCCAATCCCCAAAGCGGCCTGCCCAGGCGGCTCGCGGATTTAACGGTGCATCATCAGACTTGCCGGAAAAGGTTTCACAGCTTCGCAAAAAGGCCGACAGGGCCGGGCGCAGATCGCTCTCGCCCCATCCCGCCATGGCATCCCAGTGAGACGGGATCAGATCCAATTGTGATGGAAGAATAACCGGCGCAGCTGGCTCTGGCGGTGGCGCAGGGGCCTCATCAGCGGGCTGCTGACAGGCTCCAAGCCAAAGCGCGCCACCAAGCGCGACTAATTTAAGCTTTTGCCACACTCGACAAAACCCAGTTTGGATCACCAGCGCTGGTGTCGCGCTCAAACACCCAGTTTTCACGCACATTAGCCAATTGACCCAGATCACCGGAAACAGGGTGGCCATAATTATCCGTGGTTTCAGTAGCGATTTCCGCCTTGAAACACACCTTCACCCGCGCAATCAAATCTTCAAGCGTCGCTTCAATGATTTCCGCCGAAGAGATGCGCTCAATTTCGGTTTTGACCGTTTCCTTGCGCTCTGAACGCTCATCGATGGCAGCGGCATAACGATCATAAACCTTGCTCGCCAACAGGTTTTTCAATGTGTCTTTGTCTCCGGAAGCAAAGCCCTGGACAATCATCGAATAGGCAGAGCGCGCGCCCTCCAGAAACTGATTGGGCTCAAAACCTTTATCAACCGATGCAATGGCCTCAAGGCCTGCGGCGGCCGGGCCTTCAAAAGCCGGGCGCAAATGGCTGGCATGCGCGGCTTGGCCGCCATCACCCGGCTTGCCCTCAAGAACGACAGGCCCGTCCATATGGCCTTCTTTTTTGCCCAGCACCGAATAAAGCCTGAGAGCAAAGAATAGGGCGATACCGCCGAAAATCAGTGTTGGGAGTATGTCTAACATGGGTTTCCTGAGCGGAATCAGCTTTGGTTCCGGTTGATTTCTAACAATCATAGGCCGATTTCCTGCCCGCGTCAGCCTTTATCCAACACATGAATTATCAATCGAGTTCCGCGGTGCCAAACCGCATCAAAACTCCTGTCTCAGCGCGCAATACTTGCTCCAAGGCGGGCCGCATGGTAACCGCGCGCCTTCACTCTTTCTTCTGGTTGGCGATGTCCGACCGTTTTTGTTAACGCCACCGCTTGCGGGGCCACCCATTTCGGAAACTTTCATGACCGACGCACCGACCACACCCGCCCAGCCCAAAGCCGCAGAAAATCAGGGCCCTCAGCTTCGAATTCTGGCTCAATACATCAAAGACTTATCCTTTGAAAACCCGGAATCGCCTGACTCCTTGCGGGGCGGCAGCGCGGCCCCCAATATTGATTTGGGTATTGATGTACAAGCCCGTACAGCCGGTGAAGGCACCTATGAAGTCGTGATCAATATTTCCAGCAAGGCCATGCGCGAAGACAAAACGGTTTTCATCGCCGAGCTGTCCTTTGGTGGTCTTTTCCAGCTGACCAATATTGCCGATACAGAGCGTGAGCCCTTCCTGTTGATCGAGTGTCCGCGGCTTATTTTCCCGTTCGCCCGCCGCATTCTGTCCGACGTCACGCGCGATGGCGGCTTCCCGCCCCTGATGCTTGATCCGATTGATTTCGCCAGCTTGTATCGTCAGCAATTGGCCAAGCGCGCCGCAGCCGTTCCCGGTGCTGACACCAATGGCAATGGCGACCCGGCATCCGCCAACTAAATGAATTAACTGAACTGTTTCAGTTTTGACCAGAGCGCGTCAGCGCCAAGCTCCTTAATAAAGGCAGCATGGGCGGCGCGCTCTTTTTCTGTCTGGTGATCGGGCAAAGCCTTTGTTCTGGCCTGTCGCGTTGGAAACACCACCTTTCCGCTCCCGCCCGAACCTTCACCGCTAAGGTCAAGAGCCCGTGTCCGCCCGCCGGTCAGCTCCAGATACACCTCAGCCAGAAGTAACGCATCGATCAACGCTCCGTGCTTGTCACGCGTGTCCAGAGAAATATCAAAGCGTTTGCAAAGCGCATCCAGTGACACGTATGAGCCGGGAAATTTGGCCCGCGCTATCCGCGCCGTATCCTTGAATTTATCATCGCTATAGACCGGTTTATCCAGTCGCTTCAGCTCCATATTGATGAAGCCCTGGTCAAAGGAAGCGTTATGCGCAACCAGTACCGCATCGCCGACAAATTCGACGAAATCATCAGCAACAGCCTCAAACAAGGGCTTGTCCGCGAGAAACTCAGTCGTCAGGCCGGTAATTTCGACAACTTCCTTGGGGACGGATCGCTGCGGGTTTACATAGGTGTGATAGGTCCGGCCGGTTGGAATACAATCAACCACCTCAACACAGCCGATTTCCGTCAATCGGTCACCTGTTCCCGGATAAAGGCCTGTTGTCTCGGTATCAAAAACGATTTCACGCATGGAAATTTTAGCCCTTAGCTGCTGAACGCAGCGCCCTCAAAACCTCAATAACCTGACCGCGCGCATTTTCAATGCTGATCGATGTATCAATCACGAAATCGGCCCGTTTTCGTTTTTCCTCATTGGGCATCTGACGCGCAATGATCGCATCCAGCTTGTCCGCGCTCATCCCCGCACGCGCCAAAACCCGCTCGCGGCGGACATCATCAGGCGCTGAAACCACAATAATACTGTCCACACCCGCATCTGATCCCGTCTCAAACAGCAGCGGAATATCAAAAACCACCAAATCAGACCCTGCGGCCCTGGCTGCTTCAACAAATTCCTCCCGCGCCGCAAACACCAGCGGATGAACAATCTTTTCTAACGTCTCAAATCCGTCTTTTGACACGGACAAGGCCTGGCTGAGCTTTTTCCGATCTATCGCGCCGTCAACTTCAACACCCGGAAAAGCGTCACCAACCGGCGCAACAGCCGCACCGCCAGCAGCATAAAGATCATGAACACACGCGTCAGAATCAAACACAGGAATGCCTTGCTCGGAAAAAAGCTTCGACGTGGTGGATTTTCCCATGCCAATAGACCCGGTCAGGCCGATCATTTTCATGATTTATGCCTCAAAACCGTCTCAAGGAGGGCACGCACATCGAGCTGGTCATCCGATGGCACGCCAAAAAAAGCTTCAAAGCTGGGTCGCGCTTGCCCGATTAACATCCCCAGCCCGTCTATTGTCTTCAAACCTCGCCCGGCAGCCGCTTTCAAAAACCCGGTTTCCAGCGGTGTGTAAACGATATCGACAACAACACAGGATTGGGAAGCTTGATCCCAGTCCATTACAAGGTCATTTTGCCCCTTCAGGCCCAGTGACGTCGTGTTTATGACCAGATTAGCCTGCTCCAACCCCTCATCTCGCCTGTCCCAGGGAAGAATAGAGCAGTTTATAGCCATCTCTTCCGCCAAAGCCGTCGCCCGGCTTTCTGTCCTATTGCTCAGGATAATTTCAGGACATCCCGCCAGCTTCAGCGCATAAACGATAGCCCGCGCCGCACCCCCGGCTCCCAGAACGAGGGCCGGCCCAGAAGCAGGGTCATAGGCAGGGTCAGCACCGCCCTCTTCCAACGAGGATAAAAAACCGGCGACATCGGTATTGTCAGCACAGCTTTTCCCGTCTTTAAATGTCAGTAGATTGGCAGCACCAACCGCTTTTGCCGCATCGCTTGAACTATCGGCAATTTTCAGCGCTATTTCCTTGTGAGGCAAGGTGATATTGAGCCCTGTCAGCCCTGTTTTAGCCAATACCTTAAAGGCTTCTTCTGCGCCCTCAGGCCCAATAGCAAAGGGCGCATAGATCGCATCCAGTCCGGCCGCCTCAATCCATGCCGCCATCAAGCGCGGTGATAGTGAATGACTGATCGGCCAGCCCGCGACACCGGCGACTTGTGCTGCACCACTGGGCCTCATGACTGGATCACATCAAATTGACGCAAAGCCGCCATCAAAGGCAGAAGCGGCAATCCAGTAATTGAGTAAAAATCACCCTCAACCTTGTCAAAAAGCTGAGCGCCCAACCCCTCATACGCAT
>Ga0316207_10003953_pt1 | contig 13296 bp, 10 predicted proteins | sample 6weekpyrite_MG_FD_204943 | JGI IMG/M metagenome (GOLD analysis project Ga0316207, IMG submission 204943) | Microbial mat bacterial communities from mineral coupon in-situ incubated in ocean water Damariscotta River, Maine, United States -... | ecosystem: Environmental > Aquatic > Marine >... | reverse complement strand
CTTTACCAAATATTTTAATTATTATTTGAAATTTCAATCTAGGTAAATAAGTCACTGACAAGGCATTTAAAGACAGAGTCAAAATATCACTTTATTAATGTATAAACTTATTATTCTTATTTTATTCAAGCATTTAGCCTAAAGCACATGGATTTCACCATCAAACCGTAATCGCTGTTTTACTTTTACCATTCAGGTACCGACCAATATAAATTCGAATTTATTTAAACACCTGAACTGACGCCAATCCTGTTAATCAAGAACAACAATATGCCCTCCCACAACGCTATTCTTTACAGAGTCTAGTCGGTATTAATCTCACTAAATAGTATATTTAGTAATCCAGACACGGCAGTGCATTAAACCTTCACCTCGAAAACCGTGTGACTTATTTACCTTTTTCATGTGCTTTTTTTACCTGTTTAACATCCGCAGAAATGATGAAATAGCTTTGTCGATTGAGAGAGGCATTCACAAAAACCTTTCTTAACAAATTTTTAAATAACTTACTAAGGAATCAAACATGAAAATCATTCAATTATCAATAGCCACATTATTACTATTCGTATCATCTTGTGTTTATGCTGATTGCGGTGTTACGGATATCTTTGCGGATACCATTTTTATCCAAAATTTATCATCAGATGCGACAGAAACATTAGCACAACTTGATGACGAAGAAGATTCTAATCTATCAACCGATACATTTTAATTTTAACATATATTATCAAGGCAAAAAAATTATGAAAACTTGTATGAATAACATTATATACCGTGGATTTCATCCTCGAACAATTAGAATAAACTATGCTGTAAAAAAACCGAAAATAATTTATCGTGGATTCACGCCAAATGCAGCATTATCCCTTTATCATATTGACAAAACCGATTGTATTTATCGTGGTATAAAACTAAATAAAGGAGGTGAGAAAGCTGTTAGAAAAAACGAATTTATATTTGAGTTTTCTTAATAAAAAATATGTTGAGAATTCAATTAAATCCATACAAGCAAGCAAATAATACAGGAAATGATTAACGTAAGTTACTCATTTCCTAGCTTGTATAACCTCTTCCTTAGATAACATCTCCGCTTCCAATTTTTTTTCTTTTTCCACCGATACCCAACCAAAATCACTGAATATACTGAACATTGCGGGTACCACAAATAATACCAAAATAGTCGAGGCCAATAAACCAAACACAATACTCACGGCCAAGGGGATAAGGACTTGTGCTTGTAAACTTTTTTCCAATAATAACGGCATTAAACCAGCAATTGTCGTAACTGATGTTAACAAAATTGCACGAAAGCGCTCTCGACTGGCTAATTTGGCTGCTTCCGGAATCAAGTGGCCTTCCCTTGCCCGCAATTTTAAAAACTCAACTAACAAGATAGAATCATTCACCACAATCCCGGCTAGCGACACCGCACCCATCATACTCGGCATGGATAAATCCAAACCCATTATCAAATGTCCCCATATAACGCCGATCAACGCCAGAGGAATCGCTATCATGACAGCAAATGGTTCGAGATAAGAGCGAAATTGAAAACTCAACAAGATATAAACGATAACAATCCCAATGGCAAAACCTCGTAACATGGAACCACCGGTTTCTGCCGACTCTGCGGCTTGTCCTTCCGTCACGATGAATACATCGGGATATTTCTGATTTAGTTCAGGCAGAAATTGAACCTTGGTATCATTTATTATTTGCTGTGCATTGGCAAATCGTGTATCAACATCACCAGCAATCGTCACAGTCCGCAAACCATTAATTCGATGAATGCGAGCGTATCCACGTTGACTTTCCAAATTAACAATCGCACCCAACGGAATTTGTTCTCCTTTTGGCAAGATTATTCTAAAGTCCAACAAACTCTCAACATTGCTAAACTCTTTTTCATTGATCAACACACTTATTTCATACGACTCAACGCCGATTTGCACTTCATCTGCCAAACTGCCAAAAAATCCTGCGCGCAATTGATTTGCAATAGTGGCCGCATCTAACCCCAGGGCAGTACTGCCTTCTCGTAAGGTAAAACGCAATTCTTCCTTACCCGGGCGTAAATCATCGGTTAAATCCACAACTCCACGATAACGAGAGAACCATTGCTGCAATTCCAGCGATGCTTGTTTAACAGAATTAAGATCTTCACCTTGCAGGCGTATATCTATTGCTCGACCCGCTGGACCAATAGTGGGTTCTTTGTAACTAACACTAATCACATCCGCCAGAGGCCCCGCAAATTTTCGCCAGGATTGCAGGAAATCATCAATTCGACCGTTTCTTTTTTCCGCTGTGAGTAAATCCACTGTGATCGTTGCGACATGTGGACCCGTCTCATAAGCATCGAGATTTTGATTATAACGAACTGAAATATCCCTCACCAATGGTTGCGCGTTCTCCTGCAATGGAGAATATTTCTCATCGACTTTGTTTAAGGCAGCCACTAATTTTTCAACAACAATTTCCGTACGTGATAACGGCGTGCCTTGTGGTAACAATACTCTCGCTTCGATTGTATCGCCTTCAATATCCGGAAACGCAAGAAACTTTAAGTGTCCACTCGCTAGCATAGCAACCGAACCCAAAAATACCGATATCACTAAACCAATAAACAAATAACGCCAATGAATGACAACATCAATCATCCGCCCAAGAATTTGATGTCGTAAGGTTTCAATAAAATTATCGAATTTAATTCGAAATTGACTCGTCACTTCTTTTTCATGATGTGCTAATGCATGCCCTAGGTGGCTGGGTAATATAAGAAACGCTTCAATTAAACTGGTTGCTAACACTGAGATTAATACCACTGGCAATACTTTTAAAACCGCTCCAATATCCCCACTTAAAAAGGCTAACGGAAAAAATATCGCCGTCGTCGTTAAAAAAGAGGATATAACACCCGGCATTACTTGCTTGGTGCCATCCACTGCAGCATTCAACGCAGATTTCCCTTTTCGCATATGCGTTGCAATATTTTCGGCAATAACAATAGCATCATCCATTAACAATCCAAGCCCAATTAACAATGCCACCATACTAATCATATTAATTGACATGCCTAGCAAAGCCATCATAAATAAGCCACCTAGGAAGGAAACTGGCAATCCCATCGCAACCCAAAATGCAAAGCGCATTCGAAAAAATAGCCACATAACCAAAAACACTAACACAAGACCTTGCAAACCATTTTTTAATAACATTTGCAGTCTATCTTGAACAATAGTTGAAACATCTTTAGTCAGCGAAAATGTAATACCCGGTGGTGCCAGTTGTTTTTCAATATGCAAAAATTCCTTTACATTTTCCACAGCATCCAGAGTATCTTCTTCTTTCGTTTTGGTAATTTGTAAAATCGCTGCACGCTTACCGTTAAATAGAATTTTCTCTTCATCTATTTCAAATCTATCAACCACCTGAGCGATATCCCCTAAACGAATCTCCGCATCTGATGCATCACCTGAATATACAATTAAATTCTCCAGCTCACGAACACTACGACGTTGATCGGTAAAACGAATGGAGAGCTCTTTATTGTCCGTTTTCAAACTTCCCGCAGGTAAATCCACACTTTGACGTTTAATGGCATTGGAAATATCTGTAATTGTCAAACCAAAACTTTGCAATACATCTGTGGATAACATCACTTGCATTTGATGTTGCGAAAAACCTTGTATGGAAACTTGTGATATCTTCGGCATGGCCTTTAATTTACGTTTCAAATATTCTGCGTAGGCTTTTAAATCTACTGTCGACATTGGACCTGTTACCGCGATGGATACAACTTGATCCATACGCCCTAATTGTTTTATTACCGCTGGCTCAACTTCTGCTGGAAAATCATTGATGGCTTCTACCTCTGTTTTCACATCATCCAAAAATCGTGCAAAATTGGCCTTTTCTGTCATTTTAGCTACGGCTATAGCAACACCTTCAAGTGCTTGACAACGTGTTTCCACAACACTTTGTACTTGATCAATTGCATCTTCAAGCCGCAAACAAATCGCTTGCTCAGTATCGCTTGAACTTGCACCGGGATAAACAACACGAATTTCAATTTCTTTAGGTGAAAAATCAGGAAAAGTTTCCCGCTTTAAAACACTGGTTCCCGCTACTCCAATGACAATTAAAAATAGCATCAAAAGATTGGACGCAGTGGGATGGTATGCAAAATAACGAATCATAGACTACGTCCCGAATCCAAACCCATTGCGGCATGTTTTAATTTTGTTGCCGCTGTCTCGTCAACTTCACTCGTCAGCTTCATTCCCTCAATTGCTGGAATCAGATCTGAAACAATAAGTTGTTCTCCTGCTTTAATTCCATTTTTGACAACAACATAAGATCCATTTTTTATATCCAAATCTACTTTTCGAATTTGCAGCCGATTTTCCTGATTAACAATATATACTGAATTTTGATGAATGGCATCGATCGGTACCACCAACTGACCGGGTTTTGTTGTCCCTTTAAATATTACTTCAACAAATAAGCCTTTTCCTAACGGTGGACGCACACCCGGCTGAATATTTGCGTAAGGATTATTAACTTCAACAATAACGCCAACTGTTCGGGTACGAGGGTCTAAGGTATCACTAATCCGAACCACTTTTGCATCCCAACTCACATGTAAATCATCACGTGTTAATCGCACCATTGCATCTATGCCAAGCAGTTTACCGATATTACTGTCTTCAACTTGATTGATATCCACAATTCCGATGCCGCGAATTAACGTGGATAGACGTACCATCGGAATTTGCACTTCGATTTCCGCTTTATCAATACCGTCTACAATTGCTAATATGTCACCTTGTCGCGCATATTGTTGAATTTCTGTTTTACTTTCCGCAACACGACCATTAAATGGCATGATCAATGTTGTTCTTTCTAAATTGAGTTTTGCACTGGCTAATTGTGCTTTTAAACGATTGATATCTGCATTTAATCGTTGAACTTCGGTCGGAAATAAGTTGATGGAATTTCGAAGATTCTGCACACTTTGTTGTTGTGCCAATACATTACGTTGCTCACGCTCAAAGTCCGAGGCGGTTACGCTACCCTCAAGTCGTAGTTTTCGTTTTCGCTCCAATTCTTTTTCGCCAATACTCAAGGCTTGTTGTTCAATTTTCAATGATGCTTTTGCGTTTTTTTCTCTGATCCGGCTGTCAGCCAATTGTGCTTTACTGGCTTCAATCGCTGTTTCGGCCTGAGCAATTGCTAATTCATAATCACTCGGATCAATTTTCAATAACACCGAGCCCGCCGGAATCATCGCGCCCTTTTTCAATCGAGGATTCATTTCAATAATTTTACCACTGACTTGTGCAACGCCATTCCAGGTGTTTCCGGGTTTTACGGTTCCCGTACCACGAATAACTGGAACAACATTAACTCTGGGCACTGGAATAATTCGCACTGCACGACTACTTTCCTCCAACACGACAACATCAGGTTGTGCTTTATTTTTTACCATATAGACAAAAACAACCACACCAATCAGTGCAGCAGGAATAATTAGCCATCGATTTGTTTGAAATAGTGACATGATATTTCTCTTGAGTTAGAAGGTAAGTCGATAAAATTTATGTGATATCGTATTTTCTCCCAACAAGATACGACAACACTACATAGCCATTCTATGTAGAACAGCCCAACGATGTTCAAAGAAAATAGAGGTATACTAGAAATACCTAAATAGATTACGCCATGGATATAAGATATAGCACATCAAAAAATAGTTATATCCCTAATTCAATATTTTCTAACTGTCGAATTTCATCACGTAATTTTGCCGCTTCTTCGAATTCCATGTTTTTGGCGTGCTTATACATTTGCTGTTCCATTCTTTTTATTTTTTTCGCGAGTTGCGCTGGGGATAACTGGCCATACTCGGCAATTTCGTCCGCAACTTTTTCAAAATAATTTTTCCCACGTCCGCCAGAATAAGCGCCTTCCATGACATCCTGTATTTTTTTACTGACGCCTTTTGGTGTAATGTTATGTTTCTTATTATATGCAACTTGTTTTTCCCGTCGTCGATCGGTTTCATCGATGGCTTTTTTCATGGAGTTGGTAATTCTATCCGCATACATTATGACTTGGCCATTGATGTTTCTCGCCGCTCGACCAGTTGTTTGTATTAACGATCGCTCCGAACGTAAGAAACCTTCCTTATCCGCATCCAATATTGCAACTAACGCGACTTCGGGTAAATCCAATCCTTCTCGCAATAAATTGATTCCTACCAAGACATCAAATTCCCCGAGACGTAAGTCTCGCAAGATTTCCATGCGCTCAACGGTATCAATATCAGAATGCAGATATCGTACTTTCACCCCATTTTCGGCATAATAATCCGTGAGATTTTCTGCCATTTTTTTCGTTAGTGTTGTCACAAGCACTCGCTCATTATTTTTTACCACACGGGTAATTTCTGACAACAAATCGTCAACTTGAACGGCAACAGGACGAATCTCAATTTCTGGATCAATCAAACCAGTGGGTCTAACCACTTGCTCAACCACGTCACCGGAATGTTCTGCTTCATATGTGCTTGGCGTGGCAGATATATATATGGTTTGTGGCATGAGGTTTTCAAATTCTTCAAACCGCAGTGGTCGGTTATCCAACGCTGATGGTAAACGAAAACCATACTCCACCAAAGTTTCCTTGCGTGATCGATCCCCTTTGTACATTGCGCCAATCTGTGGCACAGTGACATGACTCTCATCTATGAACATAATGGTATTTTTCGGCAAATAATCAATTAGCGTTGGCGGCGGTTCCCCAGGTTTTCGACCAGACAAGTAGCGGGAATAGTTTTCAATGCCATTGCAATATCCCAGCTCGACCATCATTTCGATATCCATTTTCACCCGCTGGTCAATGCGTTGGGCTTCAACCAGCTTATTCACCTCATAGAGTTGCGCAAGGCGGTCTTTTAATTCTTCTTTGATATCATCGATCACACCCAAAATCGTATCGCGAGATGTCACATAATGGCTCGACGGATAAATTGTTAATCGAGGCACTTTACGTGACACTTCCCCAGTTAATGGATCAAAATAACTCAGGTTTTCAATTTCATCATCAAACAATTCAACACGTACCGCATCTTTTTCAGATTCTGCCGGATAAATATCGATGATTTCTCCCCGCACACGAAAATTTCCGCGATGCAATTCAACATCGTTGCGCTTGTATTGCAATTCTGCTAATCGACGTAACAACTCTCGTTGTGCAATTTTTTCTCCTCGATCCAGGTGCAATACCATTTTCAAATAGGCTTCAGGATCGCCCAATCCATAAATGGCAGATACCGACGCGACGATGATAGCGTCAGGCCGTTCCAACAATGCCTTGGTCGCAGACAATCGCATTTGTTCGATATGGTCATTAACTGATGCATCTTTTTCAATGAAGGTATCTGATGCTGGCACATAGGCTTCTGGCTGATAATAATCGTAATAGGAAACAAAATATTCCACTGCGTTATTCGGAAAAAATTCCTTCATCTCACCATACAATTGTGCCGCAAGGGTTTTATTGGGTGCCATGAAAATAGCCGGTCGTTGCAAGGTCTGAATGACATTTGCCGCAGTAAAGGTTTTGCCGGAACCGGTCACACCCAACAAAGTTAAGTGCGCCTCGCCAGCCTTAATTCCCGCCACCAATTGTTTAATGGCTTTAGGTTGATCGCCTGACGGTTTGAATTCGGTTACCAAGGAAAATTTTTTTGACATTTTTGATTGTTACCTACCCTAATTACAATCTGTTTTGTGCTAGACTCTAAGCTCTTTTGTTAATCGCACAACTTTCGAGGATACTAGCTTGGACGTTTCGCTTTCCCATCGCGCGAAAAATTTAAAACCTTCCCCCACGTTAGCCGTGACAGCACGGGCAGCAGAACTTAAAGCAGCAGGCAAGGATATCATAGGTCTGGGTGCTGGCGAGCCAGATTTTGATACACCAGATCATATCAAAAACGCAGCCAAACTTGCCATTGAACAAGGGCTAACCAAATACACAGCAGTTGATGGAACAGTTGAATTAAAAAACGCCATTATTAGCAAATTTAAACGGGATAATTCCTTGGACTACCGTGCGGAGCAAATTCTCGTTTCCTGCGGTGGCAAACACAGTTTTTATAATCTTGCACAAGCCTTGTTGGATGAAGGTGATGAAGTCATCATTCCCGCACCGTATTGGGTCTCTTACCCACCTATGGTTGAATTAGCTAATGCCACACCGGTCATTATCTCTGCTGGTGCGCAGCAAAATTTTAAAATTACGGCAGATCAACTAGCAAACGCAATAACAAACAAAACCAAAATGCTGGTGTTAAATAGCCCGTCCAATCCAACGGGTGCAGTCTATAGCAAAGATGAATTAACGGCATTGGCAGATGTTTGTCGCGAACACCCTAACTTATTAATTATTTCTGACGACATTTACGAATCTATCGTTTGGGATACAGCAGCAAACACTAACATACTGACCGTTGCACCAGACTTGTACGATCAAACCATTGTGCTCAATGGTGCCTCCAAAGCCTATAGCATGACAGGATGGCGAATTGGTTATGCTGCGGGACCGGCAAAAATAATCAAAGCCATGAAAACAATTCAATCACAAAGTACATCAAACCCCTGTTCAATTTCACAAGCCGCTGCCGCAGCTGCCATTGGTGGTGATCAGGAATGCATTCAAACCATGCTCAAAGCATTTATTGAGCGACATGCAACCGTTCAACCATTATTAAATGCACTGCCCGGCGTTAGCTGTAACCCAGCAAATGGCGCATTTTATTTATTCCCAGATTTTTCCGACGCGATTACACAAACTGATGGAATAGACAACGATATCGAAATGGCCGAATTTTTACTCGAAAAAGCGGGAGTCGCACTAGTACCGGGTTCAGCATTTGGCGCACCGGGATACATGCGCTTGTCGTTTGCCACATCCATGGATAATTTAACGGAAGCACTAAGTCGCTTAAAAAAAGCACTAAGCAATTGATTTACAAACTGTTTAAATATTAACAAGATCGCCAAAAAAATGCTGCCTGGGCTATTGACCAAATCCAGCCCCATCAGTAAGATACGCGCTTCACAATTCCCCGATAGCTCAGTTGGTAGAGCAAATGACTGTTAATCATTGGGTCACTGGTTCGAGTCCAGTTCGGGGAGCCAATTTTGATTGCTGGGAACCACGACCGTGTTTCCCAGTAGCTTAACCTGATCATATTCAATTCTCACCGCTTTATCACTCACTGTAATGCCTTCAATAAAGCTTGAAAAGAAGTGTCTTAATTTTTTTGCATCCGTTGATGACTGAACAATTTCAGTTAAAACCTCGGAAAATTCATTTACCTCATAATTATCAAAATGAAAACTTGGTGCTTTTTCATTGTCGATATCAATTAAATCTTGTTCAAGTGCTTTTATCTTTTTGTTATTTGTCCGTAAGCGTAATGTTAAGTCACCTAAATTGGGCGCATCCTTTCCAAACAATTCCAGTGTTTCGAAAAGCTTGTTGTTTCTCGTGGTAATTTCCTGAATTGTACGCAAAACCTGTTGTCGACGTTTGTTTTTGTCTTTAGCCCACTTGCCACAAAATTCACTCATGCCCGTCATCAATTCTAAAACGTGATCTTTATCAAAAATACGCGATGTAATAATGTCAATCAGCCATTGGTCAATATTATCCGCAGATATTCGTTTACAATTACACTCGCCGGTTTGCTGGGCCTTTCTGCATCGATAGTATGAATAACGCTTACTACGACCTTTCGCCGTTTCAATTTGCATACTTGAGCCACAGTGGCCACACTTTAATATGCCGGTAAATACAAAACTGCTATGAGGCGATCCAGCTGTTTTATCACTATCGTCAATCAGGATGGTTTGCGCTGCATAAAATATTTCATCAACGATAATTGGCTCATGAGAATCAACAACAATCCATTCATCACGAGGCCTCGTTTTTCCGGATAATTTATCTCTTCGACCAAATATTGTTTTACCTATTACATTTTCATTTTTTAATAGTGCAAGTATTGAAGCTTTACCCCAAGATTTACCGCGATTGTCATGCCCCATTTCATTCATCATGTTGGCAATGGTCCTGGATCCATGACCATTAAGTTTTAACTCAAATATTTTTTTGACCACCACTGATTCATTTTCAACAACACTTAATTTTTTTCGCTTTGGATTATCCGTAGCAGGAACAGTTTCAAAACCAAATGGTGTACGACCACCATTGAAGTAACCTTCATTTGCATTTTTTATCATTGAACGTTTGGTATCTGCAGCAACTTGCCGGCTATAGAGCTCGTCAAAAATTTCCATTACACCATCAAGTAACCAACCACCGGTTGTGGTGGTATCGACATCCATGGAAACATAAATAATTTTTGTACCAATTTCTTCAAGCTTGCGTTTATAAAAACCAGCATCAACTTTATTTCGCGCAAAACGGGAACTACTCCAGGTAATCAGGCAATCTATCTTGTTTAACTCACAAAACAACATTGCATCCTGAAAAGCAGGCCTGGAATCAGATCGACCGGATATACCATCATCAACAAACGTTTTTAGAAGTTTAAGGTCCAGGTCTTCACACTTTTTTTTGCACTGTTCAAGTTGACTCTGAATAGGCAACTCTTCGTCCGCTTGACGAACTGTTGAAACACGAGCATAAATTATTGCAGTTTTCACGGTTAGGTCACCTTTTGAAAAAAATACTTTCTTTGCACTTTTACCACAACCTTACCAGGTGATAAAAAATGCAAATCATGGCAGAGCTTATCCTTTGGCGGTTAGCTGTAAAAGGCTGGCTTGGTCAACCACCGTTGGAACATCTTCAACCTGACGTTGAATAAACATAAACAAATCTTGACGAGCTCGACGAACATCTACCTCAGCATCAACAACCAATTTTTTAAATTCAGCAGTTGTACATTCAGGTGTTTCAGCCAAAACATCCAAATACTGATTTAAAACTATTTCACAAACTAACAAAGTCGATTCATTTACATTCATATTAATTCTCACTTATTATCCTGCATAAACTCCGACCACTAATCTCGATCGAAAATTGTCGTTTTAAAATTTGCTGAATTTCTTTCTTACTGTGTCCCTGCTTCGCAAGGTATTTAATGAGCTTGTCACGTTGATAGCGAACAAACGTAGTAAATCTAGGAACCAACAATTTTTTGTTGGTAACTGCACCTGCATCGTTGTTGCTATCCAAAATTCGCCACATACGATAAAACGCATCTACACCGATTTCGTCAGCAATAGATAACCACAAATCGGACAAACCCATTTCCTCGAGTTCAAAAATTCGCGGATCGCGCCAACCTCCCCTAACGGGAAGTTCAGAAGTATTGCAATTATTCTGGTAACCACCCCCCAAGTTAGGTGCGGGTGTTTTTTCATGCCGAGCCCCCACCCCTTCAGCCATCGACACTAACGCCAGCATTTCATCAATTGAACTTCGCTTTCTCACTTCACAAGTCATCACAACCCCCATTGTTTTCAGACTTTTACCACTCGACCAAACCGTTGAACTTCGCTTTCTGTTAGAAGGCGAAATTGGATAAAATCGTGCACAGATGGTACATTTTGCTTTTGGTTGAAAAATGACCGTTTTTCCAAGGTACGTTTCAACATCCGCAAACATAAGATAACTATACAAAACTAAAAACACCTAAGCCCTGCCAACATAAATTCCAAGCGCCAGTTGCAGACGCAAAAGCATCCTTAAGCTGGCTTTGTGATATTTTTTACAAGCCCAGTCATATGGATGTTCATTTTACCCAGTGGATTTGCACGGTTCACTTCATCCATCAATTTTCGTGTCGCCAAACGTGCATAAATCTTTGTTGAGTTTGCATCCTCATGACCAAGCAATGATTGCACACGTAATTGATGCACATCATCCTCAACCAGCTCAGTCGCATACAGATGACGTGCAGCATGTGGGTGCGCCTGATTACGTGGCACACCAGCTCGCTCACCATAAAGCTCAATCATGTCATTTACACTACGTGGTGCAATACGCCTGGCCTCACCATAGTAATCACACTCAGGAATATTTCGATTACGCAAAGACACAAACAACACCTGGTCACCATTAGGTAAACTACGATTAATACTATCCAATTCATCATGGCCTAAATAAGCACGAACATAAAGCTTGGTCTCATGTGGCGCAGGAATTAAACGTTCTTTACTGCCTTTCTCAGTGACTTTAATAATCAACCACTCAACACCATTGTGCATAACGAAGCTCAAATGAGATTGATTGAGATTACAAAGCCCGGACACACGTACGCCACAACCATAAAGGATTGAAAGCATGGCAGCATCACGTACACCTTTAAATGTTTTCAAATCACACTGCATAATAATTTTTTCAGCGTTCTTCAATTCAATGGGAACAGGCAAGCGTTTCACTTTTTTAGGATAAGGCAAATTCTCTGCAGGATTATTGGTTAAAAAACCTTGCTTCAACAACCAATCAAAAAAACCAGTAACGGCAGCAACCATTGGTCGACGGGAATTTTGATGCAGACCAGCATTGTGAGCTTCGGTACCGGTAAACTTTTCCAGGAGTGATAAAGAAACATCATCAAGTGACAAACTCGACTCATCGAGAAATTTTTCCAACCGATCAAGATAGCCACCGTACTTCCTGGCAGTATCCGGTGATCGTCCTTTGTTGTACTGCAACCAATCCAGATAGCCAGTTTTTAACTCAGAGAAATCAGAACACATAATATACCGAACACCTCTCGCAAAGGGGGGTAGGGGCAGAACAAACCGCGTATCCGCGTATCGCCCTATTTTACGCTGTATGTAATTGATAATTATAGACAATTCACACGCGAAACAACACGCGTGTTAGCACTTTTCATGGACCAATTCCGCGTATAAATAAAATTTATTCCACATAAAACCGCGTACGATTAAAAACTGTGTTTTTCCCTTTTTATCTGCTTTTTTATTTATTTTTTAATAACTTATTAAAAAAAGAATATATAAGCATAAAGGAAGAAAAAACAACCACACGCGGAGACACGCGGGTTACACGCGGAAAAAACACCGAAAAAAGGCCTATTCCGCGAAGACGTTTTCTACAGGATCAATAACTTAGCCCTGGCACACGCGGAAAAGCGGCCTTTTTGCGATATGCCTGTGGGGGTAATCAGAAAAAAAACTGCTAGAATCGTATATTGCTAGCTCATCTCGGTGAAAGCCGAAAAAATTG
>Ga0316207_10003952_pt1 | contig 13297 bp, 7 predicted proteins | sample 6weekpyrite_MG_FD_204943 | JGI IMG/M metagenome (GOLD analysis project Ga0316207, IMG submission 204943) | Microbial mat bacterial communities from mineral coupon in-situ incubated in ocean water Damariscotta River, Maine, United States -... | ecosystem: Environmental > Aquatic > Marine >... | reverse complement strand
CGACCAGACAAGTTCATGATGATAATTTGATCCTTATTCATAGTTGCTGCAAGCTTGGTGGTATAAGCTATCGCATGACTCGATTCCAGAGCCGGTAAAATACCCTCAATCCGGGTTAAATCATGAAAACCTTGTAGTGCTTCTGCATCGGTAACAGAGACATAATTGGCACGACCACTGTCTTTTAACCAGGCATGCTCTGGCCCAACACCAGGATAATCCAGCCCGGCAGAGATAGAGTGTGTTGGGATAATTTGCCCATTGCTATCTTCAACTAAATAGGTTCGATTGCCGTGTAATACACCAGGGTCGCCAGCACATAAAGGCGCAGCATGTCGGCCGGTTTCTATTCCGTCACCGGCGGCTTCAACTCCGTATATTTGAACACTTTTATCGTCAATAAACGGATAAAATAAACCTATCGCATTTGAGCCACCACCAATACAGGCAACCAGTGCATCCGGTAATACGCCTTGCCCTTCATGCTGCTGAAGCTGTTCTTTTGACTCGCGTCCAATGATGGCCTGAAAGTCTCGAACCAAAGCAGGATAAGGATGTGGCCCTGCAACTGTGCCAATAATATAAAAGGTATCATCAATATTGGTCACCCAGTCACGCATCGCTTCATTTAGCGCATCTTTTAATGTTTGCGAACCAGAGGTGACGGGAACAACGGTGGCACCCAATAACTTCATTCGGTACACGTTCATTGCCTGGCGCTGGATATCTTCCGCACCCATGTAGACAACACATTCCATACCCAGCTTTGCAGCGACGGTTGCTGAAGCAACTCCGTGCTGACCAGCACCTGTTTCAGCGATAATGCGTTTTTTACCCATACGCTTTGCAAGCAATGCCTGTCCCACGGTGTTATTAACCTTGTGTGCACCGGTATGGTTTAAGTCTTCACGCTTTAAGTAAATTTTTGCACCGCCAATATGTTTGCTCCAACCTTCTGCGTAGTACAGAGGTGATGGACGGCCCACATATTGCTGTAGCTCAAAGTCGAGTTCTTTCAGAAAATCAGGATCCTGAATGTACTTGTCATAAGCTTGCTGTAATTCTTCAAGTGGCACCATTAAAGTTTCGGCAACAAACTTGCCACCGTAAATTCCAAAGTGTCCTTTTTCATCGGGTAAACAATACTTTTCATTATTGTTTATTTTATTTTCTGCGCTCACGCGTTTACTACCTCATTGACAAAAGCAGCCATCTTAGCTGCATCTTTAATACCTTTGGCCTGCTCTATTCCACCACTCACATCAACAGCATAAGGCCTGACCGTTTGAATTGCTGCTGTTACATTGCCTGCTGATAAGCCACCGGCTAAAACAACAGGCTTAGATAATGTTGCCGGGACACGTTCCCAGTCAAACGCTTCGCCTGTGCCACCAGGTGTACCTTGTTGATAGGTATCAAGTAACAATCCAGCGGCGGATGCATAGTCCGTTGCTACGGATTCCAGATCGACATCCGGCTTCATCCGTACTGCCTTCAGATAAGGCTTATTAAAACGTTCTGAAAGTTGCTGACATTGCCCGGCGGTTTCATCACCATGAAACTGCAGCACATCAATTGAGGTAGATTGTAACACCTGATCAATCTGCGCTTCAGTCGAATTTACAAATAAACCAACACAGGATACAAAAGCCGGTAACTGGCGCATGATTTCTGCCGCCTGATCAACTTCAATGTTTCGCGGGCTTGGTGGGTAAAAAACAAAACCCAACGCGTCAACTCCCAGTCGCACAGCCTCAAGTGCATCACTTAAACGTGTAATGCCACAAAATTTTATGCGTGTACGTAAAATGGGGTTACTCATTAGCAAAGTGCAAATTAACCAGGAAAATTAACATTATTGTATCAGAAAACAACACCAAAGGCGCTTTCCAACGGTTTAAAAAAAATGAGGATGCAGCGCCCCGAAATAGTCTAGATAACTTTCGAAAAGCTGCTTTTTGACTCAGCCATATAACGATCAAAGACCATACAGATATTTCGTATAAGCAAGTAACCGATAGGTTGCACAGTTATTTCACCCTGGTTAAGTTCAATTAATCCATCTTGTTGTATCTGCTGCAGCTGTTTTAACTCTTTCGAAAAATAATCAGCAAAATTGATTTGAAACTGCTTTTCAATATCTGAAAAATTTAAATAATAATGACAAATAAGTTGGTTAATTACTTCACGTCGAAGCAAGTCATCACTATTTAATTCTACTCCACGGAAAACAGGTAGTTTGTTGTTATCGATGTGTTCATAATACTCATCCATTGTTTTCACGTTTTGACTATAACAGTTAGCCACCTTGCCAATGGAGGTAACGCCCAGACCGATCAGGTCACAGTCCGCATGGGTAGAGTAACCCTGGAAGTTTCGATAAAGATTTTTTTTGTTCTGCGCAATGGTTAACTCATCATCCGGTTTTGCAAAATGATCCATACCAATATAGTTATAACCCACATCAGTTAGTTGCTTAATCGCTTGTTGTAAAATTTCGAGCTTAACCTGTGGAGCAGGAATGTCTTCTGCATTAATTTGTCGTTGGGTTTTAAACATCTCTGGCAAGTGGGCATAGTTAAAAATTGATAACCGATCCGGATCCAGTTCAATTACTCTCTGCAACGTTTCAGAAAATGTTTTTACACTTTGATGGGGTAAACCATAAATTAAATCAATACTGATTGAATGAAAACCGGTTTCTCTGGCTGCATCGATCACTTCTTTTGTTTGTTCAAATGACTGGATGCGATTAACAGCTTTTTGTACTAACGGGTTAAAATCCTGAACGCCTAAACTCATTCGGTTAAAACCAAGTTTGCGCAATAAGGTAATCGTTTCGGTATTCGCTTCTCGCGGATCAATTTCAATGGAGTATTCGCCACTATCATCAGATAACAGGTTAAAGTGCTTACGCGTTCCCTCCATTAACCGTTGCATTTGTTCATGGTTAATAAAAGTAGGTGTGCCTCCACCCCAATGCAATTGCGATACAATGCGATTGCTGTCGAACAATGCTGCCTGCATTTGAATTTCTTTATACAAACGCTCTAAATAAGGCTCTGCTCTATTTCGGTTTTTAGTTACTATTTTATTACAACCACAATAAAAACAAATCGTGTCGCAAAACGGAATATGAAAATACAACGACAAGTCGCCATTGTTTTTATTGCTTAACTCAATTTGTGCCTGGTAGTCTGACTCAGAAAAGTCCGTCGTAAACTGAACTGCAGTTGGATACGATGTATAGCGCGGGCCGGATTTATCGTAGGCACGGATCAGATCTAAATCAATTTGAACAGGTTGCATAGTAAACTCGATTAAGACCGCCAGATAAAAGGTATTATCGGATAATTATACGCATTAAAAGCACGTAAGTTAACTAAGCCAATGACTAGGTTATTATGAATAAATGCTTGGTAGATTATACTCATCCGGATAAGTAATCTTTCTTAAGTATAAACCTTTAGGTGAGGCCGTCACACCGCCTAAACGCCTGTCACGATGTTCAAGTACCTGTTTTGACCAGTCAATTTCTGCTTCACCAATACCAATTTTTATCAATACACCTCCAATGTTTCTGACCATATGATGCAAAAAACCATCTGCTTCTAAATCCAGATGAACGTATTCACCTTCTCGGGTTACATCTAACTTAAGTAAAGTACGAACCGGGCTTTTTGCCTGGCAGGCAACCGTGCGATATGAAGTAAAATCATGCTGACCTAGCAAATGTCTGGCAGCCTGTTGCATCCTCACTTCATCTAGTGGCTTATGCACAAAACTGACGTAGTTATGTTGAATACCTGGTCTGATACTACGATTGAGTATTGTATAACGATAGCTGCGCTTAACGGCGCTAAAACGTGCATGAAAAGACTCTGGTACTTCCGTCGCCCATAAAATACTAATACTTTTATTAAGATTGGTATTACAACCGTGTATCCAGGAATGTGGTTTTCGGAGTGCTGTCGTTTCAAAATGAACAACCTGTTCGTTTGCATGCACACCTGTATCCGTGCGCCCGGCACAGAAAATTTTTACCGGGTGATCCGCTACCATTGATATGGCGCGTTCAACATTTTGCTGAACTGTTTCACCTTCGCGTTGTGATTGCCAGCCGAGATAGCAGGAACCATCGTATTCAACGCCTAAAGCAATTCTATGTTTAGTTTGTTGTTCTGACATTAAATTAAAGTGTTGTAGCCTAAAACGACACAACCCCGCTAAAGCGAGGTTGTGAGTACATTACATTAAAGAACTAAACGTTAAAAGATAGTTCTTAATATTTATTGCTAAGATAATTGAGAGACAAGTTGCTGAGCTTCCGCTTTTTGTTCCTCATTACCTTCGTCAAGTACTTCATCCAGGATACTCTTCGCACCGGATGAATCACCCATATCAATATAAGCTTTAGCAAGATCCAGCTTTGTGCCAACTTCATCGGAATCGGCTGATAGTGACATGTCCATTGCATCACCGGCATCAAGATTTAAATCCATCTCGCTGTCACCTGCTTCCTCCGTATCCATACTAAAATCAAGCGCACCTGTATCAAGTTGAGCGCTAGTTGAGTCAAGATCTAGAGCATCGGCATCAAATGCCATACTCGCAGTATCTTCATCATCTGTTGTATCCGTTGTTGCGGTATCACCCAGACCCATTGCATTTAAATCAATGGCCATACTTTTCGTAGACTCATCATCTGCTGAGTCTAAATCGAGATTAAAGTCCATTGCAGCTTCTTCAGCAGGCTCTGCAGCTTCTGTTACTTCTTCGTCTCCACCCAGGTTGAAATCAAGCCCATCTGCATCAGGGGCAGTAATATTATCCATGGTTTCCTGCTGATCCGTGACAGGTGCATCGTCTCCCAGATTAAAGTCTAGCGCGCCCATATCTGATTCTGTTGCTGCAACTGTATCAGCTTCTTCTACAGGTGATTCAGGTGATAATTCATCAGCACTAAAGACACCCGTTTCTAAACCGATGTCCATCACCTGACTATCTGTCATGCTAACATCACTTCGATTCTGCTCCATTTCACCTAATACACTTTCTGTTGTTTCAGAAGTAATCGTTGGTGAACCACTAAAAATTGGATTGTCTGGCGCAATTTGTTTGCCCATCACCACAACTTTTTGCCAGTTGCTATCAGATGCTGCATCATCGCCAAGACTCGCGTAGAGATCTTCAGCTGTTGATTCAAATGCGCCCTGATTCTTATTAGTGTTATAAACTTCCAGAAGTTTAACTTTTAGCTCGTTACGATTTGGATCTGCTGCAATCGCCTCTTGCAAGCGTTCTTCTGCTGCTTCATAACGACCGTATGCCATAAAGACATCCGCTTCAGTTAATGGATCCACTTCACTATCTTCTGTTTGAATCGCGCCAACACCGCTGATTGCAAAATCACTCAAGAAGGATGATGTATCAGAAGAATTTTGGCTACTAACAGAAACAGCAGGTTCATCATCAACCGGTGCTGCACCAGACAAAATACTTTCCTGGAAATTTTCTTTTGCAGTCGAACGCTTGCGAACCATCAGGATAACAAGCAGTACGACAACAATAACCAGAACCGGTACGCCAATAAACAATAACAGGCTACTACCCAGCACCGGTTTCAGGATACCCATCACCGTACCCATAATAGTATCAACCAGGCTGGTTGATGGTGGCGCAGGCGCATCTTCAACTGGAACCGCTGCTTCGACAGGAGCAGGAGCCTCAGTTTCAGTTACAGTATCAACCGGCGCCTCAGCTGTTTCAGTTTGAGCTTCCGCCACGGATTCTTCCGCAGGCTGTTCAACAGGGGTGGCGGCTTCTTCGACTGGAGCTGGCTCATCTTCAAGTTGTGGAGCAGGCGCCGTTTCAGCTGGTGCTTCGGCAACTGGTTCTGGTGCCTGCACTGGTTCAGGTGCTGGCTCAGCCACAGCTGGTGCCACTTCATCAGGTTTTGTAGCTTGCTGCTGTTGTAAGGCTGCAAGCTCATCATTACGAACCGATAAAGTTCGCTGCATTGATTCAATTTCTGATTCCAGTTCGCGTAGGCGATCATTTAAAGCTGAGTTTTTGCCACGTTCAGCATCTGCCTGTTGCGTAATACGTTGCAATTCATCACGTAAACGGGCAACTTCCTCATTTGCCGAATCTTGTGATGGTGTGCTTGCTGCACTCAGATCTTCACCTTCAGGTGCGCTTAGTGTTAATTCACCTGATGGTGCAGCTGCAACACTATCATCCGGAGCCGAATCGACCTGCCCCGTTGACAATGGCTGCTCTTCAGCAGATGCCGCCACTTGTTGACGATAAGCATCCCATGCTTCAGTCTGAGCCATATAGTCCTGAGCAGCCTGTTCTTTACTGATTGCTGTTATCAGGCCAGGATCATCGATACGCAAGACCTGACCAACTTTTAATCGGTGTATGTTGCCATCGGTAAAGGCGTTTGGATTGCTCTTTAATAGAGCCATCATAACCTGATAAACAGTTGCATCATCACCCTTCATTCTATTAGCGATGCTCCATAAATTATCAGACTTTTTAGTGATACCGTAATCAAGGTTGCCAGATTCCATTGCATCAGGACCACCCATTAATTCTTCCTCTGGAACAGGCTGCTCATCCGCAACAGCTTCAGCAACATCAGCTTCCATTGGCTCAGCGACTGGTTCTACAGGCTCTTCATCATACTTAATGGATTTTGACGCATCGTATTCTGTTAGCGGGATTGTTGGGAATAATTCACCCTCACCAAAAGCTTCTCCTTTAGCAACATCCTTATCTTCAATCACCTGACCACTTCCTGCATGTTCAGCTCTTACATCACCGCTTAAACCTTTTGAATCATCAACAATAACAGGCTCAGGTTCTGGCTCTGGAACCGTTTCAGGGATAACTGGCTCAGGCTCTGGAACAGTTTCAGCAACCACAACCGGTTCAGGATCAGCTACTTTTTCTACAGCTGCCTCTGGTTCTTTAGGTGCTTCAACTTCATCAACAGGACGATGAGGAAACAGCTCTTTATCATTTATATAAGCTGCATCAGCATCCTGTTTAGCGACTGGTGCTGGTTGCGCAGGAGCTTCATCTTTAAAAGGTGACTCTTCTACAACCGGCTGAACGGGTTCAGCAACAACTTCTGGCGCTGCTGTTTGTGGAGCCTGAATGGTGCTTTGTTGAGCTTGCTGCACGCGACGACCGGGGGGATCGATCAACATCGTGTACTCACGCAACATGCGACCATTTTTCCAGTTAATTTCTAATAAGAAGTTTAAGAAAGGCTCACGGATAGGTTTACGGGATGTAATTTTAATAAAGTACTTACCATTATTACGGCGCTGCACTTTAAACCTAAGTGTATTCAAAAGGCCTGTACGCTCAATGCCGGCACGTAAGAAGGCTTCCCTTGAAGCCAGTTTTACCTTCAGATCGCTGACATCATTCGCGGTAGCAGCAATTAAATCGATTTCTGCATTCAGAATTTCGCTTAGAGATGAGTTTAATTTTATCGCCCCCAGCCCCAAACCGAAGACAAAAGATGGTGTAACCGTTATTCCAATTGTTGCAACTAAAATAAGCAGTTTACGTGCATATAAACGACTGAATCCCATATGCTTTTTTCCACGCTTGTCGCGTGAACCCCCGTAAATTTTATATATATCAATGACTTAAGTCTGTAAAGCTCGAATAATCTTTACAATTATTCAGTAACTATAGCTTATAAATGATGTTTTACCAAAATTTCTGCGATTTGAACACCATTTATTGCGCTTCCGCTCTTAATTGAGTCGGTCACACACCAAAAGTTGAAACGTCTGGAATCGGATAAGTCTTTGCGTATTCTGTTTAGAAAAATCTTGTCCATTTCTGCCGCATGGCTGACCGGTGTTATCAGATCGTCCACTGATTTTAGTTCAACATTTGGGTTTATTGAAATCGCCTCTTCAAAGCTATCCAGATCCATTTCTGAGTCAAGCTCAAGATGCACATCCACACAGTCACCGTAAAAAACCGGGATATGTACCAACGAAGCTAATACACTGACATCAGACGCTCCACTTTCCGTTAGTACCTGCTTTAACTCATCCATAAGATCTAATTCATTTACACTAAAGCCGGTAGCATTAATATCACTGTCATCGGTCATAACATTGAAAGCGATTTGTTTTTTAAAAACTGACGGTTTTATCGGTCGGGTATTAAGTAAACTCGTGGTTTGCATTGCAAGTTCATCAATGCCGGCTTTGCCTTTATCAGAAACAGACTGCATGGCTGTAAAGTTAACTTCTTTTATTCCCACCTTTGTGTGAACCGAGGCTAACAATTGTGCTAATACAACACCTAAACCCGATGCCGAACGAATATGCTGACTTTCGCCTATCTCTGCTTCATCACTGACTACATCTGCAACAACAACTGGCGCATTTTGTAAATTTGAACCCATTTCAATAATGCGACAACCTGCATCTAAAATACGATCAACACTGGCATGATAAGAGTTATCAAGCTGACATAAAAACACCAACTTTACATGCGAGAAGTTAAATGTTGCGATGTTTTGAACATGCAAATGACTGTCTGCAAATTCAATCGTTGTGTCAGTATCATCATCAAATGCGAGTGGAATTAATTTTCCAACAGGAAAATCGCGTAATGAAAGTTGTTCCAGGAGAGCCTCACCGACAGGCGTGGTTGCACCAATAATAGCGATATCTAAATTGTGGTCCATTTGTTTACAGTACCTGACTAAATTAAAGGCTGCATAATACTCTGATATGCCAACTTTAAAAACTTAATTTTTAAAAACTAATTTAAGACAGGAGGTCGGAGCAAGTCTGGTTTCGCTTTGATAGGACTGTTTAAGGTTTTGAGAAATGCCACCAGTGCATCTACTTCTTTATCGTTAAGATTAAAGTCTAAAAATAATTCACTTTGCCGAAAAGTAACCGGTGGTGGATTATCATAATGCTCAATCACTTCTTTTAGTGATTTAAATTGTCCGGCATGCATATAAGGTGCTGTTTTTGCGACATTACGTAAACTGGGTGTTTTCATGGCACCCTGTGTTTCGTGACGTTCCATTACAATGTACTCTAGCTCATCACAACTTTTGTCTTTGCTATCATTATACTGACTACGACAGTTAAATGGATTCTTAAGCACTTCTCTGGAACCATTGTATCGACCCCAATCATGTTTGTATCCATCCCTTTTTGGTACCGAAATATTATGAAAACCTTTATCGGTGAACATTGGTCCACTATGGCATACTGTACACTTTGCTTTTACAGCAAATATACGCAAGCCATTTGCTTCTTTAGTCGATAACTGCTTTTGCATCTCAACAATATTGTTTTCCAGCAAAGCTTTAACATAATAATCAAAGCGTGAGGTTCCCGGTTGTAACCTGGCTTCGTATGCAGCAATCACTTTACCCACATTAACAAAAATATTGGTAATAACTTGTTTATCTTTTTTGTGCATTGACTTCCATGCCTGATTAGCTTTTATGTTTTTAACAGGCCCTGCATGCTCTGGAAAATGCTTTTTGTTTGATATGACTGGCATCTTGCCAAATAGTTTTTCATAACTTTCACGAAGATATGGATCATTATAAATAATATGTGCAACCTGAGTACGATTAGTATCATGTTCTAATTCATTTTCTAATGGCCCGAGCGCTTGAGACCACAGGCTATCACTGCGACCATCAAGGAAAAACCAGCTGTGTTGACTACTACCAACAATGGTTGGTGCATTACGATTCACTTTCTTTATACCCTGGGCTGTATCAAGCCCGTCAGTAAAATATTTATCCGGATGATGACAACTAGCACATGCTACTTTTTTATTGCTACTAAAACGTTTATCAAAAAAAATGTTATGCCCCATGCTAATCGCAACAGGGTTATTATCCACTCGGTTTGTTATATCTTTTTGTTCTTTTAATTTTTCTATCCAGAGTGTTTTTAATAGTGCTTTCTCTGATTCTGTCCAACTGTGTTCAACAGGAAAATCTATAGCAACAGCACTTTGCATATACCCAGTAAAAACAACAGTAACAATCAAAAGTAATTTCATTTTATAAGCCAGAAAACAAAGACACCTGTTACTTACATTTTAATTAGAAAGACAGCACGATCACGTTTGGTTAGTTCCTTTATGTTGATACGCATTTCCCAGTCACCCATCATACTAAACTTAACACCCTTGATAAGGTAATTACCGTTACCTAAATTCTTTTTTACTCTGGGTTTAACCGGAAAACCATGGCGATGTGCAGGCATACCACCATGTATATAAATTGTCGCCTTCTCTAAAGGCTTACCATCTGCTGTTTCGATGTGCACTACCCAACTATGTATTTTCTGCATTGGGATAGGAAAAGCATTACTATAAAGTGACACACGGTATTTTTTATCATCAGACCAGACTGTTGTGGCTGAGGCTTTACTAAAATCGCCTTGCTTTATAATATTTTCAGGCGCTTTATATTCAAAATTCAAAGTCGGTGTTTTATTTTGTAATTGTCTTTGTTTTCTCTGATCATCTGCCTCTACTTTTTTTCCAGTACTACATGCACTAATAAATAAAAGACTCACACCAAGAATAACAGTGAACATATTATGTATATTTCTTTTTATTATTTCCATTTTTACTGACTCAATATAAACATTAACATAGTTGTATTTTATCCTGTATCGTTTAAAAAAGCATCAACAAGAATGAAAATGCGGTTTAACTTTTCTACTGTTTTAAAATAAAAAAAAGCCTGCTCCAAAAGAAGCAGGCTTAAACTCAAGTGTGTGTTTTATTATTATATCGATACTATATTTGCTTAGAAGTCACCTTCATCATCTGGTGCATCAACAGGACCATTAACAGGTGCTAACGTTGCACCACGCATTGGTTGAATAACACCAAAACCAAATTCAGCACGTCCATCTGGTAATTCTTTTAACAGATTAATACGTGGGAACGTTTTAGCAAAAGCAGCTTTCTCAACTGTGCCACCGAGACCTTTAACAGTAACATTTTTAACAGTACCGTCAGTTAAGTCTAGAATGTTGATATCACCTTCGCTTACGTAACGACCGAAAGCTTCTACAACGTCTAAAGGATAAACATCGTAGCCAGCCGCTTTACGTGCAGCAAATTGTGAAACACTAACCCATGCAATTTGGTCACCGTAGCTGTTACCAACTTTAGCAACAACATGCATCTTAGTATCAGCACATTCAGGTGTTAAACCAGGGAAACCAGCTTTCTTACAGCTACCGCCTGTAACAATTTGGTTACGATTGATACGGTTGAAGTCAGCAAAGTAGTAGTATGCGCCCATAGTAACAGTCGCTGGTAAATCGCCTGGAGCATGAAGTGCTTCACCCGTGACTGGATCAACCATACGAACATTCGAAACACGTGAACGTAACTTAGAACCGTATTTATCGAAGTTAGGTTGGAATACATCCAGGTCGAAGTTCACACCTGAGTAGTTGAAGAACCAACCACCAGACCAACCAGGGATATTTGGTTGTTGTGTACCGTTACCAGAAAGTTCAAACGTTTGAACTAAAGAACGAGGCCATCCTAAGAAGTGACACTTGTTCTTTGTGTTGTCATAACGATCAGGATTAGTAGTATCAAAGATACAACCACCTTCTGTTTCTGGTGCAGTCGGTATAACACCTTGTGCAATCATCGCACCAATCGTTAAGCTGTGATAAGCATCTTTAATCGTGATGTTACCCGGCATGATTGTGTTGTTATAACGGAAACCTCGAATCTCACCCGCATCAGAACCTGACATTGCACGAAACGTATCTGCATAGATGTCATGCAACGTACCTTCGATGTCAGCAGGCATCTTCAGGTTTGCAGGATCATGTTCGAATGAGAAACGGTTACGCTCAAGAACGATATCAGTGTTACCAATAACAAAATCAAATGGTACATCTAAGTTATAACCATTGAATGGATTGGTAAAGCTGTCACCTGGTTGCCATGTACCGCCACCAGCAACACTGGTGAAAGGAGCTTCAGCATCTTTAATGATGTCAGCAATTTCACTGTCTTCTGGAACAGATTCGTCAATGTCATAACGTTTCCATTCCCATTCATCAAGTTTACCGTTCTTGAATTCAAGCTCTAGAAGGCCAACTTGCATGCCGTCTTCACCTTGTTCGATGATGACCGTTTTATTGCCGTCTGGGTTAGTTGCAACAACAGGTAAACGTGTGCGTTCGTGCGTATCTGAAGAAAGAATAATTTCAGGGAAACGAACGCCTTCAGGCATTACTTGTGTTTCTGCATTCCATAAGCTTTCTGGAATACCCGCTTCAGACATAATAACAACAATGTCTACACCTTCACCTTTCCAGGGTTGACCTGTTGCAGAGTTAGTGTAACGAGTATCAGAACCTTCAGCTGCACGTAAAATTTCTGTGTATTTCACAATTTCATTTACAGTACGGAACTTAACAGTTGATCCTTTAATTGGGCTTGTACCACCGGTTTTATCCAGTTTCTCAGCCGCAGTATCACGATTAGGATGATCGCCAGGCCACTGGATAGGCTTGTTTTGTGGGAATTTCACGCCACCAGCACAGTTAGTAAATGATAAACCCCATGTAACACGAGAGCTTACAACTTGTGGACCACGGTTAGTGGTACAACCAATGAAACCAATTTTAATCCCGTTTACAGTTTGCACATGGAAAGGATCAGTAAATAATTCACCAGCGCCTTTAGCTACAACACCCGGACCTGGATCACTACCATTGTAGTAAGCATTGGCCGCGATCGTACGGTAACGACGTCGTTCACCATCACTCGACGTTTTAAATGCACGATCTTCATTGAAACCACGGTAAACATTACCACTGGGATCCTCTGGAATCATAAACATTTGATCGTATTCAGATGGATCAATTGGTTTAATGTCCGCATCTGTACCAAATAGTTGCTGGTAACGGTATAAACCGTATACATATTCCCAGTTACCCGTCGCAAATAAATCCGGGCCTAATGCGTCCCAGATATCAACCATCGCTTTACCTTGCGTGTAAGTTGCTAAAGCAGAACCGTGAATTGAGTCACCAGTGTGTCCCCATACGATTTTACCTTTGTGCTTACGCTTTAATTTTTTGATAACTGTTGCAGCACGAGCCAGGCCACCTTCAAGTAAACCATTCGCATCCGCACGCGCGTTTGGATGTGATTGTGTATCACCGTGTAAGTCACCTGTGTGCATGATGTAGACTTTTTTCTCATCACGATCACGGTCACGGTCACG
>Ga0316207_10003951_pt1 | contig 13302 bp, 9 predicted proteins | sample 6weekpyrite_MG_FD_204943 | JGI IMG/M metagenome (GOLD analysis project Ga0316207, IMG submission 204943) | Microbial mat bacterial communities from mineral coupon in-situ incubated in ocean water Damariscotta River, Maine, United States -... | ecosystem: Environmental > Aquatic > Marine >... | reverse complement strand
CATACGAGTTTTATTCACCTGATTTAGGTAGACAGGCAAGACGTCGATTAGAACTTGAAAATAATTTGCGCTCTGCACTGGACAATGATGAACTGGTTGTCTTCTACCAGCCTAAAGTTGATTTAATAAACGGTGTAGCCAGCGGAATGGAAGCACTGGTTCGCTGGAATCACCCACAACAGGGAATAGTACCACCTGATGAATTTATTCCTATTGCTGAGGAAACTGGCTTGATTATTCAGCTGGGCCAACAGGTTATTGAAAAAGCCTGTAAACAGTTTAAGCAATGGCAGGATGAAAATATTCCTGTTACAAACATTTCTATCAATGTATCTGCCCGTCAATTTAAAGAACAGGATTTAGTAACCGCCTTACAGGATACTTTACTAAAACATAATCTAGATGCATCACATATTGAGCTCGAACTAACTGAAAGTACCCTGTTAAAAAATGAGAATCAGGCAGAGTCAATACTAAATCAGTTACACAATATGGGTGTTAAAATATCTATTGATGATTTTGGAACTGGTTACGCCTCACTCGCTTATTTAAAACGCTTACCAATTGATATATTAAAAATTGATAAGTCTTTTACTGATGGAATATTACATGACCCTGATGATATAGCGATTGTAAATGCAATATATGGCCTTGCTAAAGGGTTAGGGCTTAAACTGGTAGCCGAAGGCATAGAAAACAAAGAACAGCTGGAAAAAATAAAAAAGCTAGGTGTTGATTACGGGCAAGGTTATTACTGGAGCCCACCTCGCCCAGCAGATCAATACGCAGAGTTGCTCGATAACCTGCCCCCCCCTTCAGCAATTAACACTACAGTCATCAGCCTTTAATAAGCGCCTCCTGGTGTAATAAAATAAAAATTCAAACAGCCTCTGACTAATTCAAAACGTCTATGCACTCTCTTAACACCATTGTGGCAAATGCCCCTGCAGGTAAATCAAACTCTATATTCAATGTATTACCAGTGATCTCCCAGTTTAGATTTTCTGGCACCAGCCTTAATGCCCGCCTCTCCTGTTTCAACCTTGCCGACTCAATCCCCTCAGCTAATTGTTTATGTTCTTCAGCAAGTTGCCTTTCCAGTTCAAGCACATCTCGCATTGCCATGCTTTTACCCTCACCCCATAAACAGCCTGTTAAATTAATTTCTTTATCTAATAAACGCTGCTTAATTTCTTCACTAATTTGCAGGTTTTGAGACTCATCAGTAAAGCAGGCTGATTTTCTATTCAGCATAAAAACTTCACCCTGCATTGGTACCAACCAGTTATTTTGTCGTATTCGAGTTGATAATATTTGATTAAAAATCCACGAACGTGCCGACGACAAATATAAACCACGCTGTTGTTTTTTTAATTTTTTTATTTCCTGATTGAACATTTTTACCGCTTTCGCCAGGTTCCCCATTTCACGACCAAAGCGTTGCTCTCCAAAATAATTGGGAACTCCATTTTGTTTAATTAATTGAAGCTTTTCATCCAGTGATTCGGTTTTACCCTCTAATTCTGTAACGCGAATTCGAAACTGGTTACCTGACAACGCTCCCCGTTTTAATTTTCTGTTGTGACGGGTTTGTTGCAATATTTTAAAATCATCTATAGATAAAACAGAAAAATCTGGATCTTCTATACCGGGTAAATGAACGCTAAACCATTGAGTAGTAATCGCATGTCGATCTTTCATGCCCGCATAACTAACCGCCATTGATTTTACACCTGCCAGTTTAGCTAGTTGCTGTGCGACCCAATCTGTATTTGATCCATCTTTTTCGATCTTAAGCCACAGGTGCTCACCCTCCCCTGTCGCCTGAACTGGCATAATTTCATCAACTTGAAAGTCGGAATTTCGTACTTTTAATCGCCCTTTCGTCTCAGGTTTACCATAAGCATAGGCTAGATCACTAAATCTATATTGCATATTTTTTCTTTTAAAACAAAAACATAGGCATTCTAACACGGTTTATATCAGGTAATAGAACAGAATTGACTATTTAATACGAATGTCTAACTAACAAACATGTTGACATCTTTTGACAAAACGTCATATTCTATCGCCATGACAAATACACCCATTTCAGCCATAAACGGACAAACGACTCGTAAACAAAGAGAGTTATTTGAGCGTGAGCAGCTCATTCTGGATACAGCACAGAAAATATTACGCGAGAAAGGCCTGCAAAACCTGACGATGGAGCGAGTTGCCGCAGCGATTGAGTACTCTAAAGGTACGGTTTATAACCACTTTAGTAGTAAAGAGGAAATCATTAATGGTATTAGTTGTCGCTGTGTTAGCAATCTTATAGAAATGTTTAGTCGCGCAAAAAATTATCAGGGTAGTCACCGTGAACGCATTGCAGCTGTGGGTATAGCCCACAGCCTTTATGCACGTCTGCACCCTGATGAAGTACAGAATATGCAAATTATAAAATCGGCTGCCGTTCGTGAAAAAATTCCTCAACAGAAGCAACTTGAACTTTTACAGCTTGAACAGCAAATAACCGGAATCGTACTAGAAATCATTAGTGATGCAGTTAGAGATGGTGATATACCTGAAAATCAACCATTTATACCTGATGGAATTTTCCTTGGTTTATGGAGCATGGGCTATGGCTCTAACCTGTTACATTTTTCAGGTATTCCCTTCAATAAACTCGGCATACAGCTACCACTTGAAATGATATGGCTAAATAGCCACAAATTACTAGATAGTTATGGCTGGCAACCACTCAGTACTAAATTTGATATATATACTCTTCGAGACAAATTACGTAAAGAACTATTCTCTGAAGAAATGCAGTTATTACATGGTCAAAAAATATAAAACCTCGACATAAACAATAATAATCTGGAGAACACCCATGCTTGTAAAATACACAGAATGGATATTAAAGTGGCGTTACCTGGTAATACTCTTATCACTTGCATTAGTAATAGTGGTTGGAAGTGGTGCACCAAACCTGTTTCCTTTCTCTAATGATTACAGGGTGTTCTTTAGTAAAGATAATCCTCAATTAAATGCATTTGAAAATTTGCAGGATACTTACACAAAAGATGACAACGTTATGTTTGTTGTCTCCCCTAAAAACGGTAAGGTGTTTACCCCTGAAAATTTATCAGCTATTAAGGCAATTACCGAGGAGGCCTGGCAAATTCCTCACTCTATCAGGGTTGATTCTATAACAAACTTTCAGCATACCTATGCAGAAGAAGACGATTTAATTGTCGATGATTTGGTGCTGGACCCGGCATCAATGAACACAGAAAGCCTGAATTACGCTAAACAGGTTGCACTTAAAGAGCCCGCATTAGCCGCAAGACTTATTTCTCCTGACTCGGCACATACCGGGGTAAATGTAACTATACAATTACCCGGCATAAACAAGATGAAGGAAAACCCACAAACCGTTGCCTACGCACGAAAAATGTTAGCCGAAGCTAAAGCCAAATACCCTGAAATAGATTTCCGCTTAGCCGGTATGGTGATGATGAATAATGCATTCCCTGAAGCCAGTAAAGCTGATGGCCAGACATTAATCCCCATGGCCTTTGGTATAATTGCTATTGTACTTTTGTTACTTCTAAAAGGCTTCAGTGGCACAGCTGCAACCATTATTTTAGTCATCTGTTCGATAGTAATCGGAATGGGAGCCGGTGGACATTTTGGTATCAAATTAACGCCCCCTTCCGCATCAGCCCCCATCATCATTTTAACTATTGCGATAGCGGGAGCTGTTCATTTACTGGTTACCATGTTACAGGAAATTCACAAGGGCATGAGCAAACACGATGCCATCGTTGAAAGTATGCGTGTAAACTTTATGCCGATATTCTTAACTACCATCACTACAGCAATGGGATTTTTAAGCCTTAACTCAAGTGATGCGCCACCATTTGGTGACCTTGGTAATATGTCAACCTTTGGCGTGTTAGGTGCTTTCATTCTAACCGTTACATTTTTACCAGCCATCATGTTTATTCTACCGATTCATGCGAAGCATTTTATAGCGGGTACCGGACTAATGGATAGACTGGGTACTTTTGTAGTGGAAAAACGCACAACATTACTGATATCACTAAGTACTGGTGTACTGATTTTTATTTCAATGATACCTCTAAATGATTTAAATGATGTATTTGTAAATTACTTCGATAAATCAATAGAGTTCAGGCGTGATACTGACTTCACAACCGAATATCTTACCGGCACGTATACAATTGCCTATTCACTGAACAGTGGTGAAAAAGAAGGTGTAAGCAGACCTGCATTTTTAAAACAGGTAGAAAAATTTGCCAACTGGTATGAATCACAGGATGAAGTTTTACATGTCAGCAGCATCACGGACACATTCAAACGCTTAAATAAAAATATGCACGGTGATAATGAAGCATATTACAAAACACCTGATAATAAAGAACTTGGTGCACAATACCTGTTACTCTATGAGATGTCTCTGCCTTATGGCCTGGACTTAAATAACCAGATTGATGTTGCAAAGCAATCAACCAAACTTCAAGTGATTTTAAAAACAATTTCATCAAATGAATTACTGGCACTTGAAGAACGAGCTAATGACTGGATGAAACAAAACACACCTGATATCGTTACTGATGGTGCCAGCCCATCTATTATGTTTGCTCATATTGGAAAGCGTAACATTATCAGTATGTTAACCGGGACAACTGCCGCCTTAGTTTTAATTTCAGTGGTTTTAATTATTGCACTTAAATCCTTTAAATATGGTTTAATCAGTTTGATACCTAATTTGTTCCCCGCTGGGGTTTCCTTTGGAATTTGGGGACTGGCTGTAGGTGAAGTGGGTCTCGCCCTGTCAATAGTCACTGCTATGACCCTGGGTATAGTTGTCGATGACACCATTCACTTTATGAGTAAATACATACGCGCCAAAAAAGAAAAAGGGCTGGACAGCCAACAAGCCGTACGCTATGCATTTAATAATGTGGGAGTGGCATTGTGGGTTACCTCTGCCGTATTGATTTCTGGCTTTATGGTTCTTGCTCAGTCAAATTTTGAACTGAACTCCGGTATGGGATTAATGACTAGTATTATAATAGCAGTCGCTCTGATTTTAGATTTTCTTTTACTACCGCCTATGTTAATGGCAATTGACTCTGACAAAAAAACAGCTTAAGGAATAAACATGAAAATTACTCAATTCACAAAAGTAGTAGCCAGCTCATTATTACTTCTTGGTAGTATTTCTGCGAGCCATGCTGATGATGTGGCCAGGGGTCTGGAAATAGCTAAAGAAGCAGACAAACGAGACACCGGTTTTGTTGACTCAACGGCTAAAATGAAAATGACTCTTAAAAACAAGCAAGGCCAAACCAACATTAGAGAAGTTAAAGTAAAAACCCTGGAAGTAAACGGTGATGGTGATAAGGGTTTATCTATATTTAATACTCCGAAGGATATAAAAGGTACAGCCTCCCTCACCTACTCACACGCGCTCAAGCCCGATGAGCAATGGTTGTATTTACCTGCTTTGAAACGAGTCAAACGTATAAATTCCAAAAACAAATCTGGACCATTTATGGGTAGTGAGTTTGCCTATGAAGACATTTCATCCCAGGAAATCGACAAATATACTTACAAATATATAAAGGATGAAGAAATTAATGGTACAGACTGTTTTGTTATTGAACGTTATCCCGCATATAAACACTCTGGTTACACCCGACAGGTTGCCTGGATAAACAAACAGGAGTACCGTGCAGAAAAAGTTGTTTTTTATGATCGTAAAAACACGTTATTAAAAACATTAACCTATGCAGGCTATCAACAATATTTAAATAAATTTTGGCGTGCAGATGAAATGCACATGGTAAATCACCAAACAGGTAAGTCTACTATGCTCAGCTGGAATAACTATCAGTTTAAAACAGGGCTAACCGATAAGGACTTTAATCGAAACAGCCTGAAACGAGCAAAATAACATTGTATTTATGTTTAATATAACTCATCTCTTAAAGAACTGATTGGGAGTTAGGGAGTAAACTATTTTTAAGTACCACGTTATTACTAAACTCGATATGTAATATAGTTAAATAAAAATATAAACGAAAGATACTAAAATGAAGGTAATTTTATTATCCTCAAAAAATTACGACCTGAATCAATTGAGCCACTTTAATGAACAGTAAATTTAAAGCCATTAATTTTCTTGCCTTCACACTGATTTCTTTTCAGTGTATGGCAGAATGGTCTGGTGATATCACTTTTCAAAATCGATACTTCCTCCATGACCCACTAATTCAAAACCCGGAACAGTATAATAATTACCTGTCTGTTTCAACAGAAGTGGAATACTATAATAATCTTAATAGTGATGATAAGAGTATAACTTTTACTCCTTTTATACGTCTTGATCAATACGATTCCGAACGTAGTCATGGTGATATTCGTGAGCTTTTTTATGAGCAGGTTTTTGAAAGTTGGGAATTACGCCTGGGGGTGAGTAAGGTTTACTGGGGTGTAACAGAATCACAACATCTTGTTGATGTAATTAATCAAACTGATAATGTAGAAAACACAGATGGTGAAGATAAACTAGGTCAACCAATGATTAAAACCAGCTTTGAAAAAGACTGGGGATTAATTGATTTTTTTATTTTACCTTATTTCAGGGAACGAACCTTTCAGGGCGTAGAGGGACGTCCTCGCGCATTTCCTGTTGTTGATACCGAGCAATCGAATTATGAATCTTCAGATGAAGAACAACATATCGATTATGCTTTACGCTGGTTTCAATACATTGGAGACCTTGAGCTTGGGCTTAGCTACTTTAATGGCACCAGTCGAGAACCTCTCTTTTTACCCGGAAACCGGAATAACGCACTGGTACTAACCCCCTATTACCCTCTTATGCAACAGGCTAGCATCGACGCCCAGCTAACCACTGAAGAATGGTTATGGAAATTTGAAGCTATTAGGCGAGACTGGCAAAATGTAGATTCTAATACTACCCAACTGGTTGATGAGAGTTTTTTTGCTATGACAGGTGGCTTTGAATACACCTTTGTTGGTATCTATGATTCAGCTGCTGATTTAGGTCTGGTAATGGAGTATTTGTATGATGATCGTGGCACTGAAGCAACAGGCCTTTTTCAAAACGACATAATGACGGGCTTACGGCTCGCCTTAAATGATGCAGATTCAAGCGAGGCTTTACTCGGTATCATTTATGACCTGGATAATCAGGAAAGATTAATTAGCCTTGAAGCCAGTAAACGGTTCTATGAAAACTTAACAGTTAATCTGGAAGTTAGAGGTTTTAATAATATTCATCGTTTAAGCCGCTTTAAAGGCATTGAAGAAGATGACTTCATTCAAATTGATATCGCTTATTATTTTTAACACATTGTTTATCAGGTGTCGTTATGGATGAAATTAACATTCAGTTTTTTAAAACCAGATATGGTGAGCTTATATTAGGCTCTTTTGATAATCATTTAGTTATATGTGACTGGCGCTATAGAAAGATGAGGTCCAGCATCGATAGTCGATTACAAACTGAACTTAATGCTACTTACAATGAAAAAGATAACAATATACTGAAAATAACACGACAACAGTTAAACGAATATTTTGAATATAAACGTAATACTTTTGATATACCTGTAAAATTAATCGGCACAGACTTTCAAAAAAAAGTATGGAAAGGGTTAATTAAAATTCCTTATGGAAAAACGACCAGTTACCTTGAACTAGCGAATAAGATATCTAATACGAAAGCAGTAAGAGCCGTCGCCAATGCTAATGGTGCTAATGCAATTTCAATTATAATCCCATGCCACAGGGTTATTGGAAAAAACGGAGCACTTGCAGGGTATGCGGGAGGTGTGGCCACTAAAAAGAAATTACTGGATTTGGAGCAGAATTTGTTTGCTTAAATAACTCATTCCTTTTAATGGAATAATAGTGTATTAAATCTTATAGTTTTTCAGGTCTATCAATGATAAGGAGGATGCTTTAACAGCATCAATAAGTATATGGATAATTTGCAGCCTACAGCCTGTATTTTATGTTCACGTAACTGTGGCTTAAGTGTTCAAGTAAAAGATGGGCATTTAACAAAAATTCGTGGCGATAAACTTCACCCAATAAGTGCCGGTTATCTGTGCCAGAAAGCATCTCGTCTGGATCACTACCAAAATCATGCTGAACGTTTAAATCACCCCCTGAGAAGATCTGCAGACGGTAGCTTCGAAGCCATCTCCTGGGACACTGCTATTTCAGAAATCACTAAAAAATTATTAAACCTGCGTAAAGAGCATGGTAACAGGTGCATGGCTTTCTATGGAGGTGGTGGACAGGGTAATCACATTGGTGCAATGTATGCTAGTGCCTTTCGAAATGTAATGGGGATCAAGAATTATTACTCAGCACTGGCCCAGGAAAAGACCGGAGATTTCTGGGTTAATGGCCAGTTATTTGGTCGACAATATTGCCATATCACCGAAGACATTGATCACAGTGAATGCGTTATATTTATTGGCACCAACCCATGGCAAGCCCATGGCATTCGAAATGCACGCATTACATTGAAGCAATTCGCTAAAGATCCAGCACGAACGATGATTGTTGTAGATCCGCGACGTACACGAACAGCTTTGATGGCAGACATTCATCTGCAATTGCGCCCCGGTACTGATGCCTTTTTATTATCCGCCATGTTATCTATTATTGTGCGTGAAAACCTTCACGATACCCAATTTATACAACAGCATACAAATGGTTTTCCCGAGCTGTATCAGGCACTCATGGAAGTACCTGTTGAGGACTTTATTGAACGCACCGGGCTTAAACCTGAAACCGTACATAAGGCTGTACAATGCCTGGTTAAGGCGAAAAGTGCAGCCATTCGAGTCGACCTTGGAATACAACAAAGCCTTAATAGTACCCTCAATTCATATCTTGAAAAACTGTTGTTTCTTATTACCGGTAATTTCGGAAAAAAAGGGGGTAACAATTTACATAGTTTTCTAATTCCTCTAATTGGACATTCACAGGCACAGGGGAAGCAACATCCATTACCTCGAACGGCAGTTACCGGTATGGCAGAAATCGCAGGTATATTTCCACCCAATGTTTTACCAGAGGAAATAAACACAGATCATCCTGCGCGTACCCGTGCATTATTTGTAGACAGTGCCAACCCTGCCGTATCAGCATCTGACACGCAGGCCTATCGTCATGCTTTTGAGAAATTAGACCTACTGGTAGTAGTTGATGTTGCGATGACAGAAACAGCAAGGCAAGCTCATTATATTTTACCAGCCACTTCACAGTTCGAAAAATGGGAAGCCACTTTTTTTACGCTCGACTTTCCTGTAAACGGCTTTCATTTAAGGAAGCCTTTATTTAAGCCATTACCAGGTACCCTGCCGGAATCTGAGATCTATCGTCGACTGGCTCTTGCCGCAGATGCCATACCTAAAACCTATCCACTGCTAAATGTAGCAGCACGTCTACATCGTCGCCTACCCAGATTGAATATCTATCGAAATGTTTTGGGCATGACTTTAATAATGCGCCCCAGCTTACGTCGAGCAATACCATTTATATTGTATGACAGTCTTGGGCCAACACTGCCCGATGAAGCAGCTGCCGCCGCACCTTTTTGGGGTGCTTGCCAGTTATATGTTAAAAAACATGCCGAAGCAGTAAGACGTAGCGGATTAAAAGGCCATGGAGCACAACTCGCTGAACTATTATTTGAGCGAATATTAGCTGATCACAATGGGACACTATTAAGCATACACAAATATGAAGACTGTTTTTCTTTCATACGACACCCTGATAGAAAAGTGCATTTAGATTCATCCGAAATGTTAGAGACCTTGCACAAACTGGTTACTCAACGACTTGAACAGGACAAAGATTACCCATTAATTTTATGTGCGGGTGAACGGCGTAGTGAAAATGCAAATACTATATATCGTAATCCACAATGGAGAAAAACTGATCTTCTTGGAACTTTACGAATTAATCCACAGGATGCGCAAACTTTTGGATATACCGATTCTGAACAGGTCATTTGCGAATCGCCATGGGGAAGTATTAAGGTTCATATCCAGGTCTGTTCTAGTATGCTCCCCGGATCAGTCAGCTTGCCCCACGGTTATGGTTTACAATATCCAGATAATAATGGTAAACAAATAGTGCATGGGCCTTTAATTAATCTACTTACTACTTTAAAGCATTGTGACCCTATCAGTGCAACCCCCTTTCACAAGTACGTGCCGGTTAGACTAAAGAAAGTCGTTTAAGCTTTTTATTCTGATTATAAGTAAAAATACCAATTAGGAACTTATAAAATTTTTTAGCAAATTATAATAATCTTTATAGATGATTAGCCTATGATATGTCATATTTTAAAAAGTTCAAAATCCATTGAGCTACCAAACTACTATCTACAGAATTTTTAAGTGAATGCATAGCATTTGCACATTTCTCTTCGCCTATGTCACTTCTTCGCTTGTCCATAATGTATTGAAGATACTCTGAATTAAACTCTGGGTGCCCCTGAAAAGTTAATACGTGATTGGAAATTATAAAGCCTGAATTAGGACAAAAATCATTACCTGCTACCACCTCTGCTCTATCAGGTAACTTTACTACCTGATCCTGATGGCTTACTAATAAGGAAAAATAATCCATTGACGGTAGCATCCAGTTTTTACAACTTAGTATACGGCTTGAAAACTGACCCACGCCCCAGCCTTTATCACTTCTTTCAACTCGACCATCTAGTGCCTGGGCTATAACCTGGTGCCCAAAACAAATGCCTATTAATTTTTTTTGATGATGCACCAGGCTTACAACATAATTTTTAAGCCTGGTGATCCATAACTCATCATCATAAGCACTGAATTTACTTCCTGTAATTAAATACGCATCGCATTCGTCTATAATTAGTGGGTATTCGAAATTTATAACTTGATAGGTCCGAAATTGAAGATTATTATCAACTGACCTCAACAATTTTTCAAACATATCTGGATAACTTCCAAATTTTTCTTTTATATTTTTATCCAGAATATCCGTTTCTAAAATACCAATCTTCATGCACTCAGGTTTCCTTTAACTGCATTCTCAAATATTTCACTATATTGCTTGGCAGTTAAATTTAAAGGGTTCCCGAAAGCACTAGGATCTTTACTAGCAAGCTGGCCAATCAATTCACTTTTATCTGTATTTATACCTATTAGTTTAAGGTTATCTTCTATACCCAGCTTATTTCTAAATTCCAGTACCCAGTTAAAAAATTCATCAAAACTATTATTTTTCAGAGTTAGAAAATTAGCTATATGTTTAACCTTATTTTCTATAGCTGATCTATTTTTTAATAAAACATAGGGTAATAAAATTGCGTTTAATAATCCATGATGCTTATCGAAAATTGCACCTAATGGATGAGCTAAAGCATGTACACCACCTAAACCTTTTTGAAATGCTGTTGCACCCATGGTTGATGCAACTAACATATGGCTACGTGCTACAAGATTGTTACCATCTTTATAGGCCTGGGGTAACCATTCTTTTATGAGCCGCATACTTTCAAGGGCAATTCCATCAGCCATAGGATGATAACTGTTTGCACAATACGCTTCTAAACTATGGACAAAAGCATCCATGCCTGTTGCTGCTGTTATAGAAGCTGGTAAATTCTGAGTTAGCTGAGCATCAGCAATAACTAAATCGGGTAACATCTTCGGGTGAAAAATAATTTTCTTTGTATGGCTAATCTCTTCGACAATAACAGATGCACGACCTACTTCGGATCCCGTACCCGCTGTTGTAGGAATCGCAATGCAGGGTGCAATACCTTCAGCGTCGGCCCTTTTCCAGTTATCGCCCTCATCCACAAAATCCCATAAGGAATTTTTCTGAGCAGCCATTAATGCAATAGTTTTTCCTGCATCAATCCCGCTTCCTCCTCCAAGTGCTATCACTCCATCACATTTATTTTTATTATAAATCTTAACCCCCTGTTGAATATTTTTACCAGTAGGGTTTGGTTTAACATCACTGAAAACATGGATTTCCAACCCTTTGACCTTATTTGACGCTATCAAATCTGTAACAATGTTTAGTTTTACAAGACCAGAGTCTGTTACCAGTAAGGGTTTAGTTATATTTAATTTTTTACATGAATCATATAAATCTGCAACACGTCCAATACCAAAGCATATAGGTGTTGGGTAATTCCAGTTAGCATTTAAATCAGTCACATTTGTTATATCGATTTCTACATGCATAATTTTTATCAGCTCAATTTAAGATGAAAAGATTTAGGCCTCGTTAGTTGCTGATAACCCAATGATGATAGTGAGCACCCTCTTCCTGAATTCTTAACTCCAACCCAGGAAAGCGCCGGATCAAGATAATCACAACGGTTCATAAACACGGTACCTGTCTCTAACTGCTCACCTATACTTGTAGCTATTTTTTTACTGCTGGTCCAAATCGACGCTGTTAAACCGTAGGGGCTATCATTCATAAGCTGTACTGCCTCTGAGTCACTACCTACTTTCATAATACCTACAACTGGACCAAAACTTTCATCCTTCATTACATCCATATTATGATTTACATCAACTAACACCTGGGGTGCCAAATAAGCTGTGCCTTTCTGGCTTAGGGGAAATGCCTTTTCATCTATACATTCTTTAGCCCCCATTTCACAGGCCTGTTTAATTTGCTCTCGTACATAGTCTGCAGATGTTGAATTTACCATCGGCCCTAAGGTAGTTTGTAAATCAAGTGGATTTCCTAAAATATAATTATTTACAGAATTTATAAATTTTTCGACAAACTCATCATAAATGTCATTATGTATGTAAATTCGTTCAATACCGCAGCACGACTGACCAGAATTAAAAAACGCCCCATCCACCAGGTTTTCAACTGCATTGTCTATATCAGTATCGTTTCTAACATATGCGGGATCTTTTCCACCTAGCTCAAGTGCTACGCCTTTAAATAGCCCTGCAACAGATTTTTCTATCGCTTCACCACCTGATACTGAACCCGTAAAGGAGACAAAATTTATTGCTTCATTTCTCACAAGCTCTTCTGTTTGCTGATGGTCTAAGTGCAAATACTGAAACACGTCATCTTTAAATCCGGCTTTTTCAAATGACATACTAAAAGCCTTGTACAATCTTTCTGCACATAATAAAGTTTGTGTTGAGTGTTTTAATATTACGCAGTTTCCAGCCATCAAAGCAGGTATGATAGAATTAATTGCTGTTAAATAGG
>Ga0316207_10003950_pt1 | contig 13303 bp, 17 predicted proteins | sample 6weekpyrite_MG_FD_204943 | JGI IMG/M metagenome (GOLD analysis project Ga0316207, IMG submission 204943) | Microbial mat bacterial communities from mineral coupon in-situ incubated in ocean water Damariscotta River, Maine, United States -... | ecosystem: Environmental > Aquatic > Marine >... | reverse complement strand
CCTGGGAATTGAAAGGGCGTTATCCAAAGATCTTCGATGATGCAGATAAAGGTGTGGAAGCAAGAAAACTTTTCGATGATGCTCAAGCCATGTTAGATAAAATTATTAATGAGAAGTGGCTGACTGCCCGTGCCGTCATTGGCCTATTTCCTGCAAATGCCGTTGATGACGATATTGAGGTGTATACAGATAGCACCCGTAGTGAAGTGAAAGCCGTTTTGCATAATCTTCGTCAGCAACAAGAAAAGCCGCCAGGCAAACCGAATTTGTGTTTATCGGATTTCATTGCACCTAAGAGTACGGGTCTACAAGATTACATTGGTGGTTTTGCAGTGACTGCAGGTATTGGCATTGATGCCAAGGTAGCGGAGTTCGAAGCGGATCACGATGATTACAACTCCATCATGCTTAAAGCATTAGCTGATCGTCTTGCTGAAGCCTTTGCCGAGCGTATGCACTTGCGCGTGCGTACAGAATTCTGGGGTTATGCGGCAGACGAGTCTTTATCCAATCAAGAATTGATTCAAGAGCAATACAAGGGAATTCGTCCAGCGGCCGGTTACCCTGCTAGCCCGGATCACACAGAGAAAGATATTTTATGGAAGTTACTTGATGCTGAAAATATGGCTGGCATTACCTTGACCGAGTCAAAGGCAATGCTGCCTACTGCTGCGGTGAGTGGTATTTACTATGCGCATCCGGAATCGAGTTATTTTGCTGTGAGTAAGATAAATCGCGATCAGGTCGAAGAGTATGCGCAACGAACAGGTATGACCGTTGCAGAAGCTGAACGCTGGCTATCACCTAATCTTGGTTATGATAGCTAGGTTCACCTCGCGAAGATTATCTTAGGAATTTTCTGCAATATATTCTTCAATAATTTTTGCTGGAACAGCACCCGCATCAGCAATGCGCAACTTCCCTTTAGGGTTGTAAATGAAAAAGGTCGGTGTACCCAGCCATTGATTACCGGTTAGGTCGTAGTACATTCCTGCAACATCTTCGAGTGAGCCAATCAGGTTAGGAAAGTTGAGTTTGTGCTCTTCAATAAAGCTTGCAGCTGCGTCTTTATTAGCCATGCCATCAGTGCTGATACCAAGAATACTGATATTGCCATCCTTATGACGTGTCTGCATATCAACATATTGGTGTGCTTCTTTATTGCAAATATGGCAATCAGAGGCCCAGAACATGACCACTAACCATTTATCTTTACCCGCATAATCATCAATGCTGGCAGCATTGCCATCCATATCTGTGAGAGGACCAGCATTGACAAAACTGGCGCTTAATAACAGCAAAAAACCAGTAAATAGCTTAATAATCAGATTGTTCTTGTTAGCACCCATAATGACCTCTTTTATCCAGATATAGTAATACGACTAATTAATAGGACAATTGTTTCTTTTCGTGGTTCAATACCTTTAATAATAAGGGGATAGTTAGGGATGCTAGCAACAATTGATGCATTTAAGGCGGCTGAGATTAGTCGAGCTGATTACCGCCTTTACATCGCTATGAACTACCTTTGTTACTTAGGTTTTGTCGTCCACACTTTATTTATTCCTCTTTTTTTCTGGTTGGGTATCCCCGAGCTAGCTATATTTAATGTTTTCAGCTCTGTGTGCTGGGTCCTGGGTTATTTGCTTAATCGTGCAGGTAATCATGTTCAAGCATTTGCATTTTTAGCTGTTGAGTCAATAGCGCATGCGCTTTTAGCAACGTTTTATTTGGGTTGGGAAAGCGGGTTCCATTACTACTTCCTTTCGTTGGTTTTGGTTATTTTCATTAACCACCACCAGAAAACGACGGTCATTATTGCTGAAGGCTTGCTGCTGTTTATAGGTTATGTGTGGTTTTATTTTTATACTCACCAACCAGACTTTGTTATCACTGTACCTGATTATGTGCTTGAATCGCTGCATACTATGAATATTGCCGTGAACTTCATGGCTTTTGGCATACTCGGTTATTTCTTCCGAGTTGCTTCAATTCGTGCAGAACAGCAAATGGAGAAATTGGCTACAACCGATACGCTGACAGGATTATTTAACAGAAGAAAGATGCTGGAATCGATTCATCAAGAGGAAATTCGTTTTCAACGAGATAAAAAACCATTTTTGTTGGTAATTACCGATATCGATTACTTTAAGAAATTTAATGATAATTATGGTCATGACTGCGGTGATTATGTATTGCAGCAAGTATCAGCATTAATGAAAGAATCGTTACGCCAGCAAGATGTCGTGTCGCGTTGGGGTGGAGAGGAATTTTTGATCATGTTGCCGGAAACAGAATTGGAAGGCGGCATTAAGGCAATTGAGAAATTGCGGGAAACGCTAGCCAGCACTGTCTATAAATATGAAGGCAATACCTTTTCCGTCACTATGACATTTGGTGTCACCTCATATGATGGTAGCTGTAATGTTGATTCCTGTATTAAGCATGCGGACGAAGTACTTTACGCAGGCAAGCGAGGTGGACGTAACCGGGTTGTTTCTACCTGACACTGTTGTCTTTAGGTTTAGAATAGTTTTCAATATTAGTACCTTCTAATGGTATTATCATTCGGCTAGCTGCTTATCCGGATCTTCTTATGACAATTGAAACCTTCGAATACTATTCACTGATCATCGGTTGTACCGGATTGATTTTGTATATGTTGTACATTATTTATCGTATGGGCGAAGCATCAAAGGCAGGCCGGTATGGCTTTATGGTGCTGTTTATTGCGCTTGGTTTGGGTTTTATCGGTTTTATTGCCAAGACAATTCTTGTCGAAGTGATGGGTTAGCAGCGTGGTAGATTATGTGCATTTTCGCAAATTATTAGATGATAAGGCGATAAATGCCGCAATCATTGAGCAATTCAGCCAATATCGGGACAGTGATGAGATGCGGCGTAGCCACCATTTCGCTGGACGCTACGAGAACCTCTATCTTGATATTACTAAGGTACCGGCAATGCAGGTGGTGCTTGAAGAGGCAAAAAAATTTGCCAGTGAAATCCTTTCGCTGAATGAGCCATTGAAGTCGGGTTTCTGGTTTAACCTCATGGAACCAGGGCAGGTAACGCAAGAGCACACACACGATGATGACGATGAATGTTTATCCGGTGTTTATTATATAGATACACCTGAGAACAGCGGTGATTTGTTGATAAAAACACCTACAGAAACAATAACTATTAGCCCTCAATCAGGTCAGTTTATTTTTTTCCCTCCCAATATTCCTCACCAAGTTACTGAAAATAAAAGCAATGCTTCAAGGCTCTCGGTTGGCATGAACTTTGGCTTAGAACGTGTCAAAGAATAGTGATACTTAAGTATTGGCACTCGTAGTCGATAATTCATTGAAGGAGACTAATAGCCTGATAGGTTAGTGTATGCAAGATGAGTTGAATCGCGACAGTATTGATCTTGAAAAGATGTTGGCTGATTTGCGTGATGGTTTTATTGCTGAGTTGCCGTCACGTTTAGAAGAAATTGAGCAGTTAATGCTCGGTTTAGAAAATAGCTCATCGTTTACTGAGGACTATCAAGACTTATATCGCCACGTACACAGTATTAAGGGTAGTGCAGGCACGCATGGCTTTCACATTATTTCATCGGTTTGCCATGTTTTTGAAGATAAGGTTGTTGAAATTGGAGGTACGCAGGACGCCTTCAGTAATGAAGCACTTAATGAATGGCTGGTATTTATTGACCTCATTCGCAGCACCATCGATCTTATTCGCAATGGTGTGGTCGATTTTGCTGAAATAGAAGCCGAACTAGCGCGCTTAAGTGGTCTTGGTGAACTTTATGAATATAAGTGCATGGTCATCATGGCCAGTGGTTTGCACCGAGAATTAGTCGCTGACGCATTTTCTAAATACCCGGTTAAATTTCGTTATGTCATTAGTGGTTACGAGGCTCTGGGGGTCTTATTAAAAGAACCTTATGATCTGCTAATTACTAATATGGAGGTATCTGATTTGCAGGGGCTACCGATCATATCTGCCCTGCGATTATCGAATAATCAAAATAAAGAGATACCAAGTATCTTGTTAACATCAGGGAAAGTGGCTAGTTATGGGTCAAAGATTGACCCTGATTACGTCATTCAAAAGGACTCGGATTTAATTGAAAATTTGAATCTTGTTGTACGCAATATTATGCGGCAATTGGAAGAAGAAACTACCGCCTGATACGTTGCTGAATTTACTGGGTCAGTCTATTATTCCTTATATAACAGTATGAGATCGGGCAGGTAATGTGATGGCCAAGGGAAGCTACCAAGTAATTTTCAGTGGTAAAATTATTGCGCATGCAGATCTTGATATGGTTAAAGCCAATGTGGCTCGTACCTTCAGCATGCCCCCAGAAAAGATTGAAAAGCTTTTTTCAGGTCGCCGATTAGTTCTCAAAAAAGATTTAGATCACGCCACCGCAGAACGTTATCAACATACTCTAGAGCGTGCAGGCGCACTTTGTGAGCTAGAAGATACGGCTGCAAACGCTCCCGCTCAAGAAACATCACCAGTAAAAGAAGAGGCGGCGCCTGTAAGTCAGGTAGAGGATTCGTCCGGCATGAGTATGGCCGAAGTTGGTATTACCTTGGTTGAAACAGAGGTCATACCCGATGCGAATATTGATACGGGAGATATGAATATGGCGGAGGCCGGTATAACGCTAGTGGCACCAGCATCGGTTTCCGATGCGAATATTGATACGGGCGATATGGATATGGCGGAGGCCGGTATAACGCTAGTGGCACCAGCATCTGTACCCGATGCAAATATTGATACGGGTGACATGGACATGGCTGAGGCCGGCAGTATTCTGGCCGAACAAGAAGAATTTCTTGAAGCAGAATTTGATCTTGCTGAATTGAGTATGGATGAAACGGGTGTGCAATTAGTAGAGCCTAAGAAGGTTGAACCCGCTGATATTGATACGAGTCAGTTAAGCTTGGATTAAACAGCTGTCTCAGGTGGATCGATGTGACTGAGCTTACAGGCAATCTCGTATTTATTATCCTCAACCTTTGTACAGCGAATAACCTTCCCGGAACCACTCAGTGCAGGAATGGCTCGGTTACGTCCACGTTCTAAACGAACAGTAATGTTTGTATCAATTTCTAATGCCCGAGCAGATTGAAAGAGCATTCCAGTTGCTGAAAAATTAGCCAATAGTCCCACACTCCAGCGTTCTGATTCGTTGGCGCGGTGCATGACCGGGCAGGTGGCATCGACGCGTGGAAATACGCGATTATTCGGCGTGCTCTTTAAGTCATTGTTTTGCATTGTTATTACTGTTGTACCAGAAGTCCCCAATACAAGTATAGATGAGATACCGGTTTATATACATGTAAACAGTAAGATTTTTTATGATGTTTTGGCTCGTGGCTTAGGCTTCTACATATTTTCATTTAGGATGTAACACCCTTAAACTGCGTAAGAATTTACGCCTCAAATTCAACCTCATAGCCACTGAATTTACGGATGTTGAGTACACCACAATCTAGAATAAGATACTGGCCTTTAATACCTTGCAGAACCCCGGTGATATGCGGGGTTTTATCAAAATTAAGCGAACTGACTTTGCTTGGGTATTCATTAACGGGGTAATTGATCTCGATTGTTTGTGAATCAGTGAGTTCGCGCATTGCATCTTTCCCATACTGATTTCTTAACTCAGCAAGTTCATTGGAACTCGCCGCGAAAATTTCATCTCGACGCGCAACAAGATCAATTTTCTCAGGTGAACCTTTGAGCATTTTTCGCCAATCGGTGCGATCACTGACATGATTTTTAAAGATAACTTCAACTAAACCAGACAGATGACGGTGGCTAACCTGCATAATAGCCAAGGCTTCGCTCGCACCTTGATCAATCCAGCGAGTGGGTATTTGGCGGCTAATGCCAACTTTGATTCCTGACGAGTTGGCGAGATACACCGTATGCGGTTGCATGCAATGCTCATCGCCCCACGCGGCATCACGACATGTCCCTTGTTCATAATGGCATGTCTCTGGCTTCATGATGCACATGTCACATTGAGGGAGGCTCTTCATACAAGGAAAGCAATGCCCCTGACTGTAGCTTTTGTTGGTTTTGCGACCACAAGCAATGCAGTGAATGTTCCCTGTTGCATGTAGGCTAATCGTATGGCCAATGTGTCGGTTTAGTGGCTCAAGGTGGTCATCTAATGGTAGTGAGTAAGCCACGGGTGATTCGAGCTTAGTGTGCATTTTTTGTAAATGGCCAGTTATTTTCATTAGGGGGTACTGCCTTATTTTGTATTACGCGGTTATGATAGCGATATTATTACGATCTTTGATTGAGGATTATACATGGCAGACATGGCGCTCTGGGAAAAACTCTTACTTGGTGTTCTTGCGGTTGGAATTATCTTCTTATTTCGGCCAGGTATTAAAGAGACATTTAAACGTAGTCGTGAGGCCAAGTCTGATTGGGCCGGGGCGCTATTCCCGTTAGGCCTAATGGTATTATTTATCATAGGGCTTATTTGGTACGCGAAAAATGGTTAAGTTGGTAGAACACTAACGTTCGAAAATGAAATCGGCGTGGCCTTGCTGGTGCCTTGATTCCGTGTAACGGAATCATCGAAGGAAACAAGATTACGCTGATGAAATGATGTATTCAGTGGAACCTTGAGTATGTTGCTGTCTATTAGTTCTCTGCTGCATGGAGGATCATTGCTTATAGAATCTCTATGAGCTTCTCCCTAGAATTTCTTCGAGTTTCATTAGGGATTCCCTGCACTAGCTCCGCAGGTTCTGGTCATTGTGAGTAACTTACCCGCCTGCTAGGCGGGTCAAGCCAAAAAAAACCCAGTCACAAAGACTGGGTTTGGAAAAATGTCACTCTTTATGGAAGGAGATGACGCTATGAATTATGTATTATTAAGAGCAAGCTGACTGTCAGGCTTGGCTGAGAGTCTTGTAGGATATTTCCCTAAAATAGCTCGTCCATTGTAGGTGTAGGTACGGCCTACTTAATAGATGTCAACGACAAGGAGCAGGTGATGACTGGTAAATGCAATATTGTGTTTGGATTTTTCTTTTTGGTGCTAACAGCGGCGCTGGGCCCCGTTATGGTGAATAATTTGCCTGATATCAGTGCAGCACAGGCAGGCAAGCAATCAGCGATGGCACCCTTACAGCTGGCGGCAGACAGTGGCTTTGAGAATCAAGAAACCCTTGAGCCGATGTCAGATGGTGAGATTGCACGGGCGAATGCCAAAGCGTTATTGGCATTGAATACACAGCTCAACTCATTGGCACCGAATACAGCCATTAAAGGTGGACCTCATGCACATGGTAATCTTGAGGCATTGTTGAATATTGCCGTGGGACTGGTGTTAATGGTGCTCACTATCGGCACGCGGTTTAAGCAGGTAATCAGTGCCATTTTTATTGCGGGTACCTTATTGCATTCCGGCGTTCTCTATTTAGGAGTCGTGTTTGGCATGGGCTGGGCCTTTACGGTCTTAGGAACCGGGATTGGTCCAATATTGATCTTGCTGGGCTTAGTTCTGGCTGGTATTGCATCAGTAATGGGAATTTCGAATAAGGCTGGATAATTAATGCGTGGTTTGTATCCTGAGATAAAGCCGTCTCGGCAGTGGCGGCTCGCGGTTGATGTGCCGCATGAACTCTACATAGAAGAGTGTGGTAACCCAGATGGGATCCCTGTTTTGTTTTTACACGGTGGGCCGGGGGCTGGTTGCGTGCCTTATCATCGACGTTTCTTCGATCCGGCTATTTATCGCATTATCCTTTTTGATCAACGGGGTGCAGGCCAATCAACACCGCATGCTGAGTTAGAGGGAAATACAACACAGGCATTGGTCGCTGATATCGAAGCAGTCCGAGAGGAATGCGGTGTTGAACAATGGATGGTGTTCGGCGGCTCGTGGGGGTCAACTTTGGCACTACTCTATGCACAAGCCCACGCAGCGCGGGTATCGGCTTTAATTGTTCGCGGCATCTTCCTTTGCCGTCCGGAAGATATTCAGTGGTTTTATCAGCAGGGCGCGAGTCGTATTTTCCCCGAATATTGGGAACAATATTTGGCACCGGTCGCAGAAGAAGATCGTGGTGACATGGTAAGTGCTTACTATCAACTTTTAACCAGTGATGATGAGCCAACGCGGTTAGCAGCGGCTAAGGCTTGGTCACTTTGGGAAGGCCACACGATTAGTCTACTGCCATGTAAAGAGACCGAACAAAGCTTTGCTGCAGCAAAATTTGCCTTAGCGCTGGCACGTGTGGAATGTCATTATTTTATCAATAATAGTTTTCTAGAAGACAATCAGATATTGAATAATATCGACAAGATCGCTGATATTCCCGCCATAATCGTGCATGGTCGCTACGATATGGTGTGTCCTGTCGATCAGGCTTTAGCCTTACACGCGGCGTGGCCACAGGCCGAATTACAAGTGATAGCCGATGCCGGGCACGCCGCATCTGAGCCGAGTATTATTGACGCTTTGGTGAGCGCAACACGGGATATGGCGCGTAGGCTGGCGCTATGATCGGTTTATTGCAGCGGGTGAGTCAGGCTCGTGTTGAAGTATCTGATTCAGTGGTGGGTGAAGTAAGTAAGGGCTTACTTGTATTGCTTGGAGTGGAACGAGATGATGCCGAAAAACAGGCTGACCGCTTACTAGAGCGTTTGCTGGGTTACCGTGTATTCGAAGATGATTCTGGCCGTATGAATTTGAGTGTGCGGGACATTCAGGGGGGGATGTTGATCGTACCGCAATTTACCCTACCTGCGGATACGCAAAAAGGGACGCGCCCCAGTTTTACTCCAGCAGCTACGCCTGAAGACGGTGAACGTTTATATGATTATTTTGTTAGCCAAGCAAAAGCAGCGCACGCCGATATTGCAACAGGGCAATTTGGTGCAGATATGCAGGTGAGTTTGACCAACGATGGGCCGGTGACGTTTTGGCTTCAGGTTAGATAGGTCTTAGAGTTCGTCATTCATTTTTTGAACTTTTTCTTTGAGTTCATTTTTATAATTTTCCAGTTTTTCTGAAACCTGTGAGTTGGCTGTTGCTAAAATTTGTAGTGCAAGAAGGCCAGCATTCATCGCGCCATTAATGGCAACTGTGGCAACCGGAACACCACCAGGCATTTGGGCAATTGAGAGTAGAGAATCAATGCCTTCAATAGAATTTGAAGAATTAATAGGTACGCCAATCACGGGTAAGGTGGTTAACGAGGCAACCATTCCGGGTAGATGGGCCGCCCCCCCTGCACCAGCAATAATCACTTTAAAACCATTTTGTTTGGCATTTTTGCCAAATTCGACCATCTTTTCAGGCGTTCGATGGGCTGAAACAACCTCTACATGTGCTTCTAAGCCAAATTTTTCAATGATATCTCTGGCTTCAGACATAATTGCCAAGTCAGAGCTTGAGCCCATTATGATAGCTATTTCTTTCATTTCTGCTCACCCGAAATTGTAATTTGGTCTTTAATATTAGTCTTATTCTGGATTAAATCCTTAATATTTCCTAATACAGTGACATGACCCATTTTTCTGCCGGGTCTGGATTCTTTCTTATTATAGAGATGAACATGAATATTCTCAGCAAGTTCATCATTTATTTCAGTTTTTGTAGGCCCAGCTTCACCTGAGCCCAAAAGGTTCATGGTCAGGCTCGGTTTTGATGGTTTTGAAGGCCCCAGTGGCAGGCCGGAAATCGCCCGGATATGGTTTTCAAACTGGCTACAGGGCGCACTCTCTAAGGTATTGTGCCCAGAATTATGCACTCTTGGCGCAAGTTCATTGACCCAAAGTTCACCATCGGTATCGACAAAAAATTCTATTGCCAGCGTACCGACATAATCGAGTAAGCTGAGGATCTTGGTTGCGATATCAGAGGCACGCGTTTGAACTTCTTCACCAATAGTGGCGGGATTGAATTGGTAATCCAGAAGGTTTAAATCAGAATTCATGACCATTTCTACGGGGTCATAGGTGACTATTTCACCATTAATTGACCGACAACAGACGACAGCGATCTCTTTATCAATATTGATCCTGTCTTCTATGAGGCATTCTTTATTCAGGAAGTGCTCATTAATGGATTGCCCAGGTTTAGGTATCCAGACACCTTTTCCGTCGTATCCCCCAACGGTTAACTTGATGACCTTGTTATTAAGATCAGTCTGCTCGTTCAAAGTTGAAACGTAAAAATCGCTGGTAATGATATGATTTTGTTTTAAAAAGGTTTTTTGTGATCCCTTATTCTGTATAAGTTCGAGAACTGATGGGTCCGGATACACCTTTGTGGTTTTGGCAATTTCTTGCATGCCTGCAAGTGAGATGTTTTCAATTTCAAATGTAACAACATCACAATCATCAAGCTTCTGACAGTCAGAAGGGTTTGTGAAGTCGCCCTCTCTAAATTCGTCTGCACTGTCCATGCAGGGTGAGTGCTTTTCGTCCAGGATGACTGACTTAAACCCCAATGATTTGATAAACGGGATCATCATGAGAGCAAGTTGACCACCACCAAGAATGCCAATCTTTTTCACGGGTTTTTATCTCAAATTTCCCAGGAAATTGGGGGGTTGATGAAAGAAACAGGCGCGAATTGTCGGATAATTTACCAGTGGTGTCAAAAATCATTTTAATATCAAAAGGTAAACTTCGTGGGGAGTTGGAGTTTTTGCTGTCTGCTTTGCTTTTGTGGCTGATATGTCCACCACTCACAGAACCCCTTTCTGGGTTTCATTGTGAGTACCGCAACCATTTCCAATTCGGCTGTGGCACCGTACGTTTTTTGCTGTCTTTTTGGCTTCGGTGGCGTAGATATTCACCACTCACAGAACCTCCTTCGGGGTTTCATTATGAGTCCCTCAACCATTTCCAATGGTTCGAGGTAAAAAAAGGCCGGGCAAGGTGCCCGGCCTAAGCAGACTCTCAGCGCATGTCACGACTGAGTTCTAGAGAGAAGAACTACTATTAAAAGGTTGTACCAATCCCGATACCGAAGATCCATGGTTTAAAATCAACATCAACGGCGGCAACGCCAGCCCCTACAGCTGTTCCTGTAAAGTGAGCAGTACTTTCAATATCAATGTATTTCAAATCAAAGTTGATGAACCAGTCATCGTTGATGTCAACATCGACACCCGCCTGTACGGCAAGTCCCCAAGAATCATCAATTTTAACGCGTGCTCCCGGTGCGGATAGGCCACCGGTGACCTTTTCGTTGTAAAATTGAGTGTAGTTAATACCGACACCCGCATAAGGACGTATATTGGAATTGGGGCTGAAGTGGTATTGCAGCGTCAATGTTGGTGGGAGTACATCGACACCAATAATTCCACCAAGTGAAGCAAGCGAACCACTACCATCAACAACGTGGTCGGTGGTGCCTAAAATCAACTCTGTACCCCAATGTTTTGTCCACATATAGGTAATATCAAGCTCAGGAACGGTGTCACTGGTGACATGAACGCCAGATCCGGGAACAGCAGCACCATCGACCCTGATGGTACTGGTGTTTTCATTGGTGTCTACATGGATAATTCGTCCACGGACTACCCAGTCACCGGCCTCGTAGGCTGCAGCACTGAAACTAGTCATACTTAGGGTTAAAAGGGCCGCTGCAGCGAGCGCCGGCTTGGTGTTATTGGTCATTCTGTCATCTCCATAAAGCAACATAGTGCGTTTAAATAAGCGTTGGCTAATATTAAGCGACACGGCAAATAACGCATTGACCTGGATCAAGATTAATCGAGATGATACTAATTGTTTCAACAGATAGCGCAAAAACACAGACTATTGGGTCATTGATGATGTCAGTGGTGCATATAAAGCTTGATCGCAGCGCAGGGCAAGGTATCCTATGCGCCCGAAGTGTTTGATTTACCAAGCAGGATGTATTGGAAGCATAATGTCTGAACGTAAGGCCACCGTGGCCCGCAATACCAACGAAACTCAAATTGAGATCAGTGTAAATTTGGATGGCACAGGTGCCGCCAACTTTGAGACAGGCGTTGCCTTTCTTGATCACATGCTCGACCAAGTTGCCCGCCATGGCATGATTGATCTTGATATTAAGGCCAATGGCGACCTGCATATCGATGCCCACCACACAGTTGAAGATATTGGCATCACACTCGGGCAGGCAGTTGATAAAGCGCTTGGTGATAAATCGGGCATTCGTCGTTACGGCCATGCCTATGTGCCACTTGATGAAGCGTTGTCACGCGTCGTGATTGATTTCTCTGGTCGTCCTGGTCTCGAGTATCACGTAGATTACCCGCGCGCGACGATTGGTGAATTTGATGTCGATCTTTTTGGTGAATTCTTCCAAGGCTTCGTCAATCACGCTAAGGCAACCGTACACATTGATAATCTTCGTGGTAAAAATGCACACCACGTTGCTGAAACTATTTTCAAGGCTTTTGGCCGCGCTATTCGTATGGCGGCGGAGGCTGACTCTCGCATGCAAGGTATCTTGCCATCAACTAAAGGCAGTTTGTAAACAAGACTGTTTGACCAATGACTACGCTCGCTGTCATCGATTATGGAATGGGTAACCTGCACTCAGTGTCTAAGGCAATTGAACATGTTGCCGGTGCGGGTGTAACCGTAAAGGTGACGGCTAACCCTTCCGAAATTTTAGCGGCTGATAAAGTGCTGTTCCCTGGTGTGGGTGCAATTCGTGATTGCATGTCTGAGTTGCACCGTCTTGAACTTTCAGATGTCATAACAGAATGCACAAAAACAAAACCGTTTCTTGGTGTTTGCTTGGGTATGCATGCCTTACTTGAACGCAGTGAAGAAAACGATGGCGTTGAATGCCTCGGTATCGTCGAGGGGACGGTGCGTCGTTTTGCCCCAGGTTTAACGGATGATGAAGGTGAGAAATTAAAAATTCCGCACATGGGTTGGAATGAAATCTTCCAAATGACACCGCATCCACTTTGGAAAGACATTGAAGACGGCAGTCGTTTTTATTTTGTGCACAGCTACTATGTAGAAATGGCTAAGCCTGATTTTATTGCAGGCTCTACAAATTACGGTGGCGCATTTACTTCTGCATTAGCAAGAGAAAATGTCTTTGCGCTGCAATGCCATCCGGAAAAGAGTCAGCATTCCGGATTACAATTGTTGAAAAATTTTATTGCGTGGGATGGCAGTGTTTAATTAAGAGGAAATGGTGGAATGTTACTGATACCGGCAATTGATCTTAAAGAAGGCAAATGCGTACGACTGCGTCAGGGGAAGATGGATGATGAAACCATTTTTTCTGATGACCCGG
>Ga0316207_10003949_pt1 | contig 13307 bp, 11 predicted proteins | sample 6weekpyrite_MG_FD_204943 | JGI IMG/M metagenome (GOLD analysis project Ga0316207, IMG submission 204943) | Microbial mat bacterial communities from mineral coupon in-situ incubated in ocean water Damariscotta River, Maine, United States -... | ecosystem: Environmental > Aquatic > Marine >... | reverse complement strand
CCTGCCGCTGCCTTATTGTTGGTTGGCATGGGGCTGGATAGCTTAAGCATGTCAGTCTCATCCTTGCTCAGGGTTAAATGGGTATTACGTCATTTTACTCGTAATAAAACACGCCAACTGCTAGATCATGTACTACAGCTTGAAGATGCAGAGATGATAAGGGAGCACATGAACCATGTTCTGGAATTAGCCGGTATGGGAGTTTTACTGGGGGCAGGGGATTAAAGCTCATTATGTCTATCCATTCTCGAAATTAACCCATTGTTACGGCAACAATGCTATGATTAACAGACTATAATAATTAAAACTAAAGACGTAAAGAATCAAAATGAACCAGGTCCGACAATACAATAGTAGTACTGATGAACCACTAGCGTTAACCAACGTAGTTAAGTGGCTTGTTGAAGATGGTCGTATCGATCATTCAGTATCAGAACAATTTTTAATTCCTGCTCGAAGTACAAACCTTTTAGATATTAGTCCACTGGTTATTATTAGCCAGCAAGAATGGGATGACCTGAAAAATCCCGGACAAAAACTAACACTTGATACATTATCTGAGTGGCTCGCTGAAAGATCTGATTTACCATACTATCGCGTTGATCCACTTAAAATTGATGTCGCTGCCGTAACGGATGTAATATCTTCTGCTTATGCTATACGCCACAAAATACTACCCGTAGAAGTACACGAAAATCATGTTGTTATCGCAACTGCAGAACCTAACGTACGCAGTTGGGAAAACGAACTTTCACACGTAAACAAAGGAATTGATATTGAACGTGTGATAACAAGCCCACTGGATATCTCACGTTTTTTAAATGAGTTTTACAGTGTCAGTCATTCGATTCGTCGGGCAACCTCGGACACTGAAAGCAGAAAAAATGTTGGTATTGGTAACTTTGAACAATTAGTTGAGCTGGGTAAGTCAGGAAATTTAGATGCCAATGATCAAGATGTTGTTCAGATTGTTGATTGGTTACTACAGTATGCTTTTGAGCAACGTGCAAGTGATATTCACCTTGAGCCACGAAGAGACAAGGGCCATATTCGTTTCCGTATTGATGGCATGTTACAACTTGTATATGACATGCCACCACTGGTTATGAATGCAGTAACCAGCCGAATAAAAGTATTAGGTCGAATGGATGTGGTCGAGAAGCGTCGGCCACAAGATGGGCGTATAAAAACAAAGTTACAAGATGGTGATGAAATAGAGTTACGTCTATCAACTATGCCAACCGCTTTTGGTGAGAAACTGGTAATGCGTATTTTTGATCCAACTGTCCTTACTAAAGATTTTCCTGCATTAGGTTTCAGTGAAAAAGATATTGCCTGCTGGAATAATATGGTGACTCAACCGCATGGTATAGTTTTAGTTACAGGTCCCACAGGTTCAGGTAAAACATCCACCTTATATGCAACCCTTAGACAATTGGCTAAGCCAGAAGTAAACGTAAGTACTGTAGAAGATCCGATTGAAAACATTGTAAATGAATTTAATCAAATGCAGGTGCAGGCTAATATTGATGTGACTTTTGCAACCGGTATCCGCACTTTATTACGACAAGATCCCGATATCATAATGGTTGGTGAGATCCGCGATAAAGAAACGGCCGAAATGGCAATACAAGCTGCCTTAACCGGCCACCTGGTTTTATCAACACTTCATACCAATGATTCTGCAGCCGCGATACCACGTTTACGTGAAATTGGAGTTCCAGCGTATTTATTAAATGCAACATTAAACGGTGTTATGGCACAACGGCTTGCACGTACCTTATGCCCACATTGCAAAGAACCTACTGAGATTGATCAAGATGTTTGGAATGCTCTAACCAAACCGTATAAGGTAACTGGAAAAGGTAATTTCTATAAAGCGGTAGGTTGTGATGAATGCCGTGGTACAGGTTACTTAGGCCGGGTTGGTTTATATGAAATGTTAACCATGAGTAATACAATGCGACATAAAATTACGCCAGATAGTGATGCTGTTGAGATAAGACGCCTGGCGATTAAAGAAGGTATGCTGCAATTAAAAATTTCCGGTGCGCAAAAAGTTGCAATGGGATTAACAACGCCGGAGGAAATTTTGCGTGTTGTTCCGTTGGATGATACTTTTTAAATTGTCATTTCCGCTTACGTGGGAATCTATATTTTATATTAAAAGTATTTCGCCTCGCGCTAACGCGCTTTAGGCGAGTGACTTTCTTTATGTGAGTAAAGAAAGTCACTAAAGAAAACACACCCCTCGTCGTAACATCATTTTATTGTTTATGTTAATGCTCATGACATTTTGCGACAGGCCTTCCTTGGCCTAATCGCAAAAGCTCGTACGTCGTGTACTCGCCCTTCGGTGCCACTTGCGCTTTAACAACACAATAAAATAACGACGAAAGGGGAATAACCACTAAACAATAACTGTGGTTTACAAGGTCCTTCTTATCTTTTGTTGTTACAAGGGGTGTTCAACTCCCCTTAGACGCAGCTGAGTACCGCAGTTAAAAAAGGGAAAAAGGCCATTGGTGTCGAGCCAGACTGGGCGAGCTGCAGCAACGCGTAAGCGATGAACAGTTTGCGAGTTCAGTGGCCGCCTTTTTTAACGAGGACACGCAGGGGATGGGAGTAACACGACCACAAGTCTGGGGGTACGCTTCTTTTTGGTACCTTTTTCTTGCGCACACAAGAAAAAGGTACTCGCAGCTCGCGCAGCGAGATGTGAAATAATACTAAAATCAATCTGGCGCGAGAGTACACCTCTTATTAAATTTTAAGCTTAATGCGTCCGCTTAGCATGTGTCTTAACCTGACGAATAAGCTCATTCGGAAAATAAGGTTTTAAAATAAAATCATCAGCACCTGTTTCCAAAATCTCATCAACAGTACTATCTTTCTCATCTCCAATTAAGATAATGGGCAAGTGTTTCCACCTTTCATGATCGCGCATCTTGGCTATAAGGTCATGGGTATCCGTATAAATTAATTTTGAATGAATAAAAATTAAATCAGGCGGCAGCATAATATCAAACAAGCGTCTTATATGACGATCGCTATAAGCTGTTGCAACCTGATAGCCTTCCCGGTGTAAAAGATATTCGACCAGGCTGGCGCTGAATTCATCATTCTCAACGATTAAAACTGAACTGTATAAAACTTGATGTGGGTGTGGCATACGTGCCTTTAACCTCATAACTACTTTTAGGCATCCTGGCACATGATTAAGTATCCGGTGTTAAATATGTTATCGGCTGATTAACTGGTCATCTTTAGAGCAAATTTAAGAAATGTGGACAAGGTCAAAGTTTAGAGCCTGTTTAGAAGTGCTCTGTAAGATATTGTAATTATTAGTATTTATGCGAATAAGGCGAGTAATTCGCCTGCAGAATCACGCTTTTTTCCGTTACAACTTATATAGCGTTGCACCTTAAATTTGGAAATTTTCTGGGCTTTATCGTAGGTTTTTAATGTGAAGGATGTATTGTGATTTGATATTAAAACAGGAATGCCTTTTGCTGCTTTAGATGAGGCAATGGAAGCAAGGTGTTGTTGTTGTTCGAGATTAAAACCACCGGCACTGTACTGTGTAAAGTTTGCTGATGCTGAAAGAGGTGCATAGGGTGGGTCACAATAAATCACGTCACCTTTTTTTGCCTTTTGCATAACGTCAGCAAAGTCCTGTTGAATAAAAGTGGCGTTTATTGCTTTTTTGTAAAACGCGAACATTTCATTTTCGGGGAAGTAGGGTTTTTTGTAACGACCAAAAGGAACGTTATAACCACCTTTTAAATTATAACGACATAACCCGTTATAACCATGGCGGTTAAGGTATAAAAAAAGAGCAGATTTCTTCTTAACCGACTTTGTTAAATTAAATTGTTGGCGCAACTTATAATATTCGTGTTCGTTATTATATTTTTCACTAAAGTAAGGCTTGCAGTATTTTATAAAGTCGATGCCCTGATCTTTTAATATGTTGTATAAATTAATTAGATCCGCATTAGAATCTGATAGTAAATATTCATTATAACTGGTATTTAAAAATACAGCGGATGATCCCGCAAAGGGTTCAATTAAACGGTTGCCTTCTGGTAACAGACGCTGAATTTTATCAACTAAGCGATATTTATTGCCAGCCCACTTTAGAAAAGGTTTGTTTTTTAGCATACGTATATTCTTATGATATGTCTTCTTTAACAAACATTTTCGAGTTACGTTGGTAGTTATAAAGTGAGCGACGCTTAACCGGTAAAGTTTTAATGTCTTTTTGCTTAAAACCACGCTCTTTAAACCATTGTGATGTTCTGGTGGTCAATACAAAAAGAGAAGATAGTCCTAGTTGTTTAGCATGTTGCTGAATTGCTTTGAATAAATGGCTACCTCTGCCATCGTTTTGGTAATCTTTATGGATAGCAAAGCAGGATAGTTCAGCCGTTTGTTCTTTAATAAAAGGAAACAATGCTGCGCAGCCAATTATCATTCCATCACGTTCAATGACAGTAAAATAAGAAATATCCATTTCAAGATTTTCTCGGGAACGCTTAACCAGTACACCATCTTGTTCTAAGGGCTGGATAAGTTCGATTAAGCTGGCTATGTCATCAATATTGGCCTGACGGATAATCTCAAAATTATTAGCTGATATAAGTGAACCACAGCCATCCCGGGTAAATAGCTCTGTAAGTAAGCCACCATCAATATGCCTGTCTATCAAGTGACATCTGGGTACATTATTATTAACAGCATTGACAGCGTTTTGAATACAACGAATAGTGCTATCAGACATTTTGGTTTTTTTACTTATAAGTGCATCTGCTTCATTCGCCAGTAATTCTCGGATTAACTGGTTTCGATTATTAGTGATTCCCTTATCATTTATCAGATAGATAAGTTTATCTGCATGTAGTTGACTTGCCAGTTCTGCAGCAAGATCTCTGGCATTAAGATTAAATACTTCTCCAGTTGGCGAGTATCCCAGTGGTGGAACAAGAACCAGATTATTCTGCGATAAAGTTGCATGAATTGTATCGGTTGCTATTTTTCTGACTTCACCAGTGTGTTGATAGTCAACACCATCTCGAATACCTAATGGCATTGCAGTAATAAAATTTCCTGAACTGATATGTACCGTTTTGCCGGCAGTAAAGGAATTGGCCAGTCCCATAGATAATAGTGCTTCAATTTCAACACGTACCCGGCTTGCAGCATCAATAACGCAATCAAGCGCAAGATCATTTGTTATACGTAAACCGTTAACAACTTTTATTTCGCCACCGAGCTTTTTTAGCTTAGATTCGATTTGGGGGCGTGCGCCATGAACCAGAATCAATTTAACGCCGAGACTGTGAAGTAACATGATGTCATGCACAAGAGAGTTAAATTGTGTATCAGTTAAAAGCTCACCACCAAAAGATATAACAAATGTTTTGTTTCGAAAGGCATTAATGTACGGTGTAGACTGGCGAAACCAGTCTATAAATTTATCTTGTGAAGGTTTTTTTTCTTTTTTCACAGCGTAAGTGCAATGGAAATTCAGCTATTGCTAAAGTTTACCAGGTTGATTTTTTATTAAATCGGATTTTTGGAATAATCAGGCCAAGTAAAATACCGCCAAGCAAAACAGCAGCGCCGGCGATAAACCATTCGCGGTTTGCTTTGTCTTTTAAAACCTGGTTTTCCTGATGAATCATCTGTAAGTCTTTTCCTAATTTAACGTTTTCCTGTTGCAAGCTACGGTTTTCTTTATCAAGTAAAATAGGTTTGGCGGCAACTTTAGATAAACGTGCAAGTTCTGATTCAAGCGAACTTGATTTTTCAGACAAAGAATTTTTTGTTGCCGATAACTCTTTTCTTTCTTTTCGCAGGTTGGTGCGTTCGGTTTTCAGGGATTCAAGCTGGGTTTTATATTTTTCAAGCTGGACTTCAGCTTTTAGCAATTTGTGGGCTGCGATAGGTTCAGGAATAAGGTACTGACTTCGTACCCAGCCTTCTGTTCCATCTTCAGTTTTTACATTGGTATAGCCAGTTTCAGTTTGTTCCAGTACTTCAAGCTTAGTGCCGCTTTCAAGTGCTCGGATAATCTGGAATTCTGTCCCCTGACCAGTTCTTAAAGTGATACGAAGTTTATCGCTCACATATTGTGTTTCCGCGTAGGCGGTTGATGAGGTGACTAATATAAAAAGTAATATTAAATGCTTCATAAGAGCTATCCGGAAATTGTTGTATTGTGATTTGCGAGCTTCGCAATTAGCTTAATTAAATATGATACTTAAATATATAGCCATAAGATCGCGAAAGCAAGTAATGCGATCTTAAAATTGTTAACTGTCTCAATAGTTTAAGTTACAAAGTGGATATTTTGCTTAAAGCTGAAAGCTATCGGGGCAACTATTCCTGTTACTACTCGGGGAAGGCAACCATATGATCAGCTGCAAGACGTAAATTAACGTTTTCACCGATGTTAAAATTATGATGGCTGGGGAAAAGGGAAAGTAATTCAGTTCCGGAATGGAGTTGTAGGGTATATAAGATCTCAGCTCCCTTAAATGCTTTATGAGAAATCTTTGCAGAAATATCTCCTTTAGGATCTGGAACAATGTCATCCGGGCGGAGCAATAATTTAACCTTGCTGCCAGTTGCAAAATCATATGCTCGGTCCCCGGAGATAGAGCCAATTTCAGTTTCGACAGTGTCAGGTGAGGTTAATGTGCCTTTAAGGAAGACACCTTGCCCGATAAAATCAGCTATAAAGATACTATTGGGCGAGTGATATAAATTATAGGCCGTATCCCATTGCAATAGCTTACCGTTATTCATGACACCAATTTGATCACTGATTGCAAAAGCTTCATGTTGATCGTGAGTGACCAGTATACCGGTCATATTTTTTGATTTTAATATTTGCCTGACATCATTATTGAGTCGTTCACGCATCTCAATATCCAGATTAGAGAATGGTTCATCCATTAAAATTAGTTCAGGTTTGGGTGCCAGTGCACGGGCAAGGGCAACGCGTTGTTGCTGGCCGCCGGAAAGTTCATGGATAAAGCGCTGGCCAAAACCGGCAAGGTCTACGATCTCCAGCATTTCATCAATAATCGATTGCTGTTCCTGTTTGGTTTTGCGGCTGAGACCAAAACCAATATTATCAGCCACATTTAGATGTGGAAAAAGTGCATAGTCCTGAAAGACCATACCAATACGACGTTTTTCCGGTGCGCGAGTAAAACCCGGGCGTGATGAACTGAAATCACGAATAATAATTTCACCTTTATGGATTGGTTCAAAACCGGCGATAGCACGCAGTGCCGTTGTTTTACCGCAACCGCTTGGTCCTAACAGGCATGCAAGATCACCTTCATTCACATGAAAGCTAAGGTCATCGACAATGGTTTGGCCGCGGTGCCGGCATTCGATATTTTTTAATTCAAGTACAGCGCTCATAGGCCTATATTAGCAACAATTAGCATATTCTGAAATCAACATTTTTTGCAATGAAGGTTTATATGGTTTCCACTTACAGTGAATCAAATTAATTATGTTCTGAAAAAGAGATGATTTGTTACACGAAAACAGAGGTGAACTGAACCGGTTATTTTGAGCGTTGCTCCCAGTATAGCGAAAGCTTTTTATCTTTTTTTAATCCAAACAAACCTTTTTGATAAGCTTCGGCAAGGGCTGTTGCAGATTGTTTGTGACCTTTGGTTGCAGCTTTATACCACCATGACAAAGCTGCTTTGCCATCAGCTTTGGTGCCTGTGCCGAAGGCGAGTAATACACCTAAATTATATTGTGAATCAATATGCCCATATTCGGCTGCCTGCTTCCACCAGTAAAAAGCGTCTTTTTTACTAGGGAAACCTAACTTTCGGCTCATATATAACGTGCCAAGATTATAGGCGGCATCGACACTGCCGTAAAAAGCAGCGCGTTTAAACCATTGCTTGGCTAACTTGTAATCCTGTTTTACACCCTGGCCATTCATGTAGAGCAGGCCAATGTTATACATTGCATCGGCATTGTCCTGAGTTGCTTCATTACTCTGAGCCAATGGTAGCCAGTATTTTAAAGCGACGTCGTATCTGCCAGCACGGTATGCATCAAAACCATCTTGAAGTGGAGTTGTATTTGCGTACAGGCTAACGCTGTAAAGCGATAACAAAACGACGATTTTTATCAGGTTTAAGGGCATAGCGATTCGTTTGATAAACTGCGATTTGGATACTTTATATAGCGTCCGAAAGCATCAGAGCTTTAGAGTGAAAATAGTCTTTTGTTTTTGTCGAATTAGCTGATTCAATGACTTAGCAGAAAGCTATTTTACCAGAAGGTATTCCAGCAAGGCTTTCTGGCTATGTAGACGATTTTCGGCAGCATCCCAGACTATGCTTTGTGGTCCGTCGATAACCTCTGCTGCCACTTCTTCACCACGATGTGCAGGCAAGCAGTGTGTAAACAAGGCATCCTTGTTAGCCAACTCCATCAATTCACTGGTCACCTGAAAGTCAGCAAATGCTTTTTCGCGTAGCTTTTGTTCTTCTTCCTGTCCCATGCTTGCCCAGACGTCGGTTGCAACAAAATCGGAGTTTTCAACGGCGGCTTTTGGATCAGTGGTAAGAAATATACGTTCACCAGCAGCTTTTACAATATTTTCATCAGGTTCATAACCTTTCGGTGTAGCAATGTTCAGCTTAAAGTCGAATTGTCTTGCAGCATTTATAAAAGAGTGGCACATGTTATTGCCATCACCAATCCAGCTGACAGTTTTACCCTGAATACTTTTACGGTGTTCATGATATGCCTGCATATCAGCGAGTAACTGACATGGATGATACAAATCAGTCAAAGCATTAATAACCGGAACACTTGAATGAGCTGCGAATGTCTTTACCATATCATGTGAAAAGGTTCGAATCATAATAACATCAACCATGCTTGATAAAACACGTGCACTGTCTTCAACCGGTTCACCCCGACCTAACTGGGTATCACGCGGAGACAGGAAAATAGCATGCCCACCAAATTGCGCCATGGCTGTTTCAAAAGAAACACGTGTACGTGTTGATGATTTATCAAAAATCATTGATAAAACTTTATTCTTTAATGGTTCAAAAATTTCACCGCGCTTCTGCATTGCTTTTAATTCACTTGCACGTTTGATTAATGTTGCTAATTCGTCAGCGGGAATATCTAATAATGTTAAAAAATGTTTCATAGTGATTAATTAAATTAGAAAAATTATTGAGTAAAGTCATTAATGAGAGCAGAAACTTTATGAGTGATTTCTGTTGCCTGGCCATCGCTGATAATTAATGGTGGCAGTAAACGTACCACACTGTCAGCAGTTACGTTAATTAATAAATTTTGATCTAGTGCTTTCTGCAGTAGTTCTCCGCACGGGCGATCCAGTTCTACTGCAAGCATTAAGCCCTGACCTCGAATATCAATTACGGCCTCATTATCTTTAAGAGCTTCTTCCAGTTGAGCAAGCATCGTTTTTCCTAGTTGCTTACTGCGAGCAGCGATTTTTTGACTCTTCATTGTTTTTACAACGGCGAGTGCGGCTGCACATACAAGAGGGTTACCGCCATAAGTGCTGCCATGGTTGCCGGGATTAAACAATTCAGCAGCCTCACCTTTTGCAATACAGGCACCAATAGGTACACCGTTTCCTAATGCCTTAGCTAACGTCATAACGTCGGGAGTAATATTACTATGCTGGAAAGCAAACCATTCACCTGTGCGACACATACCGGTTTGAATTTCGTCAAGCATCATTAACCAACCATTATCATCGCAGAGCTTGCGAATACCGGTTAAATAATTTTCATCGGGAATATTTATGCCACCTTCACCAATAACAGGTTCAACAAGAACGGCCACAACGTTCTTGTTATTGCTGGCGATATTTTCGATTGCCTGTAAGTCATTATAAGGTGCTCGTACAAAGCCCTGAACTAATGGTTCAAAGCCAGCCTGGACTTTTCTGTTGCCTGTTGCTGATAACGTTGCAAGGGTTCGACCATGGAAACTACCATCCATAACGATGATTGCTGGCTCATTAATGCCTTTATTATGTCCATATAGTCGTGCTAATTTTATTGCTGTTTCATTTGCTTCTGCGCCGGAGTTGCTGAAAAAGATACGATCCATCCCGCTGAGCTTGCAAAGTTCTTCAGCAAGCTCTTCCTGATGTCCGATATGATACCAGTTCGATGTATGAATAAGTTGCTCGGCCTGTTTTGCAATTGCCATTGTAACCTCAGGATGAGCGTGGCCCAAACTGCATACAGCGACACCACTGAGTACATCCAGGTATTGATTACCTTCAGTATCCCAAAGCCAGGCACCTTCACCTTTTGTAAAAGTGACCGGTAGCGGTGCATAATTTTTCATTAAATAATCTGACATAACTATAATTCTTTAATTTGTACCGACCTTATTTGTATTGCCATTTCTAATAGCTGGTAGCCAAAAGCAAAAAAGCAGCCATTTTGTGTTAAATGACCGCCAACATTTCCTGCAATTCGCTACCTGTTTTTCAGCGGGAAAACCATCAATTCTAGTCTTTTCAACTAATGAAGGCAAATTTACAGACGATTTTTAGCTCGGTTAAGTTCAAAATTTTGTTGTTTTTGCTCAAATATTAAAGTGCATTACCTTAATTTTAATGGGCAATTACGGTGTAGGAAGGTAATTTGTATTGATATAACAAAGTTGAACTAAGGGGTAATTGTTATTTAGCAGTGAGTCAGTTCGACTGATATTGACTGGTGATAAAAGAAATTTGGCTCAAATTTTAACGTAATAAATTGTTAATAAAAATATCATTCAACTGAAACATTTGGTCTTCATTATTAGCTTCGTACTTTTTTGCAACATGTGTTGCGTTATTACAAATAAAGAGAGAAGTGAATATGATGAAGAATAAAGTTATTGCTATAGCAATTGCCAGTGCTTTAGCGACTCCACTGGTTGCTCAAGCAAAAGATGCGAAAAGTAATATGCCTAAAGTTTATGGTAAAGCGCATATTTCATACGGCACAGTTGATACTAAAGTAAATGGAACAACGACAGTTGATAACTGGCAGGCACGTAGCCATGCGTCACGCTTTGGTATTAAAGGTGATCGTGATTTAGGTGATGGCCTGAAAGCTGTTTATAAATTTGAATGGCAGATTGATTATGAACAGAAAGATTCAGACGGCGATGACAATGGTGGTTTATCGCGTCGTAATATGTACGTTGGTTTAAAAGGTGGTTTTGGTGAATTCAGAATCGGTCGTCATGACACACCATTAAAAATGGCGCAAGGTAAATTTGACCAGTTTGGTGATACTGATGGTGATTTGAAAAATGCTGGCGATGAAGATGGCGAAAACCGTTTAGACAACATATTGGTTTACTTGGGTAAATCAGGGAATGTTAGCTATCAACTAGCGGTTGCTCCAGGTGAAGACAGTGCAGGTTCAACTGCTGATGAAGGTGCGGCTGACACTGTGTCTGCTGCCGTTAAATATAACAATGGTCCTTTACACCTTGCACTTGCGCATGACAGTTATGAAAATGGTGCAAACTTAGCGAATGACTCAATCACTCGTTTTGTTGGTACTTACAAATTCAATGGTATGCAAGTAGGTGTATTGGCACAAAGTGGTGTTGAAGCAGCTGATTCTGCAACTGCTGAAGAAGATTGGTTAGGTTTAAGCTTTAATGCCAAGGTTGGTTCAAAAGGCAAAGTTAAAGCACAGTACATTCAGGTTGAAGACAATCAAACTAACAAGCTAGAAGGTACTTTAATGGCTGTTGGTTATGACTATAAGTTTGACAAGAAAACCTCAGGTTATGTTATGTACTCTAACCTTGAAGAAGAACAGTCTGGTACTAAGACACTTGAAAAATCTTTCGTAGGTGTTGGTATGGTATTAAAGTTCTAATCGAACTTAATACTGTATGTATAAAGAAGTGGGCATAGAGATATGCTCACTTTTTTTATGCCTGAATTATTGTTCAATAATATTAAGGCAATAAAAAAAGCCAACCTGCAAAACAGGTTGGCTTTTAACGAAAGTTTAATCCAACTCTAACTTAGAATGGTAAACCGCCGTGTCCGTAACCCACCATGCACATAAGCATTGGGATAGAAAGAACAGTGTTTGTTCGTGAAGCCATTAAAGCAACCACTTTTGCTTTAGCAATGTCGTCTGCGCTTGCATCAACAATACCTAAAATTTTCTTCTGGTTAGGCCAAATGAAAACCCAAACGTTGAATAGCATGATAGTACCTAACCACGCACCAAGGCCAATAACTTCAAAACCTGCTGCTAAAGTGAAAGCAGAATGCGCGCCACCTGGAGCTAAGTTTTGTAATGCACCAACGCCGGTTATCCAGGTAGCAACGGCACCCCAACGGAACCAGAACAAAGCACGTGGAGCTACGTATTTGTTAATAGCAGCTGGTCCTGGGCCGTCTGAGTCAGCTAATGCAGCACCAACGCCTGGAACTTGTACAAAGTTGAAGTAGTAAAGTAAACCAATCCAAACTACGCCAGCGATAACGTGTAACCAAACTTCCAGTGAAAGTATGTTCAGGCTGCCAGCGCCCATTGCGATCATAATAATAATCGCTAAGATAAAACCGGTGGCAATTGTGCCAGGAACGGATTTTAATGGATTCATGTAATATCTCCCCTATAAAAGTAGGTTTGTAGTTATAAAAAAAGTTTGAGTAGTTTACTACAGTATTGTTTCGCGCGGCACCCCTAATCTATCCAAATCAGTAGAACCTGAAATATGAATTTTTAGCATATCAGGTTATATTTAATTGATGGATGCCATTGAACTCAGTCTTTTTTCAAACCGTCTTGCTGCTGTGTGTGACGAGATGGGTGCCATTTTGCAGCGTGCGGCTTTTTCACCCAATATTCGTGACAGGCTGGATTTTTCCTGTGCCATTTTTGATGCAGGAGGTGACTTATGTGCACAGGCTGCACATATTCCTGTTCATTTAGGCAGTATGGCCTACGCAATGCAGGGAATTATCAGCCAGTTTGAGTGGAAAGAAGACGATATGGTTATTGTCAATGATCCCTATCTGGGCGGAACCCATCTACCGGATGTTACATTTATCTCGCCCTTGTTAAATGATAATAAATTACTTGGATTTGTCGCAAACAGAGCACACCACGCTGATATCGGTGCCGATAGTCCAGGTTCTATGCCGATTTCATCCAGTCTGGATGAAGAAGGGCTGATCATCCCGCCAACGTACATATATAAGGAAGGGGAGCTACAGCAGCCAATAATGGACA
>Ga0316207_10003948_pt1 | contig 13307 bp, 10 predicted proteins | sample 6weekpyrite_MG_FD_204943 | JGI IMG/M metagenome (GOLD analysis project Ga0316207, IMG submission 204943) | Microbial mat bacterial communities from mineral coupon in-situ incubated in ocean water Damariscotta River, Maine, United States -... | ecosystem: Environmental > Aquatic > Marine >... | reverse complement strand
CCGGAAAGAGCCATTTTGCAAGTATCGTGTGCATGGATGCTTACTTAAATTTGTCTTTAATAAGATCACCTAAAGAGTTGCCTTCGTCATTTTGGGCATTTACTTCTGCTAAAGCAACCTGGTCTTGTAAACGCTGAAGTTTTTTCACAGAAAGACGAATACGATCACGTTTCACATCAATAACTGCAATTGCTGCTTCAATATCATCACCCGGGTTAAGTTCTTCAGCAACTAACGGCTCAAGGTCTTCGTTACGGATAAGTGCGTCCATGTCACCTTCAAGTGAAACGAATACACCGAAGTCTTTAACATCACGAACCTTACCTTTAACGATCTCATTAACCTTGTGCTCTTTAGCAAACTTGTCAACAGGGCTTTCCAGAAGTGCTTTACGGTTAAGAGAGATCTTCTCTTCGTCACGGTTGATCTTTACGATCTTAACTTCAACCTCATCACCAACTTTATAAAGGTCTTTTGCTTTAGTGTTTTTGTCCCATGAACAGTCTTGATTATGTAAAAGACCTTCAACCGTACCAACGCGTACAAAAGCACCAAAGTCAGTAAGTGTAGTAACGGTACCCGTAACAAGATCACCTTCTTTATGTGTCTTAACAAACTCATCAAACGGCTTAGGAAGTAGTGTTTTAAGAGAAACACGAAGCTTGTGCTTCTTAGGGTCAATCTCAATAACTTCAACGTCAATTTCTTGACCTACTTCTAAGTAATCTTTTGGTGACTTGATGTTTTTGTCCCAAGTGATCTCAGAAACATGTAAGAAACCTTCAATATCATTTCCTAAGTCAACAAATACACCGTATGGCTCAACGTTAGACACAGTAACAGTGATTGTATCACCTTCGTCAAGTTCAGATTCAACTTCTTCCCATGGATCAGACATCACTGCCTTGATAGAAAGAGAAAGGTGACGCTTGTCTTTATCATAAGAGATCGCTTTACATTGAACGACATCACCCTCTTTATAATACTTTGACGGATTAACCGGTCCTTTGTAAGAGATCTCATTATAATGTACAAGGCCGTCTACCCCGCCTACATCTACAAACATACCGTATGAAGTGATCTTCTTGATAGTACCTTCAACAACAACATCTTCTTCCATAAGCGCATCAATGATCTGCTTACGCTTTTTACGGTCTTCGTTAAGAAGTTTACGGCGAGAAAGAACGATTGAAGACTCTGCTTCATCAATTTTTACTACAGCTGCTTTAACTTTACGTCCGATAACATTGTCATCCGTGTCTTTAATCGCGGCAAGAGACTTAGGCATGAAAAATGCGACTTCATCCAACTCAAGAATATATCCACCACGATTTTGTTTCGTGATCGTCGCTTCAACGATCAAGTCTTCATAATCATCTTTATGCGCCTTGATAAATTCAAGAGTCTTAAGTTGCTCCAGAACCTTCTTGTGAGAAATACGTGGACGTTCATTGCGAAAGCCGGTAATCATTACCTTGATGGTATCATTAACATTGTATTTTAATGCACCTGATTCATCTTGAATCTCATTTAGGTATAAAATACCTTCTAGTTTTTCACCCACATCTACGAGTGCTTTGTCTTCTTGGATCTCTACGATGATACCATCAGCTATACGATTTGATTCCTCAGAACGTTTTTCTGATGCTTCAAACATCGCCGCAAAGTTTTCTTCTTCCATTGGTTCGAGCTCTTGAGCCATACAAATATCCCTTGTTACGGGCAGTTTTAAACAACCGCCCTAAATAAAAATTTGCAAATTATAGCCAATTATTCCTTGTTAAATCTTTATAATTTTAATAAATTATGAAAGTTATAAGTTTATACATCTTTAGTATAAATTTTACAAGCTAAGCTTGAATTATAGTTAAGGTTGTTAAAATTTATAAAAATAATTTTAAACACTACTGGTGGAACATATGCGTACAATAAAAGATTTACATAAGTTTTCTCATAACTTAAGTGTTTTATATGTTGAAGATGATAAAGATCTTAGAGAAGAGTCAACGACACTTTTTAAAATGCTTTTCAAAAATATTGATACAGCAGAAGATGGACAGATCGGTTTAAACAAATATAATCAAAATTCATATGATCTAGTGATATCTGACGTCAATATGCCTAATATGAATGGTATAGAGTTGTGTAAAAAGATTAAAGAGATAAATCCTGAACAAAAGATATCTATTATTTCTGCCCACGACGAATCTTCTATTTTAATAGATTTAATTAAAGTGGGTGCAGATGGTTTCATTCTTAAGCCTATGCATATGGATGATCTTATAGCCGCCTTGTACCCCGTTTGCAGAGATGCCTACGCTCAAATTGTTAATGTTGAACTTGTTAATGAACTTAATAAAAAAAATGCCCTTTTAGAAGAACAGCTCAAAAAGCTTCGTGCATCGGATAACACTATTGAAACGAAACATCAGCAAATCGGTAAACTTATTCAAGAAAAAAATGCTGTGTTGGATAAGTCAGAAACCAAAGAAACAGTAAAACAAGCTGAGGATACGGTTGATGCAGCTGTGCTTAAAGAATATTTTCAGAAAGATGAGGACGATGGTGTAGAAAATGTAGTTTTCTTGTCAGACCATTGCGCTGACTTAAGTGAGATTTTCATGGAAATACCCGAAATCATTTCTACTTACGTCGAACATCCGGACAGTAGTGATATTTCCAAGATCTCTTCACTTTTAGCCAAGTCTTCTTCGATATTAGTATACTATTCACCCTATTTAGACATGTTGGCTAACAGCTTTTCAGAACTAGCAGTTGCATTGGAAAACAACGAAGAGACTTTTATCAATATTTTAAGAACTGAACCCCAAAGTATTTTAATGCTATTTGACGCGGTAAGTGCTGATATAGAGAGGTATATTGAACGATTTTCAGTAGAAAGTCTGGCTATGAAAAATGCCCATCATATACATGAACCAACCGCTTTAAGTATTCAACAGATCATTACGCTTATCGTACCGTCAGTGGAAGACGAAGGTGATATGGATGATATCTTTGATTTTTAAGCCGTCAATTCTTTTATACTATTCATTACTTGCTGGATAATCCAGTCTGGTGTTGAAGCGCCTGCACTGATCCCACACTCAAGCTTATCAACAAACCAAGACGAGTCTAAATCATCAGGACCTTCAACAAGATAAGAGTCCGGGCAGTCTTCTTTTGCAATAGAATGCAGTTCTTTTGTATTAGATGAGTTTTTTCCCCCTATAACAACCATTACATCTGATGCTTTAGCAAGTTTGCGCGCTGCATCTTGGTTATCAAAAGTTGCATTACAGATAGTGTTAAAAACACGTACTTCTTTATGTGAACGAATTAAAAAATTACAGACCTTCATAAACTCTTCTACCTTACGTGTTGTTTGAGCGACTACAGCGATCTTCTCACTAAAATGTTTCTCTTTAAGTTCGGTAACGCTTTCAACAACAGTCACACCGTTTTTCGCATATGACATCACCCCTTTGATCTCAGGATGCTCAGCATCGCCAAAAATAACTATATCGTATCCTTGAGAGCTCATCTCTTCACAAATCTGCTGCGGTTTGGTCACATAAGGACAGGTTGCATCAATGACCTCTATGTTTTTTTCATGTAAAGAGGCCAACTCGTTTTTAGGAATACCATGCGTACGAATAACAGCCTTATCCCCTGCTTTAAAAGTAGAAATATCTTCTACCAAAGAGACTTTGAAGTCTTCTTTCAAACGGTCAATCTCTTTTCCGTTGTGAATCAATGGTCCATATGTCGAAGAACCGATATTTTCTTCTGCAATCTTGATCGCACGTTTCACTCCAAAACAAAACCCATAATTCTCAGCTAATGTAACCTTCATCTTTATTCCTTAAAGCTCAACTTTCGTAATCTCTTTTAAAATATCAAAGAAATTGGGAAATGAGGTTTGAATACAGTCAATATCTTCAATCTTCATCCCGCATCTCAGACCTGCCACAGCAAAACTCATCGCAATACGATGGTCACCAAACGAGTTGATTAGTGCAGGTTGTAAAACACCGCCCGTCACCGTATAGCCGTCTTCGTATTCTGTCGTTTTAATATCGCAGTTTTTAAGATTATCAACAACACTTGAAATCCTGTCACTCTCTTTAACACGAAGCTCTTGCGCATTTTTAATGACACTCGTACCCTCGGCACAGGCCATTGCTATGGAAATCGCGGGAAGTTCATCTATCAGCCACGAGATATTATCTTCAATACAAATTGCTTGTAAAGGAGCATGCTTCACACGTATATCACCGATTGGTTCATACTTCTCATCTTTAAGTTCATAAGTAATCTGAGCACCCATTTTTTCAAGTGCTTTAAACGCTTCAATACGGGTTGGATTAAAGGTCACCCCTTCGATTACCACTTCAGCATCAGGCGTGATAGCTGCAGCTACAGCAAAGAAAAAAGCAGATGACGGATCAGCAGGCACTCGTATATGAAGAGGTTCTAATAGGCCTTTCAAAGGCTTGATTTTAGTCATAAGTCCGGAAACCTCTAGTTGCGCTCCCATACCTTTTAACATTCTCTCCGTATGATCACGGGAGAGCTCAGGTTCTTCATAAGAGCATTCGCCATCAGCAGATAAGGCAGCTAAGATCATTGCCGACTTCACTTGAGCTGAGGCTATTTTAGATTTGTAATTAAAAGCTTTCAATGAACCGCCCCTAATACTAAGAGGTGCTAGATCACCCTCTTGTCTTCCATCCAAAAAAGCACCTATATCCCTTAGGGGTGTGGTCACACGTTTCATAGGACGGCGTTTTAAATACTCATCGCCGGTAAGCACAAAATGTCCCTTGGCTGAGGCCAAAAGACCACAAAAAAGGCGCATACCTGTTCCCGAATTTCCACAATCTAAAATATCAAAAGGTTCTTGTATTCCGTTTGAGCTGATGCGAAGCACTTTTCCGTCATCTTCCACCTCGGCACCCAGATCTTTGACTATCTGAAGCGTATTCATTGTGTCTTCTGCGCGTAAAAAGTTCTCTACTACAGACTCACCCTTTGCTAAAAGTGAAAACATTGCTGAACGGTGAGAGATTGACTTGTCAGGTGCAATAGCATCACACTTTAAAGTAAAACCTTCTGTTATTGAATAGATTGTCGCTGTCATCATCGTAGTGCAATCCCCAGTTTTTCATTAAGAGCATTTAGAATACTATCCATAGATGAAGTAATATCTTCTTCTTCCAAGGTCTTGTGTTCTGATTGAAGTACAAAACGAAGTGTAAGACTCATATTATCACCCAACTCTTCACTTTCATACGTATCCACAGGGTAAAAACGAAGTACTTCTGCACTTTTTGCATCAACAATCACATTTCTAAGTTCCGCATAGCTTAAAGATTTAGGAATCACAACGGAGATATCTCGATAAGATGCCTGGAACTTGGAATATGACGAGAAAGTATCAAGTGAATATCTCAATCTATCAAAACTCATTTCACAAAGATACGTATCTTCTAAGTCATACTCATTAGAGATCGATGGGTGTAACTTAAACAGTGTTCCTACTACCTTTTCATCTATTAATATCTCCGCACTCTGGTAAGGATGAGCCAAAGCGTGATCCAAAGTAACCGTGCGAAGTTCAAAGTCTCCGACCACATTAGAAATACTTTGTGCAAACTTCTCAAATCCAATGGATTTGGGTTTTCCATGGTTATTGATACTTTCAAGACTTTCTTGTCCTGAAAACACAAATCCCATATTGATCGATTCATTACGTTTACTGTCAAAAACGGAGCCCACTTCAAAGAGTTTGACCTGCTTCCGTCCCGCCTTGGCATTTGAACTGGCCGCTTCAACCAGACCTACACACAGGGTAGACCGAAGGGTATCAAGTGTACCTGCGATTGGGTTAACCAAGTCAAGGTCTTCATCTATAAGGTCAAAACCAAAACTCTTTAGTTTATTTCTTTCATTAAAGACAAAGTGAACCGTTTCAAAAAATCCGCTAGAAGCCGCTTTTTGACGGTAATATTTACGCTTTGCAAAAAATCCACTTGCATCATTATCATGAAACTTTTCTGTAAAAGAGTAAGCCTTTGAAGGAATATTATCAATGCCTATAAGACGAACGATCTCTTCTATAATATCTTGATCATGAGAGATATCATGTCTAAACTGAGGTACGCCAAGTACGATTTGGCCGGCTTGAGACTTCAGCATAGAAAAACCAAGTTTTTTAAGGACCTGAGTCACATGTGTTTTTTCAACATCCATACCAATAATATTATTGATATCTTCTATATTCATGTGTAAAACATTTTCTTCATACTTTGATGTTAACTCTAGGCTTCCTCCGAAGACTTCTGTTTGCGCAAAAGTATTGAAAAGCTCCTGACAATATTCCAGGCCAAATTCTAAGTTTGGCTCAGACCCGCGTGATGTACGGTAAAAAAGAGGGCCGTTGTCAATCTTCTTTTCAGCCATCTTACGCGAAATCGTATCCGGATGAATATAGGATGCCTCAATGATAACGATGTCATCTTCTGGCGTCACTCTAGAGCTGTCATACTGAATAATACCTACCGTAGATGCTTTTTCAATTCCCTTCGTTATCGCATATCCATTTTCATCTTCATCAAGGGTGATCTGTGCTTTTTCTTGAGATGCTGGAAAAGCAGAATAAGAGTAAGCTCTAAGAATGACACCTGAACTGTACGTTGCATAAAAGAGCAAGGCGTCAATAGCTGATCTACACTCTTCTTCCAACATAGCCATGCGAAGACGTAGAAGTAAAGGAAGTGTAAACTTATTTTGCTTGACCGCCTTATACATAAGACTAACATCTATCTTCTTAGGATGAACAAGCTGCAAAATACGTCCGATTCCTACTTGTTTTTCTTCAACAAGGGGCTTTTGACGTTCTTTTAACTCAATATCATAAGCCGCAGAAAGGTCACGTGCAACCCCATTAATACTTAAACAATCACCCCGGTTAGCGGTAAGTTCTAACTCAATAAGTTCATCATTAAAATAAGGGTTATCACAAAGTGCATCGCCAAGCTTAAGCTCGCCAATACTCTCATCAAGGACCATAATCCCCTCTTCTACGGCAGGAAGACCTAGTTCCGTAGAAGAACATATCATACCGACAGACTCTACACCGCGAAGTTCAACAGGCTTTATCTTAAGCCCACCAGGCATCTGCGCGCCAATGGTGGCAACAGCAACATGAATGCCCGCTCTAACATTTGAAGCGCCACAGACAATTTGACGTACGGCAGTACCGATATCGACTTGACATATATTCAGTTTATCTGCGTCAGGGTGTTTTTCACAAGAGACCACATGACCAATAACAATTTTTGCAGGCACTGAGTATGCCTCGTGCCTGTCTACTTCAAGACCAATAGCGTTAAATGTCTTACAAAGTTCATCACCGCTTTTTCCCCCAATATCTACCCACTCGTTTAACCAGCTTTTTGTAATTATCATTTAAAATTGCTCCAATAGTCTCATGTCACCCTCAAAAAGAGAACGTAAATCAGGGATCTGATGAATAAGCATAGCAAAACGCTCAATACCTAGACCAAAGGCATATCCGCTAACATCTTTATACCCCACTGCATCAAACACATTAGGATCAACAATACCGCAGCCAAGCACTTCCAGCCAGCCTGTTTTAGAACAGATACGGCATCCCTCTCCCTCACAAAAAATACAAGAGATATCTACTTCGGCAGAAGGTTCAGTGAAGGGAAAAAATGAAGGGCGGAAACGCACATCTACATTTCCAAACATATGATGTAAAAAGCCCTCAAGAATAAACTTCAAGTTTGCGAAAGAGACTTTACCCTTGTCATCCACAAGAAGACCCTCGATCTGATGAAACATCGGTGTATGTGTGATATCAAAATCACGTCTAAATACAGATCCAGGAGCGATCATACGAATAGGAGGCTGTGTATTCAACATCGTTCTAATTTGAACGGGAGAAGTGTGCGTACGCAAAAGCATCTCGTCTTTAAAATAAAAAGTGTCTTGCATATCACGTGCAGGATGGTATTTAGGAAGATTAAGTGCTTCAAAGTTGTGAAAATCATCTTCAACCATAGGCCCTGTTTCAACAGAGAAGTTCAGATTGGAAAAATATTCAATCACTCTATCCATAGTATCCATTACCGGATGGGTAGCGCCACGTTCAGATCTTGGTGAAAACAATGAAACATCAATGCCCTCAGCCTTCATGGCATCTTCTAAAGCCTGTGTTTCTAAAACAATTTTCTTTTCATTTAAAAGCGAATTTAATTTTGCCTTTGTCTCGTTAAGCTCTTTTGCAATACCGGCTTTGTCTTCATTTGCTGCATTCTTCATCTCAGAAAATGCCTTGGCAAGCATACCTTTTTTACCAAATATACCCACACGAATCTCTTCTATAGCGGCAGGAGAGTCGGCTGATTCAATTTTTTCTATCCACTGTGTCAAAAGTAGTTCCTTGTATACAAAAATACGGCGAATACGCAAAACAAGAGAATCACTCGGCAAAGCCGATGTTTCCTGAAAAGCCCCTTCACCTACGCTAAGGCTAAATGAATTCACTGACAAGCCACTGTACCTTCGGTACCTGAACTTCTTCAAATTTTTTCAATAGCTTAGCTCTAGTAATTTCGCGATTATAGGCAAATATCCATTACAAAGCGCTTTAATAAAAAATATTCCTATCTTTTTTATTTTTTAGTTATAATATTTTTATAATCAAAAAAGGATAAATAATGTGTATATTTTGTAAAATTGTCAATGGCGAACTCCCTGCAAACCTAGTAAAAGAAAATGATGACTTCATGGCTTTTCATGATCTGAATCCTAAGGCTCCTGCTCATATTTTAGTGATACCAAAACAACATGTAGACAGTTTTAATGAAGTAAGTCCCGCGACAATGGCCGGTATGACTTCGTTTATCCAAGAAGTGGCTGAAGATGTAGGCATCAAAGAGTCTGGATACCGGGTTATCACAAATGTCGGTGACAACGGTGGCCAAGAGGTCAAGCATTTACACTGGCATGTGCTTGGCGGAGCCAAGTTGTCATGGGGACACTTTTCCGATGCAGATGCTAAAAATTTCTTTTAAGAGCTTTGCGTTCGAAAAACTTTTTAAGTCTCTCCCTTTAGATTAAGAGTTAAAACTCTTATCTTCAAGGATTCTCGCCCCAATCTCTTCTCTTTAGTCTGTCTATTATTTCTATAATAACAAAAATTCCGATCAAGATAATCATCGTATAAAAAATACAGCTCATTGGATACTCCTGCAAAATTAAGTGGAGTATAAACTATCTTTTATCATTACAAGAAAAATATTGCAGATTTATCTCTTTCTTAAGAGCTAATGAATTAAATGTTCGTACCTTTTATCCGTTAAAGTCTTCAAAAAGGCGACAATGTCATCTTCATCCCTATCACTTAGGCCAAGATTCCCAAGCTCTGCCGTATTTCTATCAGCATGAAATTCTCCCGTTTCCCAGGTCGAATTTGTCTCAGGATTAACAGCCCCGCCAAGGTCGCGCGTATTATAAAAATGGACTACAGTTTTCAAGTCTTTAAACAAACCATTGTGCATATAAGGACCGGTAACAGCAATATTTCGCAAAGAAGAGACCTTGAAAGCACCCTGTAAACCAGTATCATTTACAGCAGGATTACCAAACAAGCCGACATCCTTATCAGCGGTTTTCCCATTTTCCGTACGCAAGGTATGATTAATGGGAACCCCCAGGTTATCATATGAAAAGTCTGTAAAAAGAGGTTTATTATCAACAGAAACTGCAGGATGACAAGCACTGCACATTGCCCCTCCTGCATCTTCATCGACAAATAGGGCCAAACCTCTCTCCTCTTCGGGACTAAGCGTATACTCCCCCGCTAAATAACGGTCATATTTAGAATCAAAAGAGGCAAACTCCGAGCTCTTCTCAAACTCTGCAATCGCATCGGCCAGTGCATTATAAGCTTTTGTCTCATCCTCAAATATATCTCTCCCGTACAGAGCCTGAAATTGGCTTACATAAGAGCTGTTCTCTTTTACACGCGCAAGAACAGAAGAGATATCCGGCATACCCATCTCTATCGAGTTTAAAAAGGGTTCCTTAGCCTGTTCTTTTAAGTCTATAGAACGTCCGTCCAAAAACTGGCCGCCTATAAACAGGCCTTCGTCCGTATCAAAATGAAAATTCGGTGAGAAAAAAGCATACCCGATCGTCGGAGCATTTCTATCTGCTATAGAAGTTTGATCATCTCCTAATGAAGCCCCCAGCGTCTTACTTGTAGTACGTGGATCTATAAAGCCCTCATCAAGAGAATGACATGTTGAACATGACATCGTTTTATTTGCTGAAAGTGTCGTGTCATGATACAAACTCTCTCCCAAAACTACCTTCGAACTGACCTCGCTTTCACTACCACAGCCTGAGAAAAAAGCTCCAAGCACTGTGATTAAAACAATAGAAGTAGATTTCATTACTTTCCTTTTTTGATTATAATTATCAAGTACAATTAAAGCCAAAAGATTCTTAAAAGATTATTATTTTAATAATCATTTTCAATTAAAAAGCAGTTTTATGCATTTCCTCTAGACTTATAAAGCTTATAAAGTAAAGAATATAACAAACCCTGTTAAGGGCTATATCTTTTAGAAGAGTTGAAGAATCAAGAAGGGCAACATCCCTCAAGTGCACCAAAGTCTGGCGTGCTTTCTCCTGAGATTATCTCAGCTTTATCGCGGATCTTGGTTCCATTATGTGTAATAGAATAAGTGATTTTAGTGACACCGCGAATAGTATTCAGTGTGGAGCAGTAAGTCTCTATACTTGCCATAACCCATCGTGCCGCCATATCATCATCTGCCGGTGAATTAAAACTATAGTCCATATGCAAAGCATCAAACTTCTGAGGCATCTCTTCCGCTCTGATTACATCGCCATCAACTACAAGGTCTGTAACTTCGATACCCTGTTTTTGAGGAACCATAACAATATCTGTAGCCGTACAGCAGATAATCCCTGCCAAAAAATACTCAATCGGGCTGATCGTCGGACAATCTATAATAAAAGAAGATTTTGATGTCTTTGCTTCAAATTTCATTCCGTCTTGGTGTGTTATTGTTAAGTTCATTATCTGTTTTCCTCTAACCATGTATTAAATTGTGCCAATTGTTCTACCGTTCGTACAGTTGATGTTCCACCCTCTGATGTTCTTGCATTCATAGAGTTTGTAATACTCATATAAGGCATTACATTTTCTTTGATTCGCTCGTCTATAGCCTTTAACGCTTCATAAGAGATATCACTCAGGTCGATATTTAACTCTTCCGCCTTGGCAACAGCCTTTCCTGTAATAAAGTGCGCCTCTCTAAAAGGAATATCACAATGTTCAACAAGATAATCTGCCAGGTCCGTCGCAGAGAGGTGTCCTACCTTACAAGCCGCTTCCATGTTGTCCTTATGAACCGTCAGTGTAAGAAGTGATTCTTTGAGTATCTTTAAAGAGATCTCGATTGTCTTTACACTGTCAAAAACACCCTCTTTATCTTCTTGCGTATCTTTATTATACGCTAAAGGAAGACCTTTCATAACCGTTAACAGACTCATCAGATTTCCATATACACGTCCACTTTTCCCTCGAAGCAGTTCGGCCGCATCCGGATTTTTCTTTTGAGGCATAATAGAACTTCCCGTTGAATAAGCATCAGAGAAAGTAATAAACTTAAACTCATAAGAAGACCAAAGAATCATCTCTTCGGCGAGACGGGAGATATGCATCATGCTCATTGAGATATTAAACAAGATCTCAATGGCAAAGTCTCTGTCACTTACAGTATCCAGACAGTTTGTGCTTACCGAATCAAAGCCAAGCTGATCTGCAGTACTTTTACGATTGATATTATGGGGTGTCCCTGCAAGTGCGGCGCAACCTAAAGGTGATATATTGTTTCTCTTATAAGAACTTTCATACCGTTCAAAATCACGCTTAAACATTGATCCATACGCCATTAGATGAAAGGCAAAATTTGTCGGCTGAGCATGTTGAAGGTGTGTCATCCCGGGGATAAGCGTGTGCTCATGTTGCGATGCCACCTTATGTATGGCTGACATAAGTTCATGTGTGAGCGACATAATCTCTTTGTTTTTTCTCAGTACATAACGACGAAAGTCAACAGCAACCTGGTCATTTCGACTACGCCCAGTGTGAAGTTTTTTCCCTGCATCACCAATGATCTCAGTTAAACGCTTTTCAATAGCCATATGAAGATCTTCATCAGATAGTTCCCAAACGAACGCACCCTCTTCAATCTCTTTTTTAACTTGTGCCAAACCATTTTTAATGGAATCAAGTTCTTCTTTGCTCAAGATATCTTGTTCAAACAACATTGTTGCATGCGCAATAGAACCTTCAATATCTTCTTGATACAACTCTCTATCAAACATAATAGAGGCATTAAACTCATCTAAAAGAGATGAAGCAGCCTCACTAAAACGTCCCGCCCATAATTTTTTCATCAATAATCTTCTTTATGTTAAATTGCCGTATTTTACCAAAAACTGACCTCTAAAAAACTTAGATTTATGCTTTAGAAAAACGGGGTTTGTCTCGAGAAGCTTATGGCCCTGTTTTCCATAGTAGGATAAAAGTAAATACTCTTATTTATCTGCACTGGTCGTATAACAAAAGAGAGGATCTCTTCTTCAAAACCAAGTTCCAATTGACCTGTCATTATATTCCAAGAAGGAGGAATATCCTTTACTCTGAAAAGTTCAGCAGAAGGAACCTCTTGCATGGGCATGTTTTTATAATAACATTGAAGCTTAAAAGCATCCGTTTTCATCAATGCTTCATAAGGACTGTTCTTGAGTACAACACCAATAAAAGTCGGTTTGCTAATGGCTTTTATTAACATTTTCCCCTCACTTTGTCTTTGTGTCGATAGGGAGACTTCCGTGTTTTGCTCAACGTAATCAAGCTGCGAATGTGTCAACAAAGCTCCATCCATTTTTAAAGAACAGTTAATATCATCTATTGTATTGTCTAAAAGATGCGTCCTTAATTTTGAATCAACCGATATATGTACAGCCTTATTTACCCTTAGTTTTAAGAAGTCTTTATCAAAACTTATCTTATTTATACGCTGTACAGCATAAGAATTTAGTATATCAAAATCAATTTTCAAACCAGCCAATGTGATCTCATCATTTATAAAGGAAAGCTTTTCCTTATCTTCTTTACATATTGAGACTCTCTCAAGATTTTGTGTTTCACAGCTTTCAATGCGTTTGAAGTTTTC
>Ga0316207_10003947_pt1 | contig 13310 bp, 10 predicted proteins | sample 6weekpyrite_MG_FD_204943 | JGI IMG/M metagenome (GOLD analysis project Ga0316207, IMG submission 204943) | Microbial mat bacterial communities from mineral coupon in-situ incubated in ocean water Damariscotta River, Maine, United States -... | ecosystem: Environmental > Aquatic > Marine >... | reverse complement strand
TAGGGCTGATGCCCGGCATACTGAGCACGATTTCTCGCTTCTTTCGCTATTCGGCCTGTTCGTGGTGCGTAATGAGAGAACCACTTTTGAAATTAATGACGTTCAATAATTGAAATGTGCAGCCACTTTTACGTACGTGCCGTTTCCTCACTGTTTTTGCGCGATACGGTGACCTGGTTCGTTCCAGCGGTTCAGACGGTTTTTGAAGGCGAGATCTGCGCTTTGATAATAGGTAATGGCTTCGGTTAGATCGGTCTCTTCTGGCGGGACAGGCGTGGTTGTGCCTTTGTCTAAATCCACACGGTAGGCGCTGACTTCTTCTCGTGGCGAGAGAATGGTCAGGCGGCCGTTTTTCATATATCCCAGTTTCTGATAATTACCAATGAAGGCGCGTTCTTCGTCAGCTGTGGTGTGGAAAATATCACGGCCATAGAACTTGCTGTCGTAACTGAAGTTCAGTAGTCCCAGCAGGGTCGGCGCCACATCGATCTGGCTGGCCAGTGTGGTGACGGTTTTTGGCTGAATGTGCGCAGGGGAATAGATCAAAAATGGAATCAGGTATTTGTTGAATTGCAGTTCGGCTTCACCGGCGCTGCTGGCGCAGTGGTCGGCGACAATGATGAACACGGAATCTTTGAACCAGGGTTTCTGCCGCGCCTGTTCGATGAAACGACCGATGGCGTAGTCGGTATATTTTACTCCGCCCTCACGATTGCTGTGGGAGGGTATATCGATGCGTCCATCCGGGTAGGTGAAGGGACGGTGATTAGACGTGGTCATGATGAAGTTGAAAAACTTTTTCCCCTGACGGTGAGATTGATCCATATCTTTTAAGGCGCGGTTAAACAGGTCTTCATCGGAGACGCCCCAGATATTGGCGAACTGGATTTCATCATCTTCCATATCGGTGCGATCGATGATGTCAAAACCATTGTGTTCGAAAAAATAATTCATGTTATCGAAGTAGCCATAGCCACCGTAGGTAAAGCGGGTGTCGTAGCCTCGGGCGCGGAAGATCTGGCCGATGGAAAACATATTTTCATTATTGGGGCGCTTGACGATGGAGCGGCCGGGCGTGGGGGGGATGGACAAAGACAGGGCTTCGAGTCCGCGCACGGTGCGGGTGCCGGTGGCGTAGAGCCGGGTAAAATTGAGGCTATCGCGGGAGAGCTTGTCCAGCTCGGGACTCAGCCCCTGATCATTGCCAAAGAAACCGAGGTAGAAGGCGCTCAGGCTTTCCACCGTAATCCAGATGACGTTGAGCGGTTTTTCCGGACCATTGGCGCTGATGCGGCGGGTGATGTCATTGGCTTTGTCAGACAGATAGCGAGCATTGTCCTGCGCCAGCAGCTGGTTCAGTTTCGGCCAGACCTTTGCTTCGTCTTCAGTACGATAGTAGGTTTCATAGTCCAGTTCATTATTGCGAAAGGCTGAGAAAAAATTATAGATGCCATTGCTGGCCAGTTCATTGATGTAACGGTTGCTGGAAATATGTGACAGGGAAGCATCGACAAAGACAAAAGCCAGTAGCGGAATTAGCAAAATTTGTGTGGCATGGCGAAGACGCGTGCGGAAGGGCATGATAGTTTTATGTACCTGGCGCACAGCAGGAAATAGCAGCAGCTTGAGCAGAATGCTGGCGACCAGGATGACGCCGAGGATAGTGTTCAGCGGATAGGATTCGCGAATGTTGCCAATCAATTCAGACGTATAAACCAGATAGTCCACGGCAATAAAATTAAAGCGTGAACTGAATTCATCCCAGAAAAACCATTCAGATACGCCGGAGAATATCAGGCTGTAAATAACCACCAGAAAAAACGGGTAGATCAGCAGGGTATGCAGACGATGGTGATAGATTTTGCTCGGCACCAGCAGGGCATAGAGCACCAGCGGGATGGCCAGGTAGCCGGCGGTGATTACATCCATCAACAGGCCGGTAATAAAGGCCAGGGCGAAGCTGCCGATGTCGGCATCGATTATGCCCCATGACTTGATCGCCAGCACAGTGCGGGTTAATGCCGCCAGCACAATAAAGGTAATAAAGAAAAGATAGACCAGACCAAAACGGCCTTTGATAAAATTGGGCATAGAACCAGGAAATTCCTTGAATATCTGCGCATTCTTGCGCCAGTTAATGAAATCGGTATTGTAACATTGACAGGTTTAGACTATGTCAATTATGTGCACAGATATGACAATGAAAATCACACTGGTATCCACACGCAGGCTGATTAACTTCATATATGAAGCTTAAAGTGCTGAATTTCAAGCAGGGAATATTGTCAGATTTTTCGTAACAGCCGATCCAGTGCACGCGTAGTCAGTATTCGGCGCAGGCTGCCAAACAGCCAGGTGGGGAAGGTAACGTAATAACGTGGTTGGGGGTGTGGGCTTTCCAGCGCATGAATTACTTTTTTAAGCACGGCTTCCGGCGGCAGGGTGAAGGGCACGACCGGGCCTCTGGCGCTCAGTCGCGCAAGGGTTTTTTGATATTGCCTGCGGAAGTGACTGTGTTCTAGATCGATGTTGTTTTTGAAATACGCCACACCATTGGCGCGAAAGCGGCTTTCAATGGGGCCTGGCTCAATCAGGGAAATATGAATATTGCTGCCATGCAGTTCCTGGCGCAGGGTATCGCTTAATCCTTCGATGGCGTATTTGCTGGCGTTGTAGGCGCCGCGGAATTTCAGCGCCACCAGTCCGAGCACCGAGCTGTTCTGGATAATGCGGCCATGGCCCTGTTTGCGCATCACGGGCAGGAGCAGACGGGTCAGTTCATGCCAGCCGAAAAGATTGGTTTCAAACTGGGCGCGCAGGGTCTCGCGGCTGAGATCTTCCACCGCGCCGGGCTGGCCGTAGGCACCGTTGTTGAACAGGGCGTAGAGTTCACCATTGGTGCGCTCAAGCACCTCGGTCACTGCGGCGCGAATGGAATCACTGTCATCCAGATCCAGCTGCAGGCTTTCCAGCCCTTCGGCCTGCAAACGCGCCACGTCCCCCGCCTTGCGGGCCGTGGCGAAGACCCGATAGCCGCGTGCGTGCAGGCCGCGGGCCGCACACAGGCCGATGCCGCTGGAACAGCCGGTGATCAGAATGCTGCGAGGGGGTTGTTGTTTGGGCATGGTCATACTATATAAAAAACTCTGGTTGATCCTGCCGTCCGACAAGCCTGCGGGTTAAATATTGAAAATCTCACTGTGTAGGATGTGCTGAGGAACGAAGCGCATCAAAATACTCGACCGATGCGCTTCGTTCCTCAGCACATCCTACGTGGGCTTATGTTAAATGATATTTGACTCCGTGCCCCCTTGTGGTCCCAACGCCTCGGCGAGCAATGGCGCGAGCGGGATGACGTTGCTGCTGTGGGTAATGCTGTCGCTGCTCCAGATATGCTGGATGCCGGCGGCTTTGAGGTTTTCTACCGCGTGGCTGGCAAAAAGCGCATGGGTGACCAGGCAATGTACGGCGCGAGCGCCTTTTTCTCGCGCCTTCTGGGCGGCCACGGCCACGGTATGGCCGCTGCTGACGACGTCATCTACAATGACGATGTCCCGGTTTTTGTAATCGGCATCCGGCAGACTGATGCGCACATCCCGATCGCCGATGCGGGTTTTGTCAGCAATCACATAGTCGAGTTGCGCAATGTCGGCGATGGCCGCGACCCACTGGCGGGATTCTCTGTCGGGGCCGAGTAACAGCGGTTGCAATTGTTCCCTGATGAGAAATTCACCCATTGCCGTTGTTGCGCTCAGGTTCAGCGCATGCTGGATGGGAATAGCTTCTTCCAGGCTCTGTATCCGGTGCAGGTGGGTATCAACCGTCAACACCTGATCGAACTGACGGGCGAGAAAACGGCCGATGATTTTCTGGCTGACGACTTCGCCGGGATGAAAGGCCTTGTCCTGACGCATGTAGCACAGATAGGGCGCCACCAGGGTCAGATGTTGTACGCCCTGTTCGCGTGCGCCCTCTGCGGCCAGCAGCAGTTCCACCAGTTTGTCGTTGGGGTGATCCAGACTGCGGTGGAAAATCACCTGTTCAGACAGGTCCAGTGGTAGCACCAGTTTACTTTCACCATCGGGAAAATGGTGTATGTCTACTTCTTTGCAGCCAATACCCAGCGCCCTGGCAAGCTGCCGGGCCTGGGGTCGGGATTCAGGGAAACTTAGCACCAGCCTCATTTTCAGAATTCCATATAATTTTTACTGACTTCATCGGCCTTGCCGATCTGGTAGCCGCTGTTACTGTCGGCGCGGCTGCGGGCAAAGTTGAAGTCGGCCGGAAATTCGGCCTGAATCCGGTACAGGGGTTCGCCCTGTTCCACCTCGTCGCCGAGTTTTTTGTACAGATCGACGCCGGCATTAAGATCCATGGGCGCACCGGCGAGGCGGGCGATGCGGGCCAGCTGGTAGTTATCAATGGCGGTGACCACGCCTTTTTTAGTGGCACAGATATCCTCCGTCAGCGGGGCGGTAAAAGGCACGGCCCTGACCGCGCCCTGCGCGTCGATGATGGCCTCCATTTTTTTCAGTGCGCGGCCGCTTTCGAGAATATCACGAGCGAGGTGGAAGCCCTGACCGCCCCTGACGTCCGGATCAAACTCGAGAATGCGACCGGCCAGATAGAGCGCTTTTTCACGCAGATCATCCGGGGCGTGGGGGGCGTTTTCCAGCACCTGCATAATATCCCGCGCTTCCAGCGCCGGGCCGATACCGCGGCCGATAGGCTGGCTGCCGTTACTGATCACCACTTCCAGATGCAGGCCGAGGCGGTCACCGATGAACTCGAACAGCTTGCGCAGGCGCAGGGCCTGATTCATGTGCCGCACCTTGGCGGTGGGACCGACAGGAATGTCGATCAGCAGGTGACTGGCGCCGGCGGCCAGTTTTTTTGACAGAATGGAGGCGATCATCTGGCCTTCCGAGTCGATGCCCAGCGGTCGTTCCACCGAAATTAGAATATCGTCCGCCGGGGCGAGGTGGGCATTGCCGCCCCAGGTCAGGCAGGCGCCGGTTTTGCGCACCACCTCGTGCATTTTCTCTGGCCCCAGCTCCACTTTGGCCAGCACACTCATGGTGTCGGCGGTGCCGGCTGGTGAGGTAATGGCGCGGCTGGAGGTCTTCGGGATCAGCAGGCCGTGGGCGGCGACAATGGGCACCACCAGCATGGTTGTGCGGTTGCCGGGGATGCCGCCGATGCAGTGCTTGTCCGCTACCAGCGTGGCATCCCAGCGCAGGCGTTCGCCGGTTTCGGTCATGGCGCGGGTCAGGGATAGAATTTCTTCCCGATCCAGGCCATTTTGTACTGAGGCCACCAGAAACGCGGCCATTTCTGTGCGGGAATAACGGTTTTCTACGATGTCGCGGGTGATGGCGCGGAATTCATCAATCTGCAGACGGCCACCGCCAATCTTGCGTCGCACGGCGTCCATGGAATGCGGGGGTTCGGTGTGGGCGACGCAGGCCAGCTGGCCTTCTTTCTGACCGAGCTGGGCAAAGGCCTGCTCCGACAGGCCCAGTTCATCCGGGCTAACGATAGCATCATCATCGGCGACATTCAGCACAGCGTAAATACGGCTGCCGTTGGTGCTGATTTCGATCTTGCTCAGGGCCTGAAAACCTTCAGCGCGGTAGAGTTCGCAATTGCGATTAAGAAAGGCGACGTTTTCGTGGTAGGTATCGATGGCCACACGGCGCAGTTTCAGGGTGGCTTTGGGGGTATCTTCCGGTTTTCTGGCTGGCATGGCTAAATTCAAGAAACCTCTAATTCCGAATTGTGCTTCGACAAGCTCAGCACGAACGGTAATTTGTACAATAAACGATGTTACCCGTTCGCCCTGAGCTTGTCGAAGGGCGTAATCCGGATTAATTTAGAGGCTTTTTAGTTGAAGAAAGCTCGGCACAATCATACAGATATCCTGACCTATACTTAAAAATAAGGCAATCACGAAAAGCGTATTTACCGCAGAGGACGCAGAGTTGACCCTGCGGGTATTTCATCACTTCGTTCGGGCGTACAGAGGGATTGATTCAAGTTCTGCTTTTTCTCTGCGCACCCCTGCGCCCTCTGCGGTTCAATCCTGTCAGTCTGAATCATCATCGGTCGCTATTCCACAGGATGGGCTGGGTAATTAGTGCGGCGCTTATCTTAAATTTACCGTCGAGATCTGTTTTGGCAGGAAGCGGCGAAACGCCTATAATGCGCCGCACGCGAGCGGACTTGATTTTCGGGGGCAAAGCCCCACCTAAGCCGGAAATTGTCCGTCAGATTTTTATCATTGGGGTGATGTTGAATATGCCTATTTACGAATACGAATGTCAGGCCTGTGGCCATATACTCGAAGCGATCCAGAAAATGAGCGATGCGCCCCGGGTCGACTGTCCCAAATGCCATAAACCGGAACTGAAAAAGCTGGTATCGGCGCCGGCTTTTCGGCTTAAGGGCAGCGGCTGGTATGAAACCGACTTTAAGACCGGGAAAAAGAAGAATATCGCCGGCGACAAGAGCGGCAGCAAACCCGCTTCTGGCGGGAAAAGAAAATTAGCAGCTTCCGGCGACTGAATAGCCAGACGGTAGGATGGGCACGCTTTTTGTGCCCACGCGGGATAATCCAGGCTAAACGCGTGGGCACAAAAAAACGTGCCCACCCTACATAAAAACACCGTGCCATTCAGGGCGAATCCCCGGTTTTTCCCTTATTCCCGGTTGCACAAGTGCGTGCCAGCCCTTACCATTCCCGCTTTTATTCATCAGGTGGGAAATTTACATGCGTAGCCATTATTGCGGCGGGGTCAACGAGAGTCATATTGATCAGGAGGTGACCGTCTGCGGCTGGGCTCATCGTCGGCGTGATCACGGTGGTGTAATTTTCATCGACCTGCGGGATCGAGAAGGCCTGCTGCAGGTTGTCTATGATCCGGATATCCCGGATGTTTTCAGTACCGCCGAGCGTGTGCGCAACGAGTTTGTTCTGCGGGTGACCGGCAAGGTGCGGCGGCGGCCGAAAGGCACCGAGAACCCTAATATGCCCACCGGCCAGGTAGAGGTGCTGGGCAAACAGCTGGAGATCCTCAACCGCTCAGAAACACCGCCCTTCCAGATCGATGACGATGACGTATCCGAAGAGCATCGTCTGCGTTACCGTTATATCGATCTGCGTCGTCCACATATGTTGCAGCACCTGCAGCTGCGTTCAAAAGTCGCCATCAATTTGCGTAATTTCCTCGATAACCACGGTTTTATGGATATCGAAACCCCGATGCTGACCCGCGCCACACCTGAGGGCGCGCGCGACTACCTGGTGCCCAGCCGCACCCATGAGGGCGCGTTTTTCGCCCTGCCGCAGTCGCCGCAGCTGTTCAAGCAGCTGCTGATGGTGTCCGGCATGGATCGCTACTATCAGGTGGTGCGCTGTTTCCGTGATGAGGATCTGCGCGCCGATCGCCAGCCTGAGTTCACCCAGCTGGATATCGAAACTTCGTTCCTCGACGAGGAAGCCATCATGGGCATGATGGAAGAGATGATCCGTCACCTGTTCGCCGAGGTCATCGAAGTGCCGCTGCACGATCCTTTCCCGCGTATGAGCTATGCCGAAGCCATGGATCGTTTTGGCTCGGACAAGCCGGATTTGCGTATTCCGATGGAACTGGTGGATGTCGGTGATCTTATGGCCGGTGTGGAATTCAAGGTCTTCAGCGGTCCGGCCAACGATCCCAAAGGTCGAGTCGCGGCCCTGCGCCTGCCAAAAGGCTGTGAGCTGTCGCGCAAGGAGATTGACGACTATACGAAATTTGTCAGCATCTACGGCGCCAGGGGCCTGGCCTATATTAAGGTTAATGAGCTGGCGAAGGGGCGTGAGGGGCTGCAGTCGCCAATTCTGAAATTCCTGCCCGATGAGGTGGTGGATGCCATCATGCAGCGCACCGGGGCCGAGGACGGCGATCTGGTGTTCTTCGGTGCTGACAAGGCCTCAGTCGTCAATGAAGCGCTGGGCAATCTGCGGGTCAAACTGGGCCATGATCGGGGACTGCTGGAACACGGCTGGCGGCCACTGTGGGTGGTGGATTTTCCCATGTTCGAAGGCGAGGGCGGCGAGCTCGGCAGCTGGAGCGCCCTGCATCATCCCTTTACCGCGCCCCAGTGCGAAACCACGGCGGAGCTGGAAGCCGGTGCTGAGACCATGCTCTCCCGCGCCTACGATCTGGTGCTCAACGGCACAGAAGTGGGGGGCGGCTCCATCCGTATTCATAATGCCGATATCCAGGCCAGCGTGTTCAAGCTGCTGGGCATCGATGATGAGGAAGCGCGGGACAAGTTCGGCTTCCTGCTGGATGCGCTGAAATACGGCTGCCCGCCCCACGGCGGGATCGCTTTTGGGCTGGATCGGCTGGTCATGCTGATGGCCGGGGCGCCCTCCATCCGTGATGTCATGGCCTTTCCCAAGACCCAGACCGCCGCCTGCCTGCTGACTCAGGCGCCCTCGGTGGTCAGCGATGCTCAGTTGCGTGAATTGCACATCAAAGTACGCAAAAAGCCGGCAGCGGATAAGAACTAAATAGAATCAATGCCCCCGATATCGGGGGCATTTCTTTTTTGATTAAACTCATTTCTCATGTCATTCTTTTAGCTGCCGAATATATATAAGGTCAATAAAGACAGATTTTAACCGAGGTTTTGTGACCCGGAATCGAAGAATAACAGGAGTAACCAATCAAGGCCTCGACATTCAAAACCGACTGGTTTCCCGGACTGATCGTCACGCTGGTGATCCTGGTTTTCGCCAACACTGGTCTGCTGCACTCGCTTGAAGCACTGGGCTATGATCTGGGCGTGCAGTTTTCCTCCAGCAAACCGGCGAATCAGGATGTGGTGGTGGTGGCGATTGACGATGCGGCGCTGGAGGCGCGTGGCGCATGGCCCTGGCCGCGTGACGTACTGGCGCGAGCCGTCGATATGCTGTCTTCGGCCCGCCCGTCGGTGATTGGGCTGGCGTTGCCACTGGATACGGTGCAGACCTATCAGGGGCTGGAAGAGCTGCAAAAAATCAATCAAATGGCCGGCCTCCCTTCGGCGCGGGTGAGCAAGCCGATTAAGCGCAAGTTGCGCCAGCTGGAGCGCAGCATGGATACGGATCGAACGCTGGCGAACAGCCTGAGCCGGGCAGGGCGAGTGGTGCTGGCGATTCCCTACCTGCAGGACAAGCGCGCCGCCTCTGACGAGCAGAGGGCCCTGCCCGAATACCTGAGCAAATATACCCTGCGTCATGTGGTGGCGCCGGAACGCTCGGCCCTGATGCAATGGCTGCGTCCCGAACTGGCGCCCGTGGCCGGAAAAGTCTATCCCCCGATCGAGCCACTGGCGCGCTATGCCGGAGGCGCGGGTGTGATCAACTTTGGCGGCTATGGGCAGAATGTGGCGCGCAGCCTGCCGCTGGTTTATCGCCATGGCGACAGTTATCTGCCATCCTTTGCTCTGATGATGACCGCACGCAACATGCATCTGTCCACGCGCAGCATCCGGGTGAATCTGGGCCACAGTCTGGAGCTGGCAGGCGAGCCGGTAATGACCGATGACAGGCTGCAGATCTACCCACGCTTCTACAAGAGCGAGGACAGCAAGCCGGCTTTTGAGACCTGGTCGATCCTCGATGTGCTCAACAATAAAATCAAGCGCAGCAGCCTGAATCGCAAGACGGTGCTGATTGGCCTGACTGCTACCCAGTATGTCAATCCGCTGATGACGCCGATTGGTGAATATATGCCACCGGTGCTGGTGGCGGCGCACGCGGTTTCCAGCATGCTCAACGAGGAACTGTTCAAGGTGCCGGCCAGCAGTCGCTGGCTGCAGTTTGCCGCCTTTGCCCTCATTGCCCTTTATCTGATGTTTGTGCTGCCGCGTTTTCGTCTTGGCACCGGCATTATCATGAGTGTGCTGTTTGTGGTGCTGTTGCTGAATGTTCATTTCTATAGCATGATTTCACGCTCGACCTGGCTACCCCTGATGGCGCCCCTGTTTGCGCTGCTGCTCGGGCATCTGGTGCTGGGGATCAAGCACGCTATCGAAGGGCGGGTGAAGCGAATTCATGATGAACTCTCTGATGCTAACCAGTCACTCGGCCAGTTTCTGCACCAGCAGGGGCAGCTGGATGCGGCATTTGAGAAATATCGCAGCTGCGCGCTGGACGCGTCCCTGCTGAGCAAGCTTTACAATCTGGGGCTGGACTATGAGCGCAAGCGCCAGTTCAACAAGGCGGTGACGGTCTTCAGGTATATCGATACACATGAGCCCGGCTATAACGATGTGCGCGAGCGCCTGAACCGCAATCAGGAAGTGTCCAATCAGATGCTTGGCAATGGTGGAACGATGGCGGCCAATAACGCCGATGCCACCATGATGATCAGCAGCCAGGGGGTGGAAAAACCCATGCTCGGGCGTTACAAGGTGGACAGGGAACTGGGACGCGGGGCGATGGGCATGGTCTATCTGGGCCATGATCCCAAGATCGGCCGCACGGTGGCGATCAAGACCATGAGTCTGGGGCAGGAGTTTGATGCAGACAAACTGGATGATGTCAGGCAACGCTTCTTCCGTGAGGCGGAAACGGCGGGCCGGCTGAACCACCCGAATATTGTGACCATCTATGATGTGGGTGAGGATCAGGAACTGTCCTATATCGCCATGGACTATCTGAAAGGCGTCAATCTGCTGGAGTACTGCAAGGCGGAAAACCTGCTTTCGCCAGCGGAAGTGTTCGATATCATGATTGATGTCGCCGGGGCGCTTGAGTACGCACATGGACAGCGCGTGGTGCATCGTGATATCAAACCGGCTAACCTGATTTATCATCAGGAAGAAAAACAGATTACGGTGACTGATTTTGGTGTAGCCTGTCTTACCGACGCAAGCAAGACCAGAACCGGCACGATCCTGGGCAGCCCGTCCTATATGTCGCCGGAACAGCTGGCGGGAAACAAGGTGGATGGGCGTTCCGATCTGTTTTCACTGGGAGTCAGCTTCTACCAGATGCTTACCGGTGAATTGCCGTTTGTGGCCGACTCACTGGCCAGTTTGATGTACAAGATTGCGAATGAAAAACATCCGGATATACGCATGTTTAAGCCCGATTTGCCTTCCTGTGTCAGCCAGATTATCAACAAGGCGCTGCACAAGGATATTGAACGGCGCTTCCAGACCGGTTCACAGTTTGCCAAGGCGCTGATGCGCTGCCGGGACAGAATGAATACAAAGAACAAGAAAAAAGCAACGGCGGGAACAAATAGTGATAAGTGATAATGCAAAGCTGATCATTCAGGGGCTATCCGATGTCGGTCTGGTGCGTGGACACAACGAGGACAAGATCGCCTGGGATGAAAACCTGGGGCTGGTGTTGCTGGCCGATGGTATGGGGGGACACAATGCCGGTGAAGTGGCCAGTGAACTGGCGGTTAACCGCATTATTGATTCTCTGCGCGGGGTTCTGATTCCGGATATTGAAAAAGTCGTGGATCGCTGTGCCGCGGTTCATGAAGCCATACAACATGCCAACAATGAAATTGTGCAGGTGGCGCAGGAACGCTCGGAATGCGCAGGCATGGGCACCACCATTGTTTTGTCCCTGTTTTATAATGACTCCGTGATATTTGCCCATGTCGGCGATTCACGCATTTACCGCTATCGAAATGCTGAGTTGACCCAGATTACCACCGATCATTCACTGGTGCAGGAGATGGTGGATAACGGTTATATCAGTGAGCAGGAAGCACTGACATCGGCCAGCCGTAATCTTATTACCCGCGCGCTGGGCATTGCCGATACGGTAGAAGTCGATGTAATAGAAAGCGACTGCCAGATAGATGATCTATATTTACTGTGTTCTGACGGTTTGACTGATCTGGTGACAGATGAAGAGATCGCCGTTATTTTTGAACAGCATGACCATGGGGATGGTTACTCGGCCAGCACACTGGAATCCATTGCCACCTCGCTGGTTTCCAGCGCCAATGAAAAGGGCGGCAAGGATAATATTTCGACCGTGCTGGTGACCAAAATGGAAGCGTTTTCAGATATGCAGGGTCTTGATGAGTAATATTTAAGGGGGCTTTCAGGGTTAGATTATGGCTAAAATAATATTGATGCACGAAGGTACGATTGTCCGGGAGTACACGCTGGACAAGGAACGCACCACCATCGGTCGCAAGCCGCATAATGATATTCAGCTGGATGATCCAACCGTCAGCGGCGAACATGCGGTCTTTCTGTTGATACAGAATGTCTATATTGAAGATTTGAACAGCACCAATGGCGTCTTGCTGAACGGTAAAAAAGTCAGCAAGCGCCAGCTTGAGCACGGTGATATCGTGCGTATCGGCCGCCACGAACTCAAGTTCGTGGATGAAAAGGTCAGCAGTTTTGATAGCACCGTGGTGCTGTCGCCCGGTCAGGTAACGCCGGTAGCGGAAGCGGATAAGCCGCACAGCTATGTGGTCAGAGTGACCCGGGGTCCGAATCAGGGCAGGACCATTGAGCTAACCCGATCCTACACAACGCTGGGCAGGCCCGGTGTTCAGGTTGCCGTGATTGCCCGGCGCGGCGCTTCTTATTATATGATGCCCATGGGCGGTACCGGCGATCACTCATCAAGCCCCTGTATTAATGGCAAACCTATGTCAGCCGCCAGCGTACCCCTGAATGAAGGTGACATACTGGAAGTGGCCGGCGACACCATGTGTTTTACAACCGCAGGATAACGGGCAGGGTCGATTAGGGAGATAGCGTGCGTGGCAAAACTGTTACTGAAATATGAGGGTGTAACCCTGAGCAGCTACAAGCTGGAGAGTGAACGCATTTCAATTGGTCGTCTGGCCGGGAATGATATCCAGCTGGATGATCCTGCCATCAGCGGCCAGCACGCCTGCATCATAATGGAACCCAGCGCCTACCTGGAATCGATCAAGGATATCTATATCGAAGATCTGGGCAGCACCAACGGCACCCGCGTCAATGAAGAAAAAATTGAGCGAGTGCGACTCAAGCATGGCGACATCGTCCAGATCGGCAAGCACATGTTTATCTTTGACAGTGAACAGGTTGAGGATATGGAACAGACTGCGATTTATATTCCGGGGGATGAGTAGCGAGTAGCTAGTGGCTGGTAAAAGCGTGGAGCAGGTTTATACTTTTGACCAGCCACCAGCCACCAGCCACCAGCCACCAGCCACCAGCCACCAGCCACCAGCCACCAGCCACCAGCCACCAGCCACCAGCCACCAGCCACCAGCCACCAGCCACCAGCCACCAGCCACCAGCCA